>WLWF01003426.1_pt1 | contig 10416 bp, 3 predicted proteins | sample 6718331 | NCBI WGS metagenome assembly WLWF01 (sample SAMN12718692, study PRJNA515312) | sponge metagenome | isolation source: marine sponge | host: Mycale hentscheli | place: New Zealand: South Island, Marlborough, Capsize Point | collected 2003-05-01
ATCCAGAGAACATTATAAGTATAGACTCCTTATTATATACATTTAAAGCTGGAGCTATGTGGAAGCATAGTACTGATGCAAATAGAAACACGTATTATGGAACAGCATATAATTCTGTTGTAGAAATTATTTCAGCTGCCAATGCATCTATGGTTAAGACCTTTGAATCTATAAGCTTAGAAGGCACGAATGCTTGGACTACTTTAATTACAAACACAGATCAAAGTGCTAACATATTAGAAGCAACTTATGACAAGCGTGAACGTAACTGGTATGCCTCAATACCAAGAGATGATTCTGCTAATACTGGAAGTTCAACAATAACAGCATTATCAGGTAGTTCAGAAGTATTTGCTTTAGGAGCTGTTAGTGATGTTACAGGTACTGATATAACTTTTAATAGTGATATAAGCTACATAACATTCCCAATGGGTGCAGCTCTTTATAAAATAAGTGGAACAACTCTTGTTTCTATAAGTAACACTATATCTTCTGTACCTACAGGAACTAAAATAACTTGCGCTTCAACTGTTTCTGGATTAGCTAATGGTGATGAAGTTGTAGCAATAGCAACAGGGTCTGTTGAGGGAGATCAGATTCGTGATTACTATGCAAAAATTAAACTAACCAACAGTTCTACTTCAGAGATAGAATTATACGCTGTAAACACCGTATTCTCTAAGTCTAATCTGGCTAACCAATTAGGACAATAATAATTACCTTTGTATTATGCGATCAAAGAAAAAAGATAAAACAAAAAAATACATAGCAGGAGGGATGCTTCTTTTCCCTGCAGCGCAAGCAGCATTAGGTGCTTATCAAACGTATCAAGGTCAACAAATGGCTAAGGGGTTAGAAGAGCCTTCTACTGAAAAACCATCTGAATACGCTGAGATGCTTAAACTGTCTAGAAATAGGGAACTTGAAGAAAGAAGATTAGACGAACTAAATAGAAACTTAGCCACAGGTATTGCAGCTGCCCAAGCGGGTGGTGGTAGAGCATTGGTAGGTTCGTTACCGGGAATGGTAAGAGCTGGTGATCAAGGCACTATAGACATTTTAGCAAAAAGACAACAAGACCAAATGAACGCATTAAGGTCTTCTGCTATGGGTAGTGAAAGAGCAATTGGTAGAAATATATCTGCTTATCAAAGAGACTTAGGTGCAGCTCAAGCAGCTGTTGAAGGAGGTCTTCAAAACATTGGTGGCGCATTAGGTCAAGCAGGAATGATGGCTATGTATGCAGATGAAAAAGATAAAGGTTCAGGACTATCTAAAAAAGAAAGAAGAGAAATAAGAAAAGACAGAATAAAAGCTGATGAGACAAAGCAGTTAGAGGAATTTAAAGAAAATCAATTAGATGACTCTTTAAGATCGTCAATGTTATCAAGAGATAACAAAATTGAAACTCAAGAAAATATACCTGAAATTTTAACTGGTGCAACTTTCGCAGGAGATGAATATCAAGTTTCTCTTATACCTGAATCTCAAAGATCAATAGATGCGAAAAGAAAAATGCAAGAGGACTTAGAGTTAGAAAGAATTCTTCGCAGAGATAGGACTAGTTTTTTAGAGAAAGGTGGTAAGATGACTAAAGGTGCATTTAATCACGATACAAATCCTATAGATATAGTTCAGAAAGGTGTCAAGGTAGGAGAGATGACAGGTGGGGAAGTAATACTTAACCCTAAACAGCAAGCTAAACTAAGTAAAGAAAGTGCTTATTTCCGTAAGCTTTTGAAAAAATTTAATAAGAATAAGTAATGGCTAAAGTAATACCATCAGGAGTACTTAAGTTGCCAAATTTTGCGGAGCTTGACTACAATTTAAGAAAACAAAGAGAGCAAGATGAATTAAAAGGTCAAGAGTTTCTCTCTAAGTTTGAAGATATTCAGGGAAGTTATCTTCCCGGAGATATTGATATTGTTCAAGGGGCTGCTGATTTTTTTGCTGACACTATAGAAGCTGCAGCTGTAGACCCTAATGACCCTAAATTAAGATTTAAAGTTGATCGTGCTTACAAAGATTGGGTAAAAAAAGCAGGGCTGGCTCAGGCAAACTTTAACCGTCATCAAGAGTTAAGAAAAGACTTTTATTCAAATCCATCAAACTACGCTATACCTTCAGCTGAGGGGATAGATGTTTTAAGTTCAGATGCAAATAATAAAAGAACATTTGAACAAATGGCCGCAATGGCTCAAAGTACAGAAAGTAGAATTCCTCTTGCGGTAAAACAAGAAATAAAAACAGCTGATTCGTATATAAATAAAATTGTAAAAGCTTTTAATTCAAGGAAAAATGATTTTTATGATGAAAACGGCATTTTAAAAGAAAAAGAATTTAATGAGTGGTTGTCTAATATAAACGGTAATAACTTTTTAGATAATGCATCAATTCTTAATGTTCTTATTGCTGAAGGCATAAATAAAGGAGATTTTGGAGTTGAGGGTAGATTAGATCCTGAAGACATTAGGTTAGTTAATAGTACTGAGTTTAAGGAAAAAAATTTAGAAAAATATCTTATTGATTTTAAACAAAGAATTTCTCAAGGCGTAAAGGATTTAGTTCAGCAAACTTCTATGACTCCAGCTCAAATAGCAGCAATGGAATATACTAGAAAAAGAACAGAAGCTCTTGGCGGTGACGTACTCCCTAAAGGTAAAGATACTGGTGATTTTACATTTGATCCTATTGTTGTTTCAAACAAAGACAACGAACAAATTATATTGACTGGTTTTAAGATTGTTGACGGGGAAAAACAATTTGTTACTGAAAAAAGGGTTAAGTCAGAAGATCCAACTTCTGATAAAGTATTAGTAGAAACGAATTATATTTCTGAAAATGACATACCCAATTTAAATGCTCAACTAAAGACAGGAATGAAGGAAGGTGACTGGAAAAGCTATGTAAACACTTTAAATTCTGAGCCGAAAGAAGATCCATCACCATCACCATCACCATCACCATCAATAGATCCTAATTTAAAAGAAAAACAAGAGCTAGCCAGAACTCTTAATCAATACGAAGATGAGTTGGCTGCTGCATCTGATGGTAATTTTTTATCCAGACTTAGGGTAGGTGTACGAGCTGGATTCCCAACCCTTGAAGCTAAGACATCAAAGAAAGATATAGAGAATAAATACAAATCGGAAATTAAAAAAATATCACAACTATTTCCTGAAAGAAAAGACAGAGAAAATCTTAAAGTTCTTCAAGCTAAGCAAAGAGAAACTGTTTCTGATGAAAACAGTATAGAACTTGTAAATGCTTTAGTAGAAAGAGGTAATAATACTCCTGAACAATTATCAATTGATCAACAAGAAAATCTTAGAATTTTAATTGATAAACAAACACTTGGAATGACTCCTATAGAAAAAGAAGTTTACATCAATAATTTAGCTAGAACTGAAAAGGATAGAAAAGCAAAAAGAATAAAGCCATTTAACAGATTAAGCCAGCCTTTGACTAAAGATTTTGAGGCTTTATTAAGCCAAGCTAGGTCTATGACAAATGAGGATTATGATAGATTAAAAAAAGAACTTGAGAGTGCCGGAGGCCCTAAGACATTAGGATCAGAGCTTCAAAAACTTGAAGAAGAAAGAAAATTTTTAGAGAATAGTGAGTCTTTAACTCTGGAGCAAAAATTAAGAAAAAATAGAATACCGGGAGAGATTAATGATTTAAGAAAAGAAATAGAAAGAGTAGGAGCAGATACTACATTTAAATAGTTATAATATTTGATATGAATGATGAAGATTTTTTTGCTCAACTCGAAGAGATTTCTCAAAACTATAGTCAAGACGAGATTCTAGATCTACTAAGAACTGATTCTGACTTTGGTGAAGATTATGTAATCAAAGCTCAAGACTACTTTTCAAATATAGATAGCACTCAAACAGCTGTTCCTGAGCCAGAGGTTTCTGATTCTTTAATGTTTACTAACTCAGGGGTTAAAGAAATAAAAGAAGAAGTTGAAGACGATATGGATTCTTTTTGGATTGTAGATGATAATCCTAATGAAGTTCAAAAAATAATAAACTCAGGCATAGCGTCAGGTATGTTAGCTAGGATAGTAGCAAAAGCTGAAGGTGGCGGAGACCTTGATTATGATAAGCTAGTATATTACAATAAAGTACTTAAGGAAAATCAAGCACAAAAAGGAGATGTTCTTCAAAGTGATAATCTAGTTGCTGGGTTTGCATTAGATGCAATAAGAGCTGTTGGTCAGTCATTAGTTAGTTTTGGGGCTGCGGCTCCAGTTGGTGCTGCTGGTGCTGCTGTTGGAGCAGGAGTTGGAAGCTTTGTCCCTGTTGTTGGATCAGCGGCAGGAGCCACGGCAGGTTTTGCTGGAGCAACATCATTGGCTATTGAATATGCAAACTCTATGATGTCTTCTCTTCAAGAAGCTGGTGTTGACATATACGATGATGATAGACTAGAAAGTGCTTTTAATGATCCTGAAAAAATGAAAGAGGCAAGGCAGTATGCTTTAAAGAGAGGTATACCTATAGCTGTTTTTGATGCTATATCTGGAGGAACAGGTGGTAAAATAGCAAAAGGATTAAGGGCTGCTGGGCGCAGTAAAACTGCATCTGTATTAGGAGAGGTTGGAGTTCAAATGGGCTTAGGAATGGCAGGAGAAACTTCAGGTCAGTTAGTGGCTGGGGATGAGTTAAGCCCTAGAGAAATACTTTTAGAAGGATTTGCAGAGCTTGTTCCAGCAGCTCCGGGTATGATGGTAGAGTATGCAAAAAGTGTATCCAAAGGAAAGCCATTGCCAGAAAGTGCTGTTATAGATGAAAAGATATCTAATGATATAAAAGAAGAAAACGATTCTAAACCAGAAGCAGAAAGGCTTTCTGAAGAAGAATTGGTTGAAAAAACTGAAAAGACTTTGATGGATGCAAATAAAGTTCCTGACTTTCTTCTCAATGAAAATTCAACATTTAAAGAAACAAACAAAGCTATTAAAGAGCTTGAGGGCTTTTTAGCTACAGAAGAAACTGAAGCAGGTATAGAGGCTATAGAAAAAGAATTAGTAAGCAAAAAGAAATTCAAAGAAAAATTAATAAGAAGTGCAAGGGTTGCTTTTTCAAACCTTCCCAAAGAAAGCAGACAAAAAGTTCAAGAAATAATGTCTGACATAGAAAGCTCCCCAACAGAAGGGGCAGCTTCTGAATACTTTGAAGTTGAGAATAGAAAAAGAAAAGTTCAAATTGCTAAAATATTTAGAGATAATATTCTTAATAAAAAAGAAACACCTGTTACTCCCGAACAAACTGATGTACAAGATGCTAGATTTAGTATTGTTGAAGAAGGAGAATCTTTATTAAAGTCAGATCAATCAGATGTTGATAATATTATTTCAGAAATGAATAATATGTCTCCTGATGAAATTCAATTTGTACCCCCAAAGGGAGAGCAGATATCTGTAGATCCAATACAAGAAAGTAAATCTACAGAATCTTTTACTGATGAAGATGCTAATGAACTAGGATTTTCCAATAAAGAAGAAATGACTAAGCTCATCGAATACTTTGATGGTATTCCTATGATTTTTGGAGTTAGTGATATTGCAGCAGGCGGTACTGTTGTTGATGCTATTGGATCTCCAATGGAAGCAAAAGGCGGCATTATGTTTAATGCATTAGCAAAGGTTAAAGCAGCTTGGGCTGGTGTAAAAAAAGAAAAATCTCAAGAACAATATGAAAATGCAAAAAGGTTGTATAAAGAAAATAAAACTTTATTTGACAGATTATGGTCTGAAGGTAAAATTCCTGATGGTCATATTCCTATGGCTATTACTAGAATGGCAAATAAAGCAATTGATTCCAATGAAATAGTTTTTAGATACTTATCTCCTGAAGTTAAAGCTCAAACAAAAGAAAATCAAAAAGCTGCTTTAAGCAATATAGTTGAATCATTAAGTGTATCAAAAAAAGGAACAAGTAAAAACATATTAAATTTTATTTCTAATAACAATATAAATACGTTAGGTCAGCTATTAGACTCAGTCATTAAAGACGCTAATAATAGGGCTAAAGGAGATACAAATACATTAACGCTAAATGAAAGGGCTGATATATTTGCTCAAATATCTATTGATGAAGGAGTTAAAAGTCCTAATAAAGAGTTTTTAAAGTCTTTATATAGAGGGGTGGAAAATAACTCTCAAAAATTTAGTAAAGACAGCATATATAAGGCTGTTGGCGAACCATCAATGATGAAGGCAAGCAAAGGTGATATTGTTTCTATTGTTGGAATAGATGTAAAAAATGGTGGCGTGGTAGAAATAAATCATCCTAATTACGGAACTGGCCCTGCTGGAAGATTAATTGCTTTAATAAAAAATCCTGTTAATGGCGTTAATGTATTTCCTACTTGGAGAGCGAAAACTGCTAGAGTGTTCAAAGAAGATAAAGTGGGTCGGAGACCATCTGAAAAAGAAGTTTCTGGTCAAACAATGGGGACTTTCCCAAGTGATATTGCATTTCAAGGAGACGCTCCAATAAGCAAAATGACTGACCTTCAGGTTTTGCTAGGTAAATTAAAATTTGCATTTCCAAAAGTTACTTTAGTTAATACAATACAAGAATTTAATGATGTTATAAATCAACCTGATGTAAGAACAAAAGTAAGCGACAAAAAAACCATTCTTGGTATGACTAAAGATGGTAAGATATATTTAAATCCAGAGAGTGAATCTTTAAGTACCCCTATACACGAATATGGACATATATGGATTGATTATTTAAGATCTAAATCGAGTGGAGAAACTGGAACGAATTTGCTAAATAGGGGTTTAAAACTAGTCGAAGGTACGGAAGCATTAAAGGTTGCCATAGGTAAGTATGGTGATAATGCTATTGCAAGGGAAGAGGCCCTAGTAGAGTTAATGGCTACTAAAGGTAATAATATTATTAGTGCAGCTAAAAAATCTAAATTTAAAAATTGGTTAAATGCTACTTTTAAATATATAAAAGAAAAGTTTATTAGGTCTGATAAATTATTTGGTAAGGAGGAAATAAAAGCTTTAACTAAAAGAAAAAACAAAAAAGAAATAACTCAAGAACAATATAATAAGTCTCTTAAAAAAATACAAAAATCTGTTAAAAGTAATATAGCTTCAATCAGCATAGAAGACTTTATAAATACAGGTCTTGCAGATCTATTTAAAGGAGAGGCTGTAAGTTCTAAGTTTGATGCAAAAAAAGAATCTAAAGGCGTAATGCCTAGATTTAAAAAAGAAACACCAAAGGTTTCTATGGGTAAAGCTAAATCTGTAGAAGACTTTGATTTGATAGAAAGTCTTTTAACTGTTGAATTACCTGACCCAAAGAAATGGCAAAAGACTGAAAGGACTGGATTCAGTAAGTTTATAATTGACGCAAGAAGAAAAGTCCAAGATAAATACATAGACTTCATAAAGCTTCAGGAGGATGTAACAGCATCTTTAAAAGAACAGGGAATGCGAATTCTTGAGAATCAAGATTTAATAAATGCTCTTTCTTTATTTGACAGTAAGACGAACTCTATGATGGAGAAGACTACAGGAGCTGTAATGGAGAATGTAGCTAGTCTATTAAAAAAAGCAAAAATAAGCAACGAAGAGTTTGGTGATATATTATATGCTTTAACAGCTATAGAGAGAAATAGAGAGCTTTCTAAAAGAGCGCAAGAAAAGGGGATTAAGTCAGATAAGAATTCTGGGATGACAGACATTGAAGCTAAAGAGATACTTGACCGTTATGGCGTAAGTGTTCAGCTTGATGATTCTGGAGTAGCTATAGCTGACCCTGATCATAAACAGATAAAAAATAAAAATATAAGAGAAGCTGTTGAGGAGAATTTGAAACTGTTAAAAGAAACTAGAGATAGAGGTGTTGAAAGTGGACTTTACAGTAAAGAATTAATTGACTCATATGAAAAGCAATTTAAATACTATGCTCCATTGAGAGGTTTTGCAGATCCAGAGATAAGGAAAAAAGTTGCCAAAAAGAAAAGGGAGCTTAAAGATTCAAGTGTTGGTTTTAAGCTAGGAGATCCTTTTTTAGAGATGGAGGGAAGAACTACTAAAGCATACAATCCTTTTGATACGTCAATATCTTTAGCAAATTCTGTCTTAATAAATGCAAATAAAAACAAAGTAAAGCAGAGGTTGTTTAATCTTGCTCAAATGAATCCGAATGCTAATATTTGGAAGACTCACACAATACCAACAAACAAAATACAATCATTTAAAAATAGTTTTAATAAGCCAGAAAATGAAAATGGTTTAGTTAATGTTTTCTTTAATGGTAGAGAGATGTTTGTTGAGATGAGTCAAGCAATGGCTAACACTATGAACGGTACGGCCTCTGCAACTCCTAGTCAATTTCAAAATGCATTAAACTCATTTGCCGTTATTAATAGATATTTGAGCAAGGTTATAACATCTTTAAACCCTGAATTTATACTAGGTAACTTTACAAGGGATATGCCGACAGCTATATTTAATTTAATGGCTGAAAAAGGGATAGATTTAGGAGGTGTTGATTCAGCAAAAACTAAAAAAATAGCATTAGATGCTGTTAGTAAAGTTATGTCTTCTATGAGAGCCATATATAATGTGGAAGGGTTGAAGCCCGGACAGGAAAAACAGTCTGAATCTAAGCTTGAAAAAAGGTATAGAGAGTTTGTAGAGGATGGAGCTAAAACAGGATGGTTTTATCAAAGATCTCCAGAAGAGTTAGCTAAAAAGATGGAAGGCTTGATGGATGATAAAGGTAAGGGTAAGAAAACAATAAAGGCTCTTGCCGACTACGTGGATAGAGTAAATACTTCGGTTGAAAACGCAATAAGACTTTCCACTTATTCTGCACTTATTGATGCAGGAGTTCCAAGATTTAAAGCAGCAGAGATTGCTAAGGAGCTTACTGTTAACTTTAATAAGTCTGGAGAGTGGGGAAGGGCTGCAAATTCATTATATTTATTTTTCAACGCATCTACTCAAGGAACAGCAAGATTATTAAAATCTTTGAAGCCTAGATATGAAATTAGCGAAGGTGGTGGTAAGAAATTAGTAGTTACTAATGGTCAATATATGGCTCTAGGTATTGTTACTCTAGGAGCTATGAACTCATTATTAAATGAAATGATGAGTGATAGGGATGAGGATGAAAGTTATTACTCTAAGATTCCAGAATATATAAGGGAAAGAAATATTGTGATTATGAATCCTTTTAGTAAAAAGAAAGGAGACTACTTTAAAATACCTCTTCCTTATGGATTAAACGTATTTTATGTAATAGGTAATTCTTTGTCAAACGCAGCTCAAGGAATTCAATCTCAAAACTCAATTGCAAATCAAGTTTTTCAAACAGCAGCAGGATCATTTTCTCCTATAAACTATCCAAATAGTGAAAGCACTGTGAACTTTTTAGCAAAGTTTGTTATGCCAACTGTAGGTCAGCCATTTTTAGCAACAGCTTTAAATGAAAACTACTTTGGTTCAAAAATATATAATGAGAACTTCCCCTTTGCAACAGCACCTAAACCAGAATCTCAGCTTGGAAGAGGAAAAAGAACTTTCTTTGAAGGAACAGCTAAGGCTTTAAATAAGGCAAGCGGGGGAGATAAGTACACAAGTGGTTTTGTTGATGTTAATCCTGACCTTATGGCTTTCTGGGCAGACTTTATGTTTGGAGGAACAGGTAAATTTATAAGAAGAACATCTGAACTTCCGGGTAAGCTTTTTGAAGGGAAAGAAGTAGATCCAAGAGAAGTTCCTTTTTTGAGAGTCTTTGCCGCTCAAACAGATGACTACAATGCTAGAAATAAGTATTATGAAGACATCTTAATTGTTGGTCAGCTTTATAAAAAAGCAGAAGGAGGTGGCTTTGATGATCCTGTTGAAAAGAAAAGAGTTGTTCAAATGGAGCGTGTTCGCAAGTCAGTAACTTCCGCCCTTAGAAAGATCAATAAGGCTGAAAGTCTTGCAGATAAAATTGAAGATGCAGAAAAACGGCAAGACAGGTTTGACTATTTAGAGAGGTTAGAAAAAGAAGAAATCAAGAAGTTTTTAAGAGCATACAAGAAGTATAAAATAGATGATTTAAGGTAAAAATTTATACATAATAAAACGTAACTTTACCCGACTAAAGTGCTTACTTTTTTATACAAATATGACCCTAAAAATTAACAGATATTTATTATGCGTTACGTTGTTTTTTGCTACAATTTTGTTTTCCAGTTGCGGAGCAAATTGGCATCTGCAAAGAGCAGTAAAACTAGATCCATCGATCCTCCAACAGAAGACGATAACTGTCACGGACACGGTTGTGACAGAGCCGACTGCTGTATTGGATACGGTCACCATCTCAAACACGGATACAGTGGAGATCGTAAAGAACAACTTCCGAGTCAAAATTATGCGGA
>WLWF01003427.1_pt1 | contig 10413 bp, 15 predicted proteins | sample 6718331 | NCBI WGS metagenome assembly WLWF01 (sample SAMN12718692, study PRJNA515312) | sponge metagenome | isolation source: marine sponge | host: Mycale hentscheli | place: New Zealand: South Island, Marlborough, Capsize Point | collected 2003-05-01
GTGCGTGATTTTTTCTATATCCAGTATTTGCCCAGTGGCATTGAAAACACCGCTTATATGCAACATGTGTGCGTCTAGTGACCCAAATTTAAACAGTTCTTCTTCATTAAATACTCCGTTATCGGGTACAGGTATTTGTTCAACATTAGAGTCATGTAATCTGTAAGGCACAATATTAGCATGATGATCATTCAAACTTACAATAGATCTTTTTATGCCTAAGTTAGGTAAATTATAATAAATCAAGTTAGAAGAAAATGTTGCACCTGATGTAAACACTACTTCGTAGTTATGTGCATTACACCATTCTCTTACTTTGTCTCTAACACCTTCGTATTCTGTTGTAGCAACATCGCCCCAAGCATAATTACCTCTGTGTACATTACTAGGATATTCATTGTAGTATTCGGCCATCTTGTCTACTACTTCATTAGGAGTAAGACTGGTTGCCGCAGTATCAAGATACACCTTACCAGACTTTAGTGCTTTAAACTGATCTCTTGTATTACTGTTAATCATATTTGTATGTGCCCGTCTGCAATCATTCTTCTTGCAGTTGTTTTATTAATTCCTAGTGTTTCGAGATAATATATCTCGTCTTCATCTACGTTGCTTATTGTACAACCGTGTGTACATTGTATCTCTTTGGTATTGATATTTAGTTTCGGTATTGACTTTGCCTTGCTAGTTTTGTCCATTAGCAAGTTTTTGTTTATCATACTGGAGTTTGTGCCTACTGCTTTTTTATCAACATTTATGCTACCACAAAAATCTGTAGTGTTGCTGTTGTATATTGCTGAGTGATATTTAATTGTGCTGGTACCGTTGTTGCCTTTGTGATTAACAATTACATTATGTGACGAACTTGAATTTTTACATAATACACTTCCGTTTACTGTAGTTTTTGTATCTTGATAATAAAAAATATACAGACATTGTGGTAGGTGGTGATATACATACCGTGCATAAAGAAGCTTTGGGATTGTCCGATCGTTCAGTTTGTAAGACTTGGCTATATGCTTATATATACGGAGCCGGTAACGAAAAGCTTGGTAAAGTTACAGGCGGCGGAATGTCTGAGGGAAAACAATTACGAGACAGATTTGAGTCAGCTTTTCCTATGATAAGAGAACTAAAAGATAAAATTACCAACATGATACGATCAAATCGTGGCAACATCAAAGCTATTGACGGTCGGTTACTGGAATGCCGAAGTGAGCATGCGGCTTTAAATGTACTGCTTCAGAGTTGTGGTAGTATAGTTTGTAAACATTTTCTATGTGAGATTGATCGCATGGTAAAAGAAAAAAAATTAGATGCTAAACCTGTAGCCAATGTACATGATGAAGTACAATGGGAAGTCAGAAAAGACCAAGCTGAAGAGTTCGGTCAGATCACTAAACAAGCTATGAAAGAAGCTGAAAAAATATTAGATTTCAAATGTCCTCTTGACAGTGAATACCACATAGGGACAACTTGGAAAGAAACCCATTGACACCACTATTTTTTTATGGTAGGTGTTAATTAATATTAATACAGACTTATATCGGATAAGTCACAACTATAAGGAGAAACAGATGGCAAATTCGTCACAGAACGATAGACCAAAGGATGTTATTGTCCAAGGTATCTGTCATTACAATCATTTATTTGAACCCGATAATACTTTTCCACCACCAAAGTTTAAGATTACTTTGCAAGTGGATGACAAAAACAAAAAGACACTTGAGTCTTTGGGTTTGAATGTAAAAAGCTCTGATACTAAACCAGAACTTGGTAACTATATCGAAGCTAAAACAAACTTCTACAAAAAAGATGGAACTGAAAATCCCATCAAGCCGAGAGTGTTTGATACGAACAATAGGCAACTAACTATGCAAGACTTACCCAACGGTCGTCTTGGTCGTGGTACAGAAGTTTATGTAAAGTTAAACCCGTATCCATATACATCGCCTACAGGTTCAAAGGGAGTTACGGCTATCCTTCGTTCTGTAAAGATTATTAAATTTGTAGCTGACACAAGCTCTGGTGCAGAAGACTTCCCAGAAGTTAATGCTCCACCAGTAGCTGAAGAATCAGCAACATTTAACTAATAATAAAGATGGCAGACATTACAACACTAGTTGGGGATATTTATCGCCTGTTCGATCAACCTAATGTTGAACCTACAGATGAACAGCTTGACTCTTTTTGTAATGCTGTCAGAGACTCGATTAAAAATTCTTTCCGGTATAGGCCTAATGAACAACGAGGACTTCGTATGTCAGCTTTAGGCAAGCCGGAAAGACAATCGTGGTATCAGTACCACAGGCCAGAGCTAAGAGAACACTTGACAGCCGAGACCAAAATAAAATTTATGTATGGTCATATTTTAGAAGAATTGTTGTTGTTATTTTCTAAAATGGCTGGCCATGAAGTTAAAGAAGAACAAAAAGAATTAGAGCTTGACGGTATCAAAGGACACAAAGATGCGACTATTGACGGCTGGATATGTGATATTAAAAGTGCATCAAGCTTTGGATTTAAAAAATTTAAAAGTAATAACTTAACAAAAGAAAATGATTCCTTTGGGTACTTATATCAAATTAAAGCTTACGGAGAAGCCGAACAAAACGACAAACTATGTTTTTTAGCTATTGATAAACAGTTTGGGCATATAGCTGTGTGTACACCAGATGAAAAAGAATTACCACATGTAAAAGAAAAGATAGCTAAACTTAAAACTTGTCTTGAATCAGACACACCACCACCGAGATGTTATCCCGACGAAGCTGACGGAGTTACAGGAAACAGAAAGCTAGGTGTAAATTGCTCTTACTGCTCATTTAAGAACGAATGCTGGAGTGATTCCAACAAAGGTGAAGGACTACGAAAATTTATTTATAGTAATGGTCCTCGTTGGTTAACAACAGTTAAAAACGAGCCAAAAGTTTCCGAAGATATTCCATAATGTTTACACAAGTGAAGAAAAAAAAGGTAAAAGGAATTACCTTTCGGTCTATATTTGAATCAGAGGTTTGTAAAAAACTCATGGATAACAAAGTATTTTTTGAATACGAATCTTTAACAATACCTTTTACTGTGCCAGAGTCTTATCATACTTATGTACCAGATGTTGTACTGGCTAACGGTATAATTATAGAAATAAAAGGACTACTTACGTTAGCAAATAGAGACAAACATTTGTATATAAAAAGACAATTACCTAAATTAGATATACGGTTTGTTTTACAAAATTATAAAACAAAACTTTACAAAGGAAGCAAAACCACTTATGCTCAATGGTTAGACAAACATAATTTTTTATGGGCAGATAAAATAATACCTCAAGAGTGGATAGATGAAGAACCAAAAGAAGAACCAGACAGATTGTTTATCAAAAGAAAAGGCAAGCCGTATCAGTATCGATCCCTCGATAAATACAGAAAGAGAAAATCATGAAGGAGAAAATGAAAGAACCTTATTCAGAGCCGTTATCTATCAAGCACTGCTCGATGCTAGTGCTCCCGATATTATTAATAAAGAAAATAGTGTCTTACAACAAGAAGCTATTCGATGGTTTACTAAAACTTCTGGTGTTACTGCTTCTTGGTTCGTTGACGTTTGCGATCTTGCTAGCCTTAACCACGGTCAAGTCCGTGAGTTTGCTAGTCGACTCATTCGTGAACCTGAAACAGTGGATTTTGAACGAAAGAGACTAAACGTATTATTGAACATGAGACATGGAGAAGATAATGACAGATAATGATCCAGTTAATCACCCAGCTCACTATACAGCTAACAAAGGTATAGAATGCATAGATGCAATCGAAGCTACTCTTACACCCGAAGAGTTTCACGGCTACTTACGAGGACAGGTTGTGAAGTATATTTGGAGGTGTAATTATAAGGGAAAAAGATTACAAGATTTACAAAAAGCTGAATGGTACCTAAAAAGATATATACAGTTATTAAAAGGGACGGACAATGATAATCAAGAACAATAAATCTCCATTTCGTAAAACAGAATATAACAAATGGGATAGTCCAGCTAAACAAACTGTAAGAAAATATTTGTTGGAGTTAGGTTGCCAGCTGTCGTCAGATGTTGAAGACTATAATGCAGACATAAAAGTAATAGAGCCGGAAATTTCTTATCACGAAGTCGAAGTAAAACCAGGATGGACAGAGGAATGGCCTCCAGCTTGGGACACAATACATATACCATATCGTAAAAAAAGACTTATAGACATGCAAGATTCACCAGATCGGTTAACTTTCTACGTTTTAAGAAAAGATCTACAAAAAGCTTGGACAATAAAGGGGTCAGAGTGTGTGCAAATTGCACAGGTTCCTAATAAATTTGTATCAAGTGGAGAATATTTCTTTAATATACCAATAAAAAATGCTACACTTATTAACTTACGATAGCTTCCCGTTTTTAGAATTTTTTGCTGCTACCGGAGCCTGTGTTTCGGTTTATTTATACGGCAACGGATCAAAGAAAGCCCCTTTGTTTGGACTTGTATCTCAAACTTTTTGGTGGTGGTGGGCACTAAAGTATGATTTATATTTTATAATTTTACTAAACTTGTTTATGACACTAACTCATATACGAAACATATTTAAAATGAAAGAGAGAAAATAAAATGACAAAAAAACTACCAACTGTTTACCAGCAATTCATACACAAATCTAGATATGCTAGATGGTTACCCGAAGAAAAGAGAAGAGAGAACTGGGATGAAACAGTTAGTAGATATTTTGATTTTTTTGAAACTCAGCTAGAAAAAAATTGTGATTATAAATTAGATAAGAAAACCAGGGATTATTTAGAAAACAAAGTTTTAAATTTAGATGTTATGCCCTCAATGAGAGCACTTATGACAGCTGGGCCGGCCTTGGAAAAAGAGAATATAGCAGGGTATAATTGTTCTTATGTTCCGGTAGATCACCCAAAAGCTTTTGATGAAATATTATATGTGCTTATGTGCGGGACGGGAGTTGGTTTTAGTGTTGAGAAAAAATATACCGGAAATTTGCCTAGTGTTGCTGATGAGTTTCACAATACAGAGACTGTTATTATGGTCAGAGACTCCAAGCTTGGTTGGGCAAAAGCATTTAGGGAAATCATTACACTACTGTATGCCGGGCAAATCCCAAGGTGGGATGTATCTAACGTGCGACCATCAGGAGCAAGACTTAACACTTTCGGCGGCCGAGCTTCTGGACCTGCACCTCTCGTCGACCTCTTCAACTTCGCCATCGAAACCTTTACTAAAGCCAAAGGCAGACAACTAACACCACTTGAATGTCATGATCTTGTTTGTAAAGTAGGAGAGATTGTTGTGGTCGGGGGAGTGAGACGTTCAGCCATGATTAGTTTATCAGATCTTGACGATAGAGATATGAGAGATGCAAAGTCTGGTGAGTGGTATAGAATTGAAGCACAACGTGCACTATCAAATAACTCTGCCGTGTATGAAAACAAACCGGATAATATCGGAACATTCATGGAAGAGTGGTTAGCACTATATAAATCTGGTAGTGGTGAACGTGGTATTTTTAACAGACAAGCTTCAAAGAAAGTTGCAGCACGTAATAAAAGAAGAGATGCTGACTTTGAGTTTGGGACTAACCCATGTTCAGAAATAATTTTACAACCTTTCCAATTTTGTAACTTATCCGAAGTAGTGGTACGTGAGGACGATAAAGAAGAAGACTTACTAGATAAGGTTGAAGCTGCGACTATACTTGGTACTATGCAGGCCACTTTGACAAACTTTAAATATCTACGTAGACAATGGAAAGATACAACAGAGAAAGAAAGATTACTCGGAGTATCTTTAACTGGTATCATGGATCATAAAATATTATCTGGAGATATTTATAACAAAGCTGTACTAACAGAGTTGCTTGTGAAGTTAAAAGATAAAGCAGTAGCTGTTAATAAAACATGGTCTAAACGATTTGGTATTAACCAAGCTACGGCTATTACTTGTGTTAAACCATCAGGCACAGTATCACAATTAGTTAATGCTGCATCTGGTATACATGCAAGGCACAATGATTATTACATTCGTAGAGTTAGAGGAGACAAGAAAGACCCACTAACACAATTCTTACAATCTCAGAACATACCAATAGAAGACTGTGTTATGAAACCAGATTCTACATCTGTCTTTTCATTTGTAGAGAAAGCACCAAGTGGTTGTATAACTCGTAATAAACGAACAGCTATTCAACAACTAGACCATTGGTTAATGTATGCTCAGCATTGGTGTGAACATAAGCCAAGTGTAACAATATCTGTTAACGAAGATGAATGGCTTGGTGTGGCTGATTGGTGCTGGAGAAACTTTGATGATCTTAGTGGTATATCTTTCTTACCTAACTTTGGTCATGTATATCAACAAGCACCGTACGAAGATATAGATCAAGTTAAATACCACAAGTTAAAGAAAAATCAGCCTAACGAAATTAATTGGAATGAGCTAGCATTACATGAGCAAGAGGATCACACCAAGTCCTCCCAAACTCTTGCCTGTAGTGCTGGGTCATGTGAGGTTGTAGATGTATAAACCTTACGTGGTTTTGCCGAACGTTGTTCCAGAAAAATTATGTGATGAGATGGTTAAAGAATCAAAACACTACGACAGACAATTAGCTGGAGTTATGTGGAAAGACAAACCGGACTTAAAAAAAGATAGAAACTCTGATATTAGATTTTATCCTCTTGATCATTGGATTGTTCCGAAACTTTGTGATCTAGCTAACACCGTAAATGAAAAACATTATGATTTTAAGATAACAAATCTACAATGCCCTCAATTTACAGAGTATAAAAAAAACCAGCATTACAAATGGCACAGAGATATTTACCCTCCTGAAAAAGATGGCCCTTACCCGGGGCTAGTCAGAAAGTTATCGATGTGTATTCAGCTGTCTAACTTTGAAGACTATAAAGGTGGTAATTTTTTTATAAAAGATTTTAATAACAAACAACACAAACCAGAAGAGTTTAAAAATAAAGGAGATCTTTTAGTCTTTCCTTCTTTTCTTTTACATCAAATTACTCAAGTTAAAGAAGGTAAACGATATAGTCTGGTTTGTTGGTTCATGGGGCCACCGTTTAAATAATGGATAAATTCTTGTGGGGACTTTTTAAATTTTCATTATATGTATTAGTTATACAGTGGATATGTATTTTTATGGCTTCTATTGTATGAAAAATTTAATAGTACGGCCATGGGGAACATATCGTGTGCTAAAATCTACACCAAAAATGGTTGTAAAGATATTACATGTGTATCCGGGTAAGGCAATGTCTGTTCAATATCATAAATATAGAAATGAGCACTGGAAAATACTTGAAGGCGAAGTAACGGCCCTCATAGATGAACACTGGTGGACATTTCTACCTGGTCATAGAGTTTATATCCCAAAAAATACTGTTCATTGTGTACGAGCTTCTAATGGGCATACAAGGATATTCGAGGTTTGGGAGGGTGAAAAACTAGATGAAAACGATATAATAAGGATAAGTCATGATTATAGTAGTGAGTGGGGGCTTTGATCCTCTACATTCTGGGCATATAAATATGTTCAAACAAGCTTATGAGTTTGGAACTGTGTGGGCAATCGTTAATACAGACGAATGGCTACAAAAAAAGAAAGGTTATAACTTATTAAGCTACGACGAACGTGAGCTTGTAGTAAGTTCAAACAAATATATAGACAAAGTTATCAAAGCAAAAGATGATGACGATACTGTAGTAAATAATTTAAAAGAGTTTGTTAAGAACGATATGGATTTTGCTTTTGCTAATGGTGGTGATCGTATACCTACATCTACACCAGAGATGACATATTGTCTTGAGCATAACATACCAATGCTATTTAATATTGGAGGGACTAAGACTAAATCTTCTTCAGATATTGTTAGAAATTTACTTGACCAAGCTACTAAATAATATATACTTTTAATTGAAACAACGTCGTCAAAAGAATCTCTAGGAGTGGGACTGGAAACTGTAAGCTCCTAGAGATTTAATCTTTATCTCCCAAACAAATTATCGGACATCTATACCCTAACAAGTTTCTTTTATTATTATTTGGAAATCTACTACCTTTAGGAGGTCTGTGAAGAATTGTGATGGGTGGGGCTGATTCGCCCCTTCCCTTATCTTTCGGCACAAGCATAGCTATTGATTTCAAGACCAATAGATACAACTGTGATTGATGGTTTAGACCACATAATCAACTCCATTTGTTATAGGTTAACAAACAGTGCTGGTTGCCTTAACGACCGCAGCCCACTGATTATTATTATATTTTACTTCTTCATGTTCTCTCTTGCAACCCCTTTTGATTTTTCAAAAGAACGTAAGCCTCCCATTCCGAGTAAGGCTATCGTTAAAGAAATAAGTTCACCAGTATCTATAAAGTTTGGCATACTAATTTCTGGTGCAAACAAGGCTGTGAACCAAGTCATTAGTGGTAGTATAAAGAAGTTTACAAATAAACCTATTGCACACACCCACATGATTGCTGGTCGTGCTCCTGCTACAAACATGCTTGGATGTTTAGCTGCCTCGGTGTTAGCTTTGGCTTGTTCTTTTGCTAAAGCATTCGCATGCTTCTGTGACATGGTAGCTATATCGTGAGCTAGACGTGCCTTTTGGTCTTTGTCTTCGATGAATTTATCAAGTAGCCCAGTAACTGGACCGATGAGTGCTGTTAACATTACTTAGATCCTTCTTCAATTTTCTCTAGTATAACATCTTTTAGTTGGTCCATCAAAACGTAGGCCATATGTAAGTTAATACTGCCGGCAAAGTAATCTACTAAGGGTCCTTTATCATCAAACAAAACAGTCATGACACCAGTGGCTTCATGCTTACTAGCATCTTCTTTAATAACATCTATTTGATTCATAACTAATTTATTAAAATGATCTGGAGGAAACTGTTTAGCCATATCAGCAGTCATGATATGTTCGTTAGTGTCTTTAAATAAATTAACAACTACGTCTTCAGGTTTCTTTTTATCTGTCATTTAAAACAATAGAAATATTATTACGTTTATAATTATGTATGTTGTCATTTGCTTTCCAATAAATGTTTATATGGTAGACCGTGAGCCATCTCTGTTACAGTCCACTGTGTGTAAGCAAGGTCGTTAAATAGTTGTTGTCTATCTTCCATCTTTGGATTCTCTACACAACTAATATCGTTGGAGCTGATTGGATAAGCAAAGTTAAGATTGCTAGGTGTAATAACAGGGACACCAGCAAGCAGACTATCCACAGTACCTCCCGACGAGTATCCAACAGTCGCCCAAGCCCCTTGCAAGTCTTTATAAATTGGGTCTTTATTTCCATAAACCATAGTAACATTTTCTTGGCCATCTACAAACTCCTCAAATTTAGACAGATCGTAAGACGATATAAGAGGATGCATCCGCACTCTTATAGGTCTCTTCGATACCTTTTTACATTTAATTATTTCTTCTCGCAACCATTGTAATATTTCTACATTAGCCGTAGCTGCATCACCTGGTAACTGCATTAAGAATAGTATATAGTCTCCATCTTTTCTCCAGTTTTTTACTTCAAGACCAAGATCAGTTCTTATAATACCCCATCTATCTTTTTCAGATTTATTATTATTAAAATTACCGAGTGTATTCATGTAGTGTCCTTTACCAACTCTGTAATACTTATGATCCTCTGTTATCGTTCTTCCAAGCAAAGGGGTTTCAATAACAAGTAAGTCACCTTTATGATTATTAACGACATCATTTTTAAGTAAATGGTGTTGAGTTTGTCTATCTTTCCATGAACCAAATATTACAGCTACATCACAATCCATATACTTAGTTGAATTAGATAAGAATACAAGATCGTTAGTTGTTTCTCTAATGCCATGAGTCATAGCTGTTAGTGCATTAATATGTGGCCGATGCACAGCTGAGTTTAAAAATACACCTACTACTTTACGGGATGTCATCAAATATCTCCTTATATGTTGTTTTTTCTATCTTATCTTTTAACCCATCGTCCCATAATGCTTTGACTAATCCATCACCATGAACATGAATATTAAGATCTATTTCTTCTCTTTGCATAAGTTTCTCAAAGTCTTGAGCTTGAGCTAGTAACTCACCGGTTGTCCAATATGGTTTATTATCTTCACCGACTGATACTTTCAACCATTTCTTACGACCGTCTTCAGCTAATTCATCCTTGTTCTCTGGCTCCCCTTCTATACATGAGTCAAAGCCATACAAATGTATTGTTCTAAAACCAAGAGTATGTAATAAACCTATTGATCTCATTCCTGCACATGTGCCGCCGGTAATTAAAAGTCTATTCTTAAAAAAGTCCCAGCCCTCGATTGCATTACAATAAGCATCCCAAGCTACCACCTTTGC
>WLWF01003428.1_pt1 | contig 10412 bp, 15 predicted proteins | sample 6718331 | NCBI WGS metagenome assembly WLWF01 (sample SAMN12718692, study PRJNA515312) | sponge metagenome | isolation source: marine sponge | host: Mycale hentscheli | place: New Zealand: South Island, Marlborough, Capsize Point | collected 2003-05-01
ACAAGCAGGACTCTGTTTTATGAAAAATAATTCAGAGTACTGCAAGTCTTTTGCTGCATGTGACAGGGCAGAGTTAAATCTTGCTATACAAGCGTGTATAGAAATAGGAGACTTTAGTAATATGAACTTAAGATAACTTTTTATCTACAAGACTCATTACTTTCTTAAGTTTCTCAGAGGGTTCACCTTCTTCTTCAAGAAGTGCAGCCATATATTTCTGCATATCTTCTGGAGAAAGCTTAGTTTCTTTCTCAACAGCAAGGTTTTGTTCTAATGCTTTTGCTTTAAGCAATTGATGGATGGCAAAGATTGTATATAACATTCTTTCCTTCATATCAAATTTTATTTCTTTAAGTTTTTCCTGATCTTCATCAGTATTAGCAGCTTCAAGAAGTAATCTAAACTTTTCAAAAGTGGCCGGTATTGTTGATGGATCATCTATAACATTACCCATAAAGTATAATAGAACATCATCAAGACCATGGATAAATCCAGCATTGATTTCTAAATCCTTGATATTCTTAGTAATATCAAACTGTAGAGACTTGTATTTATCTGCCATAACTTATTGTTTAATAAACAAATATAAGAATTTATGAATCAAATTACAATTGATTTGCCTCAAAAGATAACAGGATTAAAAGCAAAACTAAAAGATACTGCTTGGGAACATATACTGTATCCTTATTTAGACTCAGAGAGTTTTTATAATACGCTTACCAAATTGGTAACTATGGTGCAAAATGACACCAGATTCACACCTAAGATGAAGAATTGGTTTAGATCCTTTGAGATCTGCCACTATAATAACATGAAAGTTATATTTATTGGTCAGGACCCATATCCACAAGTAGGTGTTGCAGATGGTATTTCATTTAGTTGCAGTAATACAATGAAAGAACAACCATCTCTTAGACACATCTTTAATTCTTTAGAGAAACAGTACCCAGGATATGAACGTAATCCAGACTTGAGCAGGTGGGCAGAACAAGGTGTTCTTATGCTTAATACTGCACTAACTGTAGAAATAAACAAGATTGGATCACACTATTCACTATGGCATACATTTACCACAGGTCTATTAAATGGTATTAACAAAAACAATTCACAGTTAGTTGTTGTGTTACTTGGTAAAAAAGCACAAGAATGGAGAAAGCTTCTTAATAATCAGATAATTATTGAAGTAGAACATCCGGCTGCTGCCGCATATAAAGGTGGTGTATGGAATGATCAAGACTTGTTTATTAGAATCAATGACATATTAAAACAACAAGGAAAATCATTGGTTGAATGGTAAATATTTATTAACTTTGTTAGTCCCAAAACTACAGTAAATGATTGATAATCAACACCTTAACATCTTAGGAGAAGTTAGAAAGTTCAAACTTAAAATGAACAATAAATATGGTTTAGACATACATGTTTTTGTAAGAGAAGATAATGAAAGGTTATCTCTAGAAGCTATTGAAGCTTGTTGCGTTAGAGTATTCAATGTAAAATTTCCCTTACTAGAAAATGTTGATACCATATCAATGAGGCTAAGAGCCCGTGAGTATGTAATGTTAAGACAGATATTTTGTTACATTGCAGTAAATGAGTATGGTTATGGTAAATCAGAAACAGCAAGATACTTGCTAAGAAACCATGCTACAGTAATACATTCTATTAAAGTGTGTAAAAACTATATGTTTCAAAATCATAGAGAATTTACAGACTGTATGCTGAGTGTAAAATATGGACTAAAAAAATATGTGGGAAATATTTCAGAAAATAGTACAGGAGAAGATAACTCCGAATCAGATGTATCTATTATACAGCATGAAAGAAAAGACTCAAGCATCATTGCTCAAGTCTAAAGATGAATTGCCAGGTTTAATAGAGAATGATTTTATAATAGAAGAAGATTCTGTATATAAGATAACAGATAAGGCAAAGAAACTTATTACTAAGTTGGATAACTATTTTATTAAAGCCAAGAAAAAAACCAACATTCAGTTGATGGGTAAGGACTATAATAAAATGATTGAAGACTATAGAAATGTGTTTCCTGCCGGTAAATTACCATCAGGTAAACCAGCAAGACAAAATGTAAGAGCTCTTGGTGAATCTTTTAAATGGTTCTTTGAAACTTATGATCATGATTGGGAGATAGTTATCAAAGCTACCAAGATGTATGTAAATGAGTATAGGGCCACAGATTATCTATATATGATGACAAGTCAGTATTTTGTATCAAAACAAGATAAACATAGAGTTAAACACAGTGCACTTGCTGATTACTGTGATATGATAAAAGATGGAGTTCAAACAGAAGTTCATCATTTTAAAGAGAAAGTTGTATGAGTAAACCAGAAGAAGGATGGGTTGGGCAGTATGCTGCCTTTAATGATGCCCTTAAATACATGTATAAACGTGCCAACGGTGAAGAGAAATCTATTTACACACCCTGGCCTAAGTTTAATGATGCTACTACTGATGGTTTAGAATGGAATACACTTACCGTTATTGGTGGAAGACCTGGCTCAGGTAAAACATTGATAAAAGATCAGATTGTAAGAGAATCATTTGCTTTAAACCCTGAAGATGATTTCAGAGTATTAGAGTTTCAATTTGAGATGGTTGGTAGAACCTCAGCACTACGTGAGTTTTCATCTATTACAGGTAAAACTTATAAAGAGTTATGTAGTGCAGGTAGTACACTTACCACTGATGTATTGAATAAATGTCATCAATATGCTAAAGAGCGTGTAAAATATCCAGTTGATATTGTATCAAGACCTATGACTGTTAATCAGATGAGAGAACAGATTGATATGTATATGAATCAACATAAAGGTAAGAAGACAATTATTACACTGGATCACACAATGCTTGTTAAGAGAGCACCATATCAGAATAGTAGTTTAGATATGCTATTTGAATTAGGTGAGTTTTTTACACAGACAAAACGTGAATATCCCTGTATGTTTATAGCATTGTCACAGCTTAACAGAAATATTGATAACCCTGACCGTGCTCAACAAGGAAAGTATGGTAACTATATTCTTGAATCAGATATATTTGGATCAGATGCAATGCTACAACATGCTGATACCTTAATAGGTATTAACAGACCAGCAAAGCAGAAGATTAGACTGTATGGTCCAGACAGATATATTATAGAAGATGATAGAACATTAGTGCTACACTTTCTTAAAGCACGTAATGGTGACACTAGAATGAGTTTCTTTAAGGCTATGTTTGAAAAAATGGAGATTGCTGAAATGCCAACTCCATCACAAGAAGAAAGAAGATGATTTCAATAAAAAATTATGCAGTTAAAACATTAAAAATGACTCCAGAAGAAAGAAAAAAGAAAGTAGCAGAATTAAAAGTACAGCATGAGAGTTACTTTAATTCTAATGAACTAAGTAATCCTGCCTATATTCCAAAGATGGCGTACAGACCACCTGGCAAGGATGATTTACATATTAGTTTCTTCCCAAGTGAACTTGAAAGAAATGGAGATATTTACACAGAGTTTGTAAGTATTGATTATGAACCAGAAGACCCAAAAAGAACTCTATATCTATATAAACATAATCCTCATTGGAAAGAAGAGTATGAGTTGGTAGAGAGTAGTAGTGGGTTTCAAAGACATCTTGTTCCTGTATCAGAACTAAAAGTTGTTAGTGATACCGTATCCAAGACAGGAAAAAATAATATATTTGAAAGTCTTGATGATATTGGTAACTTACCTAATCCGGATGAAACCTATTCATCAAGAGGTATAGTAGAAGCACTTAATAAAATAGCAGATACATTAATCAGAATAGAAAATAAATTAAAATAGATGGCACAAAGTGTTTTAGTAATTGCTGAGTCAGGCTCAGGTAAATCAACCTCAATTAGAAAACTGGATCCTAAAGAGACAGTTATTATTAACATTGCTAATAAACCATTACCTTTCAAGGGATGGAGAAGCAAATACACTCCTTTGGATAAGGCAAATCCAGATGGTAACTTGATTAGTGTATCAAGTGGCCCAGGAGTTTATAAAGCCATGCAACATGTAAGTGAAAAGATGCCACACATCAAAAACTTAGTTGTTGATGATTGGCAATATATGTCAAGCTTTGAGTACTTTGATAAAGCTACTGAAAAAGGCTATGACAAATTCACCCAGATTGCGGCTAATCTTGCACAAGTTGCCAAGCTTCCTAAAGATCTGAGAGAAGATCTGTATGTGTTTTTCTTAACACACTCAGAAGAATCAACAGATGTTAATGGCCACCGTAAGGTAAAAGCTAAGACTGTGGGTAAAATGATTGACAATGCTCTTACACTAGAGGGTTTATTCTCTATTGTATTGTTTGGCAAAGTCCGTAAAGAAGATGATGGTAGTCTTCACTATGGTTTTGAAACACAAAACAATGGTGAGAATACCTGTAAATCACCAATGGACATGTTTGACAGTGAATTTATTCCAAATGATCTGCAATATGTTAAGGATGCAATCTATGCATATGAAAATGAATAATCAAAAGTTAAATTTTAAATCAACAAGAAATGTTAAGTACTAAAGACATGTCAGCCGGTAGCGGCAAAGCAAAACCAGTAATTGATGCTGGTAATCAAGAATTGAAAATTAATTCAATCATATTGCACACTCCACCGTATGATAACAATGCATATGATCTACAGCTAAATGTAGAATCTAAGCCAGTAGGTGGTGAGTTTGAAGGTTTCCTTCATGATGTAAACAATCCAAATGGACCAAGATATCAAGGTCAAGTTGGTAGAGTTAGTTTCCAACGCTATGCTTACGCTGATACTACACTACCAAGCGGTAGAGAGATTAACAGAGATGCTGAGATTATGAAGTCACTTATCTTCTTAGCAGAACAGCAAGACAAACGTTTAGAATTGGACTCTATCCAAGCTCAAACTATTGAAGACTTTGTATCAGCTGCAAGTAATATCTTGAGTGGTGATACTTACTATAACTTCTGTATTGCTGGTAGAGAATGGGAGAACAAAGAAGGTTACATTAATCTACAGTTCTTCTTACCAAAGAGAACTTCAGCAGGTGTACCATTTGAGAGAGTTGATCTAACTAACTCAAGAATGGTAACATTCAACAGAGATGAGCATATTATCCCTGTAAGAAATAAAACTGCAACTGTTGCAAGTAATAACACAACGTTTGAACCAGTAGCTGGAACAGTTTCTGGTGATGACTTTGATCTTTAATCATTAAAATAGGAGGGGCTTCGGCCCTTCCTTTTTTTATTATGTTCAGTACTAAGAATTTTGTAATAGAGATAAAAGATGTACCTAGCTATTGGGTATTTCAATACTATTTAGACTTACCGGAAAAACTTACTGGGCAAGATGTAAAGATTAAATCTATATTCAATCCATCAGAAAGAACTCCTAGCTTTGTTATCTATGTTGATACTAAGAGTAATCAATATAAGTTCAAAGATTTTTCTACAGGAGTGGCAGGTAGTAAGTCAGATTTAGTTCAAAAAATATTTAATCTGAATTTTACTCAAGCAGTTAATAAGATTGTCCAGGACTACAATGATTATGTAAAGAATGGAGAGTTTGAATTAATTACTCTGAAACCAAGTGCTAAATGGAAAATGGACCATGTTCAAGCAAGAGAATGGACCAACGTTGATGCACAATTTTGGTTATCATTTAGGATAGGTTCTAATATGTTAAATACATATAATGTGAAGCCGGTAGAATACTTTACTATGATAAAAGAACAGGAAGGTAATATTGAAAAGGCTAAATTTAAAAAGCCAATGACATATGCTTATTTCAATAAGGATGGTGATGTAATTAAATTATATCAACCAAAAGATGATAAGCATAAGTTCTATAATATTACTGACTATATACAAGGTTATGATCAACTCTTGTATAATCAACCTTATCTGGTAATTTGTTCTTCACTTAAAGATGCTATGTGTCTTAAAGGTTTCGGATACAATATAGAAGTTATTGCACCTAACAGTGAGAATACATTAATTAAACCTTACATCATTGAAAATTTAAAAAAGAAGTATAAAAAGATCATTACTCTTTTTGACAATGATGAAGCAGGTAACAATGCCATTAAAAAGTATGCTAACGCATATAATATTCAAGGATGTGCACTATCTATATGTAAAGACATATCAGATGCTGTACAGACACATGGTTTTGATGCAGTGCATAAGGAACTAAAACCTTTACTAAAGGAAACTTTAAATAAATAATATGAAGTGGTTTATACCCGGTAATGTACCAAGCTCAAAAAATGGGCGCAGATGGACAGGCAAGTATTTTATAGCAAGTAAGACTGTTGTAAACTACCGTAAAGATACTAAAGAGTACTATCAGAAATATGCTCCTGAGTTCAAGAAAGAACTTAAGAAGTATAAACTTCCTGTCAAAATTGCTTTTACATTTATTAGGGGAACCCGTCATAAGTTTGACTACATTAATCCGGCACAGACTGTGCAAGATGATATGGTTAAACATGAATGGATTGAAGATGACAATGCTGAAAACATAATACCTGTGTTTTATGATTATCAGTATGACAAAACTAATCCTGGTGTATACATAGAAATATTAAAAGAAAACAATTTAAAAGATGGAAGAAGAAAATCAGCTGGGAAATCTAAGACGGATTCTAACACTAATGAAAGTAAAAGATCAAGGAGTAAATAGAATTATTATTAACTTCTCTGGATCTGGAGATAGTGGAGACATTGATGATATAGAATATTATCAAGAACATGAGGAAATTTCATCATCTATTCAAATAAAAGATTCAGATGAAAATGTATTAAGAGACTTTGCATATGATATCATATCTTCAAAAGTAGATACTGTAGGAGATTGGGTTAATAATGAAGGTGGTTATGGTAATGTTGAAATTGATGTAGAAACTAATCATTATACTCTAAACTATTCACAACGAACCACAGAAGACTATGATTGGTCTGATATGCAACTTTTCATTTAATGGCACATCCAATAGTTCACGCTAGAAGTTCAGTGAAAAAGTGGGGTGGTAAAGAAGAAGATTATATGCATATTCATGAATGGTTTGATGCTACTAAAGCATGGGCTGGTCATAGTATACATAGAATGTTCCGTCATCACTCTGAAGGTATCTTTGAAGTAGAAGAAAGATATGGTAAAAGTTTTACTAATTCAGATGGTAAAACTGTATATACTAGATATGTTGGAGAACAACATGTAAAAGAGGATTGCAATGGTTACATACCTACAGCAAAGGAATGGTTAGTTCATATGAATAAAGAGAACAAACCTAAATGGATGATAAAAACATTAAAGATAGAAGATTAATGGAAGTATTAAATACAATTAAGTTACCAGAATTTATAGCATTAAAAAAAATGCTTAACTCTGAAATGGAGGAAGACAATAATGTGGGTATAGAAAATGTAAAGAATCTAGAACTTGATCCTTTGTATATTTTACTGTTAGCTAAACAGTGTAATGTACATGTAAGAAATAAGATTTTTGAAAAGCTTGATGGTTATATTTTCTGTGATCCTAAGTTTGCACACTTTAAAAAAGAAGTGACTAGATATTGGGGTCACAATACTCAAGTTGTAAATGTTAGTTGGGAAAATCTTTATAATACTATTACAGATCATTATAATGATGATGAAAATGCTAAGAAGATTTTTAATACAATGTTTACTACCGAAGTTCAAATTGCAGTTAAACAAGTAATTGATTATTCTTTTTTGGATACTATTAATATTAAAGTTAAATGGTAAATATATCAGATCAACTTGCTAAAGCAAGTAAGACACTAATACTAGAGGAGCCCTTTTACGGGCTCTTTTTAGTTGGTCTAAACAAAACATTTAGAAATGATATCCCAACAGCAGGTGTAAGCAAACATGGTATTGGAGTACAGTTGGCAGTTAATCCAGAATTCTTTGAGGGTTTGTCCCTTGAACATAGAATTGGATTACTAAAACATGAGTTACTTCATATCAGTTTTGGACACTTGCTGGTTAGGGATCTATACAGTAACAAGAAACTATTTAATATTGCTGCAGACTTGGAGATTAATCAGTATATAGCATCTGATTACTTGCCAGAAGGTGGTTTAACACTAAATAGTTTTCCTGAGCTAAATCTTCCAGTAAAAGCAGGTACTAAAGAGTACTATGAAATACTAGAGAAGGCACAAGAAGATGGTACATCTCCATCTCTTGACTCTTTACTAAATCAAATGGATGGTGATAGTCAATATGATCATAAGACTTGGGAAGAGATTGATGAACTAACTGAGGCTGATAAGAAACTTATAGAAAAGCAGATAGAACATCAGCTTAAAGAAGTTGCTGATCAGACTGAGAAAAGATCTGGTAATATACCTGGAGAGTTAGCTGATCTTATTAGTAGGCTTAGACATGTGGAACCACCTAAGTTTGATTGGAGAGGATACTTAAGAAGATTTGTAGGAAACTCTTCTATAGTATATACTAAGAAGCTTAGGAGAAAATACAACAAACGTTATATTGAGAATCCTGGTCTTAAGATCAAGTTTAAGAATAATGTACTTGTTGGTATAGACACATCTGGTTCTGTATCAAGAGATGAACTAAAGGAATTTGTGAATGAGCTTGTGCACATGCATAAGACCGGAAATATGATTACTATAGCTCAGTGTGATACACAGTTGAATTCAGTTACAGAGTTTAATCCTAAAAAGGATTTAGAGATCCAAGGTAGAGGTGGTACTTCATTTCAACCTGTTATTGATCACTTTAATGAAAACAAGGGTAAGTATACAGCCCTAATATATTTAACAGATGGTGAAGCATGGAATCCTGAGAACTGTCCTAAGAATACTCTATGGGTACTTAGTAGCAAATCTCAGATGAATGATAATTTACCAGGAAAAGTAATACAATTAAATTAAACAATTATGGCACAAGTAAATTTAAACATTGATGATCTAAAAGGTTTTGTAAACCACGTCATTACAAACAACAGATTCTTGCAAGAGCAAGGTAAGCCACCAGTAGCAATTGAAGTTGTTGGTGAATCAGGTATTGGTAAGACATCTACAGTTGTAGAACTCGCTAAGGAAAACAATTTGAATTTTGTTAAGCTTAACCTTGCTCAGATAGAAGAGCTAGGTGACTTAGTTGGTTTCCCTGTACGTCAGTTTCAGATGTACAAAGAGAAAACAATTAAGAAAGTAGATGATCTTAATTATACTACTGCACAGAGAACTGCAGCTGCTGGTGACTTAGCTAAGATCACTGGCACTGTAACAAAGAAAGTTGGTCAGTGGGTTGATGAACTTGCAGTAAGTGAATATCTAAAGAATGGTTACAAGATGACAGGTAAGAATAGAATGTCATATGCAGCACCAGAGTGGATTGCAGATAAAAAAGAAGGAGGTATTCTTCTTCTTGATGACTGGAACCGTGCTGATGTACGTTTTATACAAGCTGTGATGGAGTTGATTGATCGTCAGACATACATCTCTTGGTCTTTGCCAAAAGACTGGCACATTATTCTAACTGCTAACCCAGATAACGGTGACTATATGGTTAATAGCATTGACAGCGCACAGAAAACCCGTTACATTACTGCAAACCTTAAGTTTGATGTTAATGTCTGGGGGCGTTGGGCAGAAGAAGCAGGAATTGATACACGTTGTATTAATTTCTTGCTACTCCATCCAGAGCTTGTAACCCAAGAAACTAATGCAAGATCTATCACTACATTCTTTAATTCTATCTCAAGCTTTGAATCTTTTGAAGATAACTTGAGTATGGTACAAATGATTGGTGAAGGTTCAGTTGGTGATGCATTTGCTAGTATGTTTACTACATTTATTAATAACAAACTTGACAAGCTTGTCACTCCTAAAGATTTGTTGACTCATGACAATGAATCATACATCTTAGGTGAGCTTAGAGGTTGTGTTGGTAAAGATGATACATACCGTGCAGATATTGCATCAACTCTTGCAACACGTTTGGGTAACTATGCAGTTGTATATTCTAAAGAGAATACAGTTACACAAAAAGTTACAGACCGTTTGATTTCACTATGTACAAAAGATTACTTTACTAATGACTTGAAGTATCTGATTGTACGTACAATCTTCAATGGTAACAAACAGAAGTTTAATAAAATGATGATGAATCCAGAAATCATCAAAATGACAATGAAGTAATGGCAAGTAAATCAGTATACCAAGAGTATAATACTGATGCACTAGACCACTTTGGATTGAAGACAGCCTCGTACTACGGGGTTGTCTCATCCAGTGGTGTAGACACAGTTCTATTTACAGACTCAGAGACAACATACAACAAGATAAAGGACACACTTAAAACTAATACAATAACCGCTAATAACTTTAA
>WLWF01003431.1_pt1 | contig 10401 bp, 5 predicted proteins | sample 6718331 | NCBI WGS metagenome assembly WLWF01 (sample SAMN12718692, study PRJNA515312) | sponge metagenome | isolation source: marine sponge | host: Mycale hentscheli | place: New Zealand: South Island, Marlborough, Capsize Point | collected 2003-05-01
GTTTTGCTTTAATGCTTTGCGACCATATACTCATTACTCCTCCGAGTACTGTTGAGCCTAGCATTGTTATCATTTCAAATGGCATTTTATTTATCTCCTTTTATTTTTTTAATTATTACACCTGATGAACTTATTCCATATTTACCAGGAATTTTTTCTACACTAAACATATCACCTAAAATATTTTTAATATATTCTTCTAATTCTTTTTGACTGTATCCTTTTTGAAATGTTCTTTCACTTCCTTTACCAAAAATAAAACCATCTGAAAATTTAATTGCATTTTTAGAATTTTTTGCTTGGTTAGTAACATCTTTACCTCTTGTTGTTATAACAGCAATACCATCTTCTTTTATTAACTGGGATATATTTTTAACAGCATTAGCTCTTTGTGTTTTATCTGCAATTACATTTAATACATTAAGATTAACTACAGCATCCTTAGAACCAGAACCTTCTTTTATTAAAATATCATCTACATTAGTATAGTCAGGTACTCTACCTTTAAATAGTTCTCCTTCAAATTTTATTTTAGAATTTAATATCTTTTGATTATCAACAAAAGGTTCATAACTAATAACTTTTTTATTTTTAAATTGTCTTGTACCTATTCCTACTCCTGCACCAAAATCAAGTACATTATTTTTATTTAAATCTGTTAACATATTATTAACTTTTTTATATGTTCCTATTGTAGTTGTAATAGCAGTTTTACCAGGATTAATTTTATCACTTAATTCTTGAGTTACTGTTTTATTTAATATTTCATCTGCTTGTGTAGATATATTTTTTGTAGTAGCAGTAGCTACTTTTTTACCTAATGCTTTTGTTACCTGTTTGCTTATTGCTTTACCTACTAGACCACCTATATTAAATTTTTGTTTTGATTCCATTTTAATTGCATTAGCAACATCTTCCATTCTTTTAGCAACACCTGAACCTGATTTAACTGCTGCTTTATATTCATCATTATTTAAAAATTCTATTGCTGCTTCTTCAAATTTACCTTCATTAATTAATCTAATAGTTTTAGGACTTCCTGATAATGAACCTCTATACCATGATGATACTATATTCTTTTTTAAATTATTAGATAGACTATCAAAGTTTTTAATATTTTTCTTAGTTTGTATTAATTTTAATTTAATATTATTTTTTAAATCTTTCATAGCTTGTTCTTCAGAAACCATTCCATCTTCTTTATTATCTTTATTATAAAAACCATATCCACTTGTAATGTTTTTTTCATTTCCTAATCTATAATTTTTAAAATACTTTTTACCATCAATAATAATAACTTCACCTGTTCCTTCATATTTTTTAATTTTATCAACATAGTTATCTACTTCATTATCTATATTTGCTGTTGCTCCTGTTGCAGCTATTACTGCAGCACTAGCCATTGTAGTTAATTTCTTTTTATTCATAGGTTCTTTTTCGATTACTTTTTCTTCTTTAAAATTTAAAGTTTTATTTAAGTTATCTCCAACAATATATTTATCATTATTAGTAAGTTGACTTGTATCTATTTTTGAAACATTAACTCCTTCTAAATTAGATAAAGCTAAATCTCCTCCAGCAAATTTTTTTCTTTTAAGTACAACTCCACCATAAGAAAATTTCTGAGGTTTGATTACATTGTTGCTACTTTCTACATTACTTTTATTATATGTTTTTGTTCTTTCTACACCACTAAATAAATCTACTAACCACTTTCTATAGGTAGGAAAGGGAACAATCTTTTCCCAAAATCTTCTTGTAGCTTTTTCAGTTTCTCCTTTTAAAACATCTTTTCCAATTAAACCTACATCAGTTGCAACACTAGCTGCAGGGAAAGGAATAAACCATGGTTGTCTAGAACCTGGTCCAGTTAATCTTCCTATAACTAATTCAGGAAGTATTCCTGACATACCTGATAATCTTAGTGATTCAGACCACCACTTATCTTCGTTATAAGCAGGGTCAGTAATAACTTCACCATCTTTAGCTATCTCTCTTAGCATTTGAATACCACCATATACAGGTAAAGCAGCTAAAAGTTTTACCATTTGTCTAGCTTCTCCATTTTCAATTCTTTGTAACAGTTTATTTGTTTGTGCTGATTTAGCCATAGCCCAAGAAGTAAACTGACCCATTAATCTTACCCAAGGATTTCTACTTTGAGCAAATAATAATCTATTTTGTACTTGAGGTATTAATGCATCTCTATTTGCTGCAAGAATCCCTGATTGATTTAAAATTTTATTACCTGTTTTACTTGCAACAGCATCATCAAAACTATTAAAAGCACCTAGCTTTAAACCATCTTGAACATCAATACTATATTTATTTAAATCTTTAACTAATTTTAATCCTTTACTAGAACTTAAACCTTTATTACCATTAGCACTAATAAACTTAGCTAATTTATTTGCACTTGTGTACGCATCAACTGCTCCTACATTGTAAGCATATCTTCTAGCTAATCCAGTTAACCATTGAAGACCCATTATTTTAAAACCAAATTCATTTACTTTTCTTAATGTACCCATTTCACCCATAACATTAGCTGCTTGAGTAGCATCATCAAATTTTAAAACTGCTTCATCTCCTAAAGTAGAAGATAATTTACTTCTATTTAGTTTGTCTGCTGTTTTACTTCCTGTACTTAATAACCATCCACGAATTTCGTTTTCTAAATTTTGATTTAAATTTTTTGCTACTCCTGTTTCTCTTTTATTTGTTAAAGCTGTTCTGGCTGCTCCTTTAATAAAAGATAATAAATTATTAGAGTTAGCAAAAGGTTGTACTACATCTCCAAGTGAAGCAATGGTAACTCTATCCAACATATTTAAATTAGATATAGTTGCCAATGTACCAGCTATTGATTTACTAACACCTATTTGTTTTGAACCATATCTACTAAAATAACCATCAATAGTATTAGTCACTAAATCTATTTCAGCTCTAGCTTTAGCTTTCCAATTTTCATTTGTAATACCTATTTGTTTTCCTGCAGCATCTTTATATTTTTGTACAATATTATCTAAGTAAGGTTTTAACATTTGTCCTTGATTACCAAACTTCTCAGCAAATGCAATTGATTTCATAGAACGATTATATAAATTAAATAATACATCATTAGCATTATTTACTAAATAACCATTATCATCTAATACTTTTTCTACTTTAGCATAAGGTCCTTCAAGTATTCTAGCTTTTGTAATATGTTCACTTAAAGGATTATTCTTTAGTACTCCTACTTTCTTAGTAATACCTTGTACATAATCACTAATAGCTTCTTTATTAATAACACTATCATCAGCATTTTGTAAACTTTTAGCAAAACTCATTGCACTACTTCTTGCATTTTTATCGTTTTGTCCTAAACTTTTATATATATTAATTAATACTTTTTCAAATTTTTTAGGGTCTTCTTTAATTTTACTAAAGTCATATACTCTTGGAAAGTAATTTTTTATTTCCATTAACTTACCAGTCTTTTCATTTAAAGAAAATATACCAGCTTCCTCTCTTAACTTTTTAAAATCTTGTAATTCTTTTTCTAATTTACCTGCAAGAGTTTTTACTCTATTACTTACTTTAGCTTTTGAACCTCTAATAACTGATAAGGCTAAAGCTTGTTCATCTAAAGAATAAGGTTTATTAACATTAGCTGTTCTTAATCTCCATGTTTGTAACAAATTTTCTGCTCTTTGTGTTACTGAATTTTTTGCAAATGAACTATCTATACCTTCTAATAATTGCAAACCTATTTTTTCTGTTTCTCCACCTATTGCAGCTAATTTAGTTGAAGTAGTAGTAGATGTTAATTCTCTAACTTTTTGAAAAGTAAATTTTGTTGCATCTTGATACAATAATCTTTGTATCATATTTTTAGATTGTCCTGGTAATGTTTTACTAGCTTGTATTCCTTTTGATATACCTCCTAAAGAAGCACCTACTAACATCCAATTATTTAAATTTGCATCATCTGGACCCCACAGTTTTCCAAAACCATAACCAGTAGCAGCACCCATCAAAGGTCTAATACTAGCTGATAAAACTACTTGTGCAGTTTTTTCTGTTAGTCCTTTTTCTTTCCATAATTTTTCTAAAAACTGTACATCTCTTTTAGCAGTTTCATCTATTACTTTTTTAGATATTAAAGAATTTCTTTTCCATAATTCAGTCTGTGCTTTATCAAATGCTTTTTGTCTTGCTTCTTCAGCTTTTTTAATTTGTGCAATTTTTTTAGAAATACTTCTTGTAGCTTTCTTTTTATCTATTAAACCAACAACATCACTCTTAATAAGTTTTCTATCTGCTTTTAATTTAGCTATATCTTTATCTATTTTTAAAACAGATTTATAAAATTCTTCTTGTTCTTTAGCTTGATTTTTTATTAATGTTTGAGAAGTTGTTTCTGTTTTTTTAAGTTGTTTATTTAATTTTAAAAACTCTTTATCTCCTGCAATTTTTTGTAAAGTTCTATATTCAGATTTAGATACACCAAGCTGTGCTTGAGTCTTACCATCTATTACATCAACTATTTGTGCTATCTTTCCTTTGTCAGCTTTAGGTAATAATTTACCTATAATTTGAAAAGCTTTCATAGATGCTGGACCAAGTACACCAGCAGCTCCACCAGCTATAGCTACATCTGCTGGATTAGCTTTACCTGTTGTAGCTAAGTTATCAAATAATTTATCTAATGAAACAGTACCTGCAGATAATCCAGCTACTTTAGCAGCAGCTTTTAAACCTTGTTGTCTCATTGACATTGCTCTTCCCCAAGGTGTCATATACATAAAAATATAATAAGGGTCAACAAGAAAAGTTGCCATCTCTGCAGCTAGTACTTCTATATCATCATCATATTTACCACCTGTAAATTTTTTATGTCGTTGATATAATTCTGCTTTTTCTTTTGCAGCATTTTCTAATGCCACTTCTTCAAAATCTTTATTAGGGTCAAAGGCAGCATTAAAACCTGCTTTAGCTACACGAAATACATTTCCAAAAAACATATTTTGTTTATCTAAACCATATGCAATTTTTTCTTGAGTAGTAGGTTCGTTAGTTCCAATAGTAAATTTAGTATCAATACCACCTTGCATATATTCAGGTGATATACCTTTAATTTTAATAGGTGTTCTTTCAGGAGTTTGAGTAAAGGTAACACCTTCTAAATTAGATAAACTTAAATCGTCACTAACAACATTAGATTTAACTCCTTCTAAATTAGATAATGATAATTCATTATTTATTTGAGTAGTTTCTTGAGAAGTAGAAGGAGTAATACCCTCTAAGTTAGAAAGACTTAGTTGATTTTCTTCAGCCATGAGAGATTACTTTGTTGATTTATAAACTGTAAATTTATTAAGAGGAAAAGATATATTATATTTATCCATAATTTCTTGTCCAGTCATATCGTTTGGAAGAATAGCAAATACATCTTCTCTACTTTCAAAAAAGTTTGTACCACCACTTACACCAACATCTTGAGGTGTAATTTTTTTAGTTTCAGTTTCACTAGCAACTTGTTCCATAATAGAACCATCACCTGCTGTAGATTCTTCTTGAACATCAGGTATAGAAATATTATTTGCTTTTAATATTTGTTTATTTTTATTTGTTAAAGGAACTTGAGTTTTAGTACCATCACCATTTATATCAACCATAACAGTTCTAACTCCACCTATAGTTGCATCTTCCATTTCTTTTTGTTTAATATCCATAGTAGAAGATTGTTTAGATTTAGTAGATTTGCTAGTTTCATTAGTAGAAGTTGTACCTATTTTATTAACTGTATATCCACTACCTTTTAAAGCTGCAGCAATAGTATCTCTAGCTTCTTTAGTTAAAGCTTCATTACCATTATTATCATCTTGAAGTTGTCGTTGTAAGAAATTAATATTTTCTTCTAAAGTTCCACCTTCATTTTGCATTCTATTTTCTGCTTTTGTTTTAATAAAGTTTGTATATACTTTTCCTACATCACTTCTTAAATTTTTTGGAATAATGACATCATATCCTTTTAAATTATTATTATTTAAATTAATAATAGAATTAGAAGGAACAACTAAAGCTGTAGATGTTTCTTTAAATAAATTTTTTAAACTTCCACCACTTAATACTTTTCCATCTGCCATCCATGTACCATAATTTTCTACATGAGATTTAGCAAGTTGAAATCTTTTATTTGCATTAAAATCAATTGCAGTTGTATTTTTTCCTGTTTGTGCAAATGTATTATTTAAAGTAATATCATCTAAAGAATTAGTTAATAATTTTTGAATAGTAACATCAGCATTAATAATTGAAGATTTAGCTGTCATTACACCATCTTTATCAATATCAAAATAATCTTTTGAATTTTTATTTGGAATTAAAGTTAAAACTGTATCAGAAAATTGTTTGTTATATTCTTTAGAAGAATAGTCTGTTTTTTTTGCTTCTTCTATTTTCTTTTTATAATCTTCTTTGTAATCCTTAGGAATAAATAAAGGAACATCTGCTGATTTCAATGTACTTATTTCTTTTGTTTCAGTATCTGTGTCTTCTATTTTTTTCTCTGGTTTAATATCTTCTTCAATTTTTTTTAATGTTTCTGTTTCAGAAGTACCTGTAGCTTTTACAGTTTCATTTACTGAATCTATTGTTTGTACATTCTTAGTATCAGGTGAAATATTATTTATTAATCTATTTTTTAATTTCATAATAGCATTAATAGTTTTACTATCACCTGCTGCAGCATCAATTGCTGCTTTTGTATCTTTTTCAATTTCATCTAATGCTGCAGTATACTCAGCATCAATAACACTTTTATCTTTAAAGTTTTTAGAAATTTGTGTACCTTCTGTACCACTAGTATTAAAATTTTGTCCTTCAGTTTTTGCAAAATTATAAAATTGAGTTAAATCTCCATCTGCTCCTGTTAAACTTTTTTTAAAAGAATCAAATTTATCTCCATGTTTAGCTATTAATACAGCTTGACCTAATTGTAAATCGTCTGTATACATAGATTTATTTGCAGCAACAGAATTTAAACCATCTATAATTTTTTTATCTGCATCATACTTTGCAATATCTTTATTATAATCTGCAGTTTTCATTTGTTTAACTATAGCTTGTTTATTTCTTAATTCTTCACCACGAGTTTTAAGTCTTTGAGCAGTATCTGCTTTATCAGCTTCCCACCATCCTGTAAAAATAGAACCTAGTACATCTGTTTTATCTAGTGCCATTATTCATTCTCCTTATTTAATTTTTTTGGTAATTCAGTTTCTATTCTTGATAATAGACTAGGACTAATAACATCTTTACTTGGTTTTTCTACTCTAGGTTTTTCTGTACTATCCTCTTCTTCATCTTCATCTACATTGATAGGAGTAACATTATCATCTACTATCATTGTATCTGGGTCGTCTTCTTCACCTTCATATAATACATAATCTTTTATATCTGCATAATCAGCAATAGCAATTAATAAATATAAAGTTGGTTCAATTAATAATAACATAACATCAGGAGTCCATAAACCTTCAGTATATCCTTTATATAATATAACTTGTGCTAATTCATCTAATGGTATACCTTCATTAATTACTTTAACTAATTCAGGTAAAGATTCATCATTTGTTAATTCAAGATAAATATTTTCTATGCAATCATCAGGGTCAGTAAATCTAGGAGGAGTTTCCCATTTCTTTTTCATATCAGGTGATGCTGTTAATGATTCTCCAGGAATAGGAGCATTAAAAGGGTTAACACCTACTTCATCAAATTGATTTTCTTGTATTTTTTCAGCCATTATGTTCTATACTTTCTTACTTTGTTTGCTATACTCTTTGGTTGTTTAACAAATTGTTTACCTGCTGCTTTACCTTTTCTTTTAGCTGCACTTGTTCTTGCATACTCAGAAGAAGATAAAGCTTTTATAGCAGCACTTGGTAAATATCTTTCTCCTGTTTTACTAGAAGGTTTACCAGACTTAGTTCTCCATTTTTGCTTACTCCAATTTTTTAAGCTTTGTTGAGACTTAGCTAGTGCCATTATGATTTATATCCTCCACCTGCTTTCTTATAAGCTTTAGCTAGAGCCTGTGCTTTTCTTGCACTCCATTGTCCAGCACCTGTGCCATGAGAAGCTTGTGATTTAATTCTTTGAAATATTTTTTTTCTCATTGTAGGTTTTGTATAATTACCTGCTTTATTTACTGTACTCATAGTTTTTAAATTCCATACTCACTTCCTTTATAGCCCATGTGATTAACTGTTGATTTTAATTTTTGCCATGCTTCATCTCCATAAACTTTTCTAAAATAATCTGTTCCTTCAGAACCTTGAACAACAGCAGAAGATGTTAAAGCTGAATAAACATTATCATTACTTGTAGCTCCACTAGTTGTTATAAAATCATACTTAGGTAATTCAGGCATTTCAGTTTTTTTTAATAAAGTATCTGCAGCAGCAGTTACTATTTTTTTACTATTATTTTTAATTACATTTGTAAATTTATTTGGTTCTAATGATTTACTAAAAGTATTATTACCATTAAAATTATAAACACCACCTTCAGTTAATCTGTCTCTTGCTGTACCTAAAGTATAATCACCAGTTTTAGCTAAGTCAGTACTATATCCAATAACCTCATCAGTAAAATCCATATACTGTGGTGTTACACCTTTATTAGCAGTAATACTATTAAATATTTCTCCTTTATTTGTAAGAGTACCAGCTTCTTTAGCTGTATTATATACATCATTAAAATATCTTAAACCATCTTTATCTAACATATTAATTTTATTTTCATAAGTTGCATCAATTATATTGGTAATTAATTTATCAGATTCAGCACTTCCTGCTTTTGTAAAAAATCCTGCTTTACTTCCTAATGTTTGTCCTGATAATTGCTCACCAGTAATTTGACCTAACTCTACTGCTTTAGCTGCTTGAGAAGAAGTCATAGATGTTGTTTCACCAAAACCATATCCCATGTCTTTAACTTGTACTGTTCCTTCTGTTCCTTTTCTAAATTTAGGAGTTAATTCTTTTGCTTTAGTATATAAATTTTTAGCACCATCAGATATTTTTGTAAATATATTATTACCATTACCCATACTACTAAAAGTGTCTTTTATTGAATTAGTAATAGTTCCCATTTTATTTGAAATGCCTGATTTAAATCCAGTCCATCCTGTTTTTATATTACTACCTACTTTACCTACAGCTTGTAAAAAATTTCCAAATGGGCTACCTGCATATGTTGTACTCATTTTAGTAAATGCTCCTCCTAATCCTGACATAATACCAGGCATTGCCATAGACATAGCAATCATGCCAATAGGTCCTAACTTATTACTAACTTTAGCTACACCTCTCATAACAGATTTTGCAACTTTAGCAATACCTTTAGCAATACCTTTAGTTACTTTAGTAATAGGTTTTCTTACTTTTTTTATTACTCTTGCAACTCTTTTAAATACACTTCCCATTTATTTATCCTTTATCCTTTCCACAATTTATAGGCAAACTCACCTATAGTTTTTAAATTATTTACTTTAGCTGTATCAGAAACTGATTCATTTCCTAATGCAGCAATAGTTAAATTAGCTTTTCTATCTGCTTCATTATTAGCTGAATCATATTCCCATTTAGCAGCATCTCTCATTTCTTGCCATAAGAATGATAAACCTTGATTACTTAAATTAAATGAGTTCATAGCATTAGCTTGGTTAACAGCATTTACTCCTGCTGTGTTAGCAGTATTTAAATTTCTTCTCCATGTAACATTTGATTGTTCAACTAAATTTGAGTTTTGTGTATTAAATTGATTTCTATTATAATCAAGTTGTTCATTAAATTGTTCTATCTGACTATTTAATGTAGCTTGTAATCTTTCTGCTTCTAAAGAGTTACCTTGATTTAAAGCTTCAATTCTAGTTCCTTCACTAATATTGTATTGTGTCATAGCATCATTTCTTGCAGCATTTTGTGATTGTATTGTTGTTGCTAATGATGTAACAAATTGTTGTGTTTGATTATCACTTGATGCATTAAACTGTTGAGCAGCATTTGCAGCAGCTTGGTCAGATAACATAGCTTGTTGTCTATTCTGTGTATTTAATACTTCAGTTTGTTGAGCATTAGTTAAGTTAGCCATATCCATTTGCAAGAAAGCTTGAGCATTAGCTACAGCTTTTTGTTGTGCATTAGATAAATTAGCCATATCCATTGTAGCTAACTGTACAGCATTTTGCATAGTAGCTTGTTGAGTATTAGATAAATTAGTTAATTCAAATGTTCTAAATAAATTTGAGTTTGATATTGCAGTTTGTTGTTGGTTGTTTAAATTTAAAACATCCATACCTGCAATTGTTTGTGCATTAGCTAATGATGTTTGTTGATTAGCATTTAA
>WLWF01003433.1_pt1 | contig 10395 bp, 19 predicted proteins | sample 6718331 | NCBI WGS metagenome assembly WLWF01 (sample SAMN12718692, study PRJNA515312) | sponge metagenome | isolation source: marine sponge | host: Mycale hentscheli | place: New Zealand: South Island, Marlborough, Capsize Point | collected 2003-05-01
GTGGCCGCATGAAATACCATTTGAAGCAGCAGACCTTGCCACCGTGGTAGACGTACTGAAAGAACAAAACAAACATGGCAAAAGCATCACTAGGCGTAGCCGCTGAAGCCGAAGGTGTTGCCGACGCCATACGCACATTGGGCCGTGTTGATAAAGAACTCAAAAAAGAGTTAGTGAGGTCAATGAAAAAGGCGGCTGACCCGCTCGTCAACGAAGCCCGCAGCCTTGTCCCTACCGCCAAACCCCTCACGAACTGGTATGGCTGGAAAGGCGGCTACGTCCCAGGCAAAGTGAAGCGTGGCATTAAAGTGTCGCAACGCAACACCGCACAACGCACCCGCTCCGGCCAGCAGCAAGAAAAAATTAAACTGTTGGCACTTGTGCAAACGAACGCTGCAGGCGCAATCTATGACATGGCCGGCAAAGCCGGTGGTGCCGGTAAAGGCTCAGAGAACGCCGCCAGAGGCCAGGCAATGATTCGCAAACTTGATGAGAGCCGCACAGCATCACGAACGCTGTGGCCGGCTGCTGAGAAACGTCTAGGCGATGTGCAGGATGCTGTGATAGCGGCTATTGCTGACGTAGAGGACACGATCAACAGGGAGATGCGCTAATGGCTATCACCGTCCCAATTATTTCTGAGTGGAACAAAAAGGCGTTATCGAACGCCACGAAAGACATTGACACGTTCTCCAAGAAAACCAAAAAGTCGTTTGACGGTTTGGCGAAGGCTGGTCGCAAAATCGGTTTGGGTTTGGCCGCTGTGGGTGTGGGCGCTGTCGCTGTCGGCAAAGATTTGATTGAGGCTGGTGAGGCTGCTGCTACATCGAACGCACGAATTGACCAGATTGCTGAGTCAATGGGTGTGTTTGGTGACGAATCCAAAACAGCAACAAAACGCATTAAAGACCTCGCGAATCAGATCGCACGCAAGACCGGCATAGATCAAAACCAAATCAAACAGGCACAAGCCACCCTGCTCACGTTCTCAGAGATCGCAGAAACTGCCGGGGATGTTGGCTCGTCGTTTGACCGCGCCACGCAAGCCTCCATTGACTTGGCGGCGGCAGGGTTCGGCACCGCAGAAACGAACGCTGTGCAACTCGGCAAAGCGTTAAACGACCCGATAACCGGCCTCACAGCGTTGACACGTTCAGGTGTCACGTTCACAGAGGAACAAAAAAACCTGATCGCTTCACTGGTCGAATCAGGCGACACGCTCGAAGCACAAAACATGATTTTGGAAGCAATCGAGCAGCAGGTCGGCGGCACAGCGGAAGCCACCGCCAACTCGAGCGACAAAATGGGTGTCGCGTTCTCACAACTCAAAGAGGAACTAGGCCAAAAACTGTTGCCAGTGTTCGAACAGGTAACCAACTGGGTTATTGACACGTTGGTGCCAGCGTTAGAGAACGCCTACAACAAAATAGTGCCAGCGTTCCAAAACGCGTGGCAAAGCCTCTCTGACACGCTCGGCCCCATCATTGAACAGATGCGTGACGTGCTGCAACCCATCTTCGATCGCATCGTGCAGTTCATGAAAAACAACACCGAAGTTGTCAAAGTGTTTTTTGCGGTGCTCGCTGGCGCAGCCGTCATAGCCATGATCGCGGCGCTCGCCGCAGCGTTCGCAGGACTGCTCAGCCCGTTTGGGCTGGTCGCTGTCGCGATCGCCGGCCTTGCTGCAGGTTTCAAATATGCGTGGGAAAACAGCGAAACATTTCGCACTGTCGTCACAACCGTTTTGAACGTGCTGTCCACACTGTTCACGGCATGGTGGGAAACACTGAAATGGGTGTTCGACAACGTGCTGGGCGGCTGGGACAACATCAAAGGCGCCCTGGGACTTGTCAAAGATGCGTTTGTGTTGCAGTTCGAAATCATTTCTGGTGTCGTGATGACTGTCTACAACGCTGTAAAAGGCTTAGTTGATGCAATCAAATCGGCCACAGATTTTGCCGGCAAACTTGGCGACGTTGGTGGCGGCATCGTGGGCGGCGCAGCAGGAGGAATCAAAAAGGCTGCAGGCTTCCTCGGCGGCCTCGTACCGCTAGCCACAGGAGGCATTGTCACAGGCCCTACACCAGCCCTAGTCGGCGAAGCAGGCCCAGAAGCCGTCATACCGCTCGACAAAATCGGCAGCCTCGGCGGGACTATGAACGTCACAGTCAACATGCCGGCTGGCTCTAACGGTGCGGACATTGTGTCAGCGATTGAACGTGAAGGCCGGAGGCGTGGCACTCTGCCTATCCGTTCCACTCAGAGCGTGAAACTATGAGCCTGACTGTTGAATGGGCTGTGCATATCGGCGACGTAGCGACCGCGACAGATTTTAGTGATCGTGCGACAGGCATCAGTATTAGACAGCCGCTCGGCTTTATGCAGCCATCATCACATCAGTGTGTGTTAACACTCAACAACTTTGACGGTGCGCTGACACCTGGCGCAGGCGGCACCTACTCATCAACAAATTGGTTTAAACAGGCCGTGTTCGTGACGTGCACAGTGAACGGCACCGAAACCGCCCAAGTCTTTCACGGCATCATCGACGATTTTGACCTAGCGGACGACGGCACAAACTCTGTGGTAACTATCACCGCTCTTGATTGGTTCTCTGTCGGTGCCCGCGCGTTCGCCCAAACAGACAGCAGCGTCAGCACCCCTATTTCATGGACAGAACGTGTACAAGCCACTATGAACGCCGCCACAATCAGTTACGGCTACCCCTCATTACCGGCACTCAATCAAACGCTGGGTGTGTTCACGTTCTATTTTGTGGCGCTCCGAAACGAAGAATACGCGCCAGGTTCGGTCACGATCGGCACGTACCGCGAAACCGGCGACGCCTTAGCCGATATCCAATTCAAATATGAGCAGGCCGGCGTACCCTCAACGATTTGGCCGACCACGATCGAACAGTACACAGACGCATTTGGCTACGACTACGCCCTCTACAGGGCTGGTGTGGTCGGTGACACGTTGACACGCACCGACACAGACGCCACCACATTTAGTTTCACAGAGAACACACCGCCAGCCGGCCAACTACCTGTCGGCGAAATAGATCGTGGCTACAACATTGACCGAGTTTTAAACAACGCTTTTGTGACAAGCGTGTTCACAACGAACACCAGCAACACGACCGACAACACATCAACAGGCACTATTGGCGCCAAATCTATTACCGCCAGAGCGTCAGCAATGACAGACGACAACGATGTGCAACGCATGACTGACAACATTGTCGCGAGGTTCGCCAACGTGCATTTCATGGCCCGCAAACTTCAGGTAGACAGCGCCCAATGGGGCACAACAGACAGCGGCAGCAAAGAAGAACTTGCCCAACTTTTAGACGTCCGCTATGGCCTGTGGCAGGCCGCAGCCGTCACCTACACACCGACCGGCACCGCCACACAACAAACGGACAGCACAGTCATCAGTGGCCGCACCATTTCCGCAACACCGCACCGCACCACCATCACTTTGGACTTGCTGCCGGCTGTCGATTACCAATCATTCACACTCGACAGCGACCTACTAGGTGTGCTCAATCAGAACAGGCTAGGATGACATCATGGGTTTCCCGTATTCTTCAGGCGACGTACTGACCGCAGCCGACCTAAACGCTTCTTCAGGTTTGGTGTTTATTCAAGAGATCACTCCCGGTAGTTCGTTGTCATCGTTGACAATTACTAACGTCTTTGATTCACGGTTTGAGAATTACCATGTCAAGTTCAGTAACTTTCAGGGTGCTGCTGGTGGCGCACAGCACATGAGAATGGACAATGACACCGGAAGTAACTACTATTTCTCGGGCATTTTTAATGGCTACAACGGTACTGCGTTGAGTGCCGAAAATGGCGCCGGAGTTAACTTTTGGCGATGCAGTTTCACCGACACCACAACGTCGTCATGGAACATGGACATAATTAGCCCAAATCTGTCAGCGTACACCTTTTATCACGTAACAGGGTCGGCATCAGGTCGAACCAACGGCACAGGCTACACACCAAATGGCGTAGTTAGAACGACAACCCAATACACGGGGTTTACGCTGTTCATGCCGTCTGGCACATTCTCAAACGGAAAACTTCGCATTTACGGATACAACAACGGGTGACAACGATGGCTACATGGACACGACAAGAACTAAAAACGCTTTACCCCGACGGCACGGTCAGCGTGCAGGTTGACGACGAGGTTACGCCGATGTCTACCGACGAATGGTCGGCGTGGATTGACGCACAGGTAGGCACCGAAAAACCCGAAGAAACAGAACTAATCGAAGAATGAGGGTCGGTGTCATGCTGTTCACGTTCTCGCTCATTTTGATGATCGGCCTCATAGGGTCAACGAACTAGTGAACGTGCTAGCCGGCTCCATCGAACTTGTGGGTGCTGTAGCCGCCACCATTGTGGCCGGCATTTGGGCACGCCTCGCCATTGGAAGGTTCACGGCAGCAGGCGTTCTACTGATGTCAATCGCTGTATGGTCACTCACGAACGTGTGGTATTCCACGGCGTTCATTCTGCAGCACGGCCCAGGCGCCACCATTTGGGACACTTGGCACGAACAGGCAGCCGAAACAGTGCAACAGGCAGCAACGATCATTACACCGCTCGCGACTGTGGTGCTGATCGGCCAACTAGCAAAAGATCGCCGGCGTGCTGTACAGCCTCAGTGACGGCCCTGCGGCGCTGCTGCTCCTCACTTCGTCAGCAACGCTGATGGTGTTGGGCTGGGCATTGAACCCCAACCACTATGTGACACGCATGATCGGTTATGCGCTCGGCCTTGCGTCGGCCTCAATCGCTGCTGTGGCTGCCATCTACGCGTCTTTCGCCATTTCGGTCGATTTCGGTTTAACGGTTCGCGGCTGGCTTAAAGCATTGGCCGGCGTGTTTGCTTTCAGTTCCGCTATGTGCGGTGTTAACGTGATCAGATATGTCCGCAAATGACAGCATTGTCAGCGTCCTAGCGCAATTCGGCGCCACCGCCGTGTTCGGTGGCCTCATTTTTATGTTGCTTCGTAATCAACTCTCAGAGGCGCGAGCCGAACGTACAGAATGGCTGAAAACGATTCGTGAACAGAACGACGCCACACGCAACTTGTCCGAGGTGCTCATCGAAATACGCACCATTCTGAAAGAGAAGAACAAATGAACAAACAGCAACTCATTGACTACGCAGAACGAGCGGTAGCGACCGCCGTTCAAGCAGGCATAGCCGCAGCGTTAATGAACGTAGGTTGGAAGGCTGCAGCGGTAGCCGGCATCGGCGCCGGCCTTGCTGTGGTGAAAGCAGCCGCAAAGCAGCGTCTGTCGCAGCCTAAGGTCGAATCGTGAGGCCGTACACAGGGTTTGATCAGATTGCTTCGGGTAAGCGTGCAGGCACAGAAGCACTCACGAAAGCGATGCAGGAGGCGTCAGGCCGCCAAATCTGGCAGAACGGCTCTTGGGTGGTTCGCAAAAAACGAGGCGCACAGGCCACCAACTTGAAAGGCATGAGCGTGCACGCAACCGGCCGCGCCGCCGACATGAGCAGACGCAAATGGGGAGGCCGCCCAGGTTGCTCACGGCAAGACATGGAAAAGGTTTTGGACTGGCTGATATCGGTCGCGGACGTTATCGGCCTCGAATATTTGGCAGACTACGAATACGGCTCGGCTGGCCGTGGCTGGAAATGTGACCGCGAAGAATGGCGTGTCTATCGGCCAGGTGTCATCAAGGGAGGCGGCTGGGGAGATTGGCTGCACCTAGAAATCTCGAACGATAAAGCAGACACAACCGACTGGGTTGCCGAAGCAATGAAAACCTTCCCGCTCGGCGATCACACACCACCAACACCGAAACCCGACAACTGGACAACATGCCGGCAAGGTGACGAAGGCGAACACGTCAAACTGGCGCAGCAGGCGCTAGCAGATAAAGGCTACAAAAATTCGACTTCAAGAAAACTGATCGTTGTTGATGGAATCTTCGGGCCGAACACCGACCGGCGCACACGAGACTTCCAAACTGACGCCGGCATCATTGTTGATGGCATCTTCGGCCCACAGACAGCAGGCGCCATCGGCCTAATCTGATACGATTACAACCGAACAGGAAAAGCGAGGTTCTATGTTCGACCTAGGAAAAATCTTTGGCATCGTGTTTATGGTGCTGTGGTCGTTTTGGGAAGGGCTGACGTGGGCTGGCCCAGGCTACCCAAACGAGCAGAAACGCCCCACTGCTCAAACCGTTAACCTCGCACAATGCGGCGAGTGGTGGGGCACTGCCCGTTCAGTGGGTTGGCCCGACGAACTACTGCCCACACTCGACAATGTGATGTGGCACGAATCAAGATGTGACCCGACACAAACCAACTTAAGCACCGGCGACGCCGGCCTGCTGCAGATCAACCCCTACTGGCATCAGCAGCGAGTTGCAGACTTGGGCTACGAGTGGAAATACGCTCATAACCCTGAAATCAACCTGTATGTGGGCTATCAAATCTATTTGGACGCCGAGCGGCTGTATGGGTGCGGCTGGCAGCCGTGGACAGCATCAGGACACCGCTGCTGATGTCGTTGCATATGCAAGTGACATTCGTACTAGACAACGAATGTGCAAATATGCGACACTGTAAATATGCAAAACACACACATGGACGAGTATTCAACCAAATGCGCAATGCACCTAAAGCCTGGCGACATCATTGAACGCACCGGCTGGGACATAACACCCGAGCGCATACAAGTTGCCAGCGCAATTTCGTTCGGTGGCTTTACGGACATCACCTACAACGCCTACTATGGCAACGGCAAAATGACTGTGGCTTGTCACACATCTTTCGTTATTCGCGACACAATGACTGAGGTGGACTCGTGAATCGACGTGAAGCGAACCGGTGTGCAAAAATCATCTTTATTGAATACGGCTTGCAGGCTGACGTGGACTGGTCAAAAACATGCCAGCAATATTTGATGATTCGAACCGAAAGCGACGAAGCGCTAGTCCACGACTATTTTGTGCGGTGCGCTGATCGTGTCCACGATTGGCTTTCTGTATGAGCGACGAACTACAACCCAACCTGTTCGACGACAATCTGCGGCCCGTCACACCTTACGCAGGCACTTCTGGCTGGTCTGGCTCCACTTCGAGCCGTGACCGAGCCATCGAGGACGACACCACAGGTGTCACGTCAGACCGCCAACTACAAGTCCTTTTAATGTTGGAGGAAGCCGGTTCTGAGGGTTTGACGTGGAGCGAAATCAGCGACGAAACAGGCGAACACCACGGCAAAGTGTCCAACGCCCTGTCGGTGTTGCACATGAAGCGCTACATCAGCCGGCTCACAGAGCGCCGTGGCAAATCACAAATCTATGTGAGGCACCATTATGTGAACGGACGCCAGACAGCGTCACACAAGCAGCACACTAGGCAGGAAACCGAACACGAGTGGCTGACCGAACTACTCGACCACATTGAACACGACAGGATGCTGTCAGCCGGCGTCATGGTGAGAGAGGCAATGAAACATGGGATTCAATCTTGACAACTACCAGACCGTTGCGGAACGCCTTGGCCTGTGGCTGGACGACTGTAAACAGCGAGACATTCAGCCCCGAGTCATTACAGACCTTGCAGACCGAAACGAGACATGGTGCCTGTTCAAAGCGTCGCTCTATGAAAACGATGTGCTGATCGCGACCGGATGGGCTGAAGAGCACGTCACAGAACGCGGCGTGAACGCAACTAGCCATGTGGAAAACTGTGAAACGTCTGCTGTGGGTCGTGCGCTCGCCAATTCGGGTTGGGCCGGTTCAGACCCCGCGAAACGCGCAAGCCGCGAGGAAATGTCAAAGGTGCAACGAAACAACCCCGTCACAGGCGCACCACCCCGAGAACGTGCAGAGGTCGGTTCCAGGGCGAAACGTGCAGCAACCGAAAAACAGATTGGCTACCTCAAAACCTTGAACGCACGCAAAGGCCGCCCACTGGATGACGAACACCTCGCAAAATGTGCCGGCGATTTCGATTTGTGCAGCCGCGAGATTGAAGCGGTATCAGCGCTGGAAGATGTTAAATGAGGTTCGGTTCGCTGTTCTCCGGCATAGGGGGACTCGACCTCGGCTTGGAACGTGCCGGCATGACCTGTGTGTGGCAATCAGAGATTGACCCCTACGCCAGCCGAGTGTTGGCAAAGCATTGGCCGAACACCCCGAATTTAGGAGACATAAATGGAATTGAATGGAACCGAGTACCCCCAGTTGACGTTATTTGCGGAGGATACCCTTGTCAGCCGTTCAGTTACGCCGGCCACCGAAACGGGGCAGACGACTCACGGCACCTCTGGCCGCGTTTCTGTGACGCCATTCGCGTTGTCCGACCCCGATTCGCATTGCTGGAGAACGTGCCAGGCCACCTTAGTCTCGGATTTGGACAGGTACTCGCAGATTTGGCCGCGTGCGGGTATGACGCGCAATGGGACTGCATACCTGCAGCAGCCGTCGGCGCCCCGCACCTCCGCGACCGAGTATTCGTTATCGCTACACCGCAAGCCGTTGGAGGTGACACCAACAGCGACAGCAAACCAGATGGCACCCTCAATGCAACAGCAGAACCCTGGCCTACGCCTATGGCGCACACCAACGGTGAACGATTCCCACAACGCGAATCTGCCGGCCTCACAAATAAATCGGTCATCGGTGATCGGTCAACTAATGAGAGAAGGCATGTCTGGGAGCCTGAACCCAGAGTGGGTCGAGTGGCTGATGGGATTCCCCACAGGGTGGACAGACTTAGAGGACTAGGGAACGCTGTGGTGCCACAAGTCGCAGAACACGTCGGAAACATCATCATGGAAATAGCCAATGACTGAAAAACAATTTCAAGGGGCTGTCATGGACGCAGCACGCTGGCTCGGCTGGCGCTGCTTCCACCCCAGAACCGTCCAAACCGCTGCAGGTGCCCATCTGACAGCGTTCACCGGCGACGCCGGCTTCCCAGACCTCGTACTGGTCCACAAATACAAAGGTGTCATCTTTGCTGAACTGAAGGCCGATAAAGGCCGGCTGAGCGAAGAGCAGCGGGAGTGGCGTGATCAACTAATTACTGCAGGTGCCGAATATTACGTTTGGCGCCCAAAAGATTGGGACGACATAAAAACCCGATTACAGGAGAACAGATAATGACAGACAAAGACATGCTGAGAGTCGTCGCAGAGGCTGCGGTGGCATTGGACGACGCAAAATATCGCATTGAAGAGTTGGAGGTTGAGGTGGCCGCCTTGCTGAAAGTGAACGACGAAATGAACGACGAGTTGGAGGATTACAAATACATTCACCAAGTCGCTCAGGACGATTTGAAAGACGCAGAGCGACGCATCCAATTTCTCGAGAAAATGTTGTGATGTCAGAAGGTTCACGACAAGACTTCTTGACAGGCGTAGAAACAGAACGCCGGCCAGGGCAACTGCCAGCAACACCGAAACAGATTTCGTTTCTAAAGGCGTTGTACCGCCAGAAACAGATGCTGTTGCAACCTCACGAACTCATCGAATTCGAGAACGATCGCCGGCTCACGAACCGCCGAATCGAAGAACTGAAACGATCAAAACGGAAACGCTGGATTTAGCCGGCTGGGGAAAACTGCCCTCGAATCCACAATTTCCACAGAACTATCCACAGGATTTAACCCAATGAAATCAACCCATTTGACAGACTCTGAAACCGCTACTAGAATCTTAGTGCAGTCACGTTGTCCAGATTACGTAACGCAACTCTTCGAGACGCCGAGCGCTTCGGGCGAAGGCGTAACCGGTTTAGAATGCCCATGTTGCAACGGCGACGAGTACCTCCAAATCGACGAGCACGAAGTCGAAAGATGCCCTTTCTGCTGATGAACTGGAAACACCTAGCCATCTGCAAAGGCCACACACACCTGTTCTTCAGCAAACGCCCAACAGAACAACAACGAGCACGCCGGCTCTGCGAACAATGCCCCGTCACAGGAGCCTGCGCCCAAGAAGCCTTCAACATCGCACAACACTCCGAAGTCGCCGGCATCTGGGGAGGAACCACCCAAACCTACAGAGAACAAATCGTCGGCCAAAACCGCCGGCAATGGGGCACCAAATGAGCAGCAACCACACCCACGCCTTCTACAACTCGAAAGAATGGAAACGGCTACGGCTACAAGTCCTAGAAGAAGGCAACCACACCTGCCACTGGTGCGGACAAAAAGCAACACAAGCCGACCACCTCATCGAACGCGACGCAAACCCAGAATTGGCCCTAGAACGCTCAAACCTCGTCCCAGCCTGCCGGCCATGCAACTCACGTCGTGGAAGCGCTTACAGAGCCAAAAAAGAGGCAATCAAGCGAAACCGTTTTTTGAGCACCAATACCCCTAC
>WLWF01003434.1_pt1 | contig 10393 bp, 12 predicted proteins | sample 6718331 | NCBI WGS metagenome assembly WLWF01 (sample SAMN12718692, study PRJNA515312) | sponge metagenome | isolation source: marine sponge | host: Mycale hentscheli | place: New Zealand: South Island, Marlborough, Capsize Point | collected 2003-05-01
GCTGTGGTGTCCAGAGAGTGTCCCTGATAGATCTTATGCATGTTGTCCTCACCCCAACCATAGTCTAGGAAGTCCTTATACATCTGTTCCACTAGTGACTTGGAAGGAACAACCAGTAATACTCTCTTACCAATGGACTTCAAGTACCTACAGATAGAGTAGATCATTAGTGACTTACCTGACCCTGTGGGTGACAGGATGGTCTTTCTGTATTCTCTTAGTGCATGAAAAACTGTCTCTGTCTGATACTCCCTTGGAGTGACAGAGGATATCTTATTCATAAAGAGTTCTACACCCTCATAGAACACCCTCTCATCCTGTTCATAGGGGGTTCCATAGAAGTTGTTGTCCTCAAAGTCCCAGGAGTATCCATGCCTGTCCAACCACTTGCACAGTTGGTATGTGAGACCAGCAGGTAGACTCTTGGTGTTCATATTCAAAAGTCTTATTTTGCCATCCCAATACTTCTTTCTATAAGCAGGAGAAAAGGAAGCACCCTCTACATCAAAAGAGAACGCTTCCTGTAACTCATACAGTATGTGTGGTTCGCAGTCTAAAGTTATATCTAACTCATTCTTCTTAAGAATAACACAGTCAGTCATAACAAAGTCTTGCTATGACTATTTATTATGGTTACCAGACTCCAGTAACTTCTACAACAATATCAGTACTTTCAGGCCACTTGTTGTCATTGCCATTTATTTTTGATACTTGGAGAGTAACTACATTTCCACTATACGATGTAACTGAGTTGATTTTGGCATCATATACGAGAGCTCCACCCTTAGTTTTAAATTTGATTGTAGCATTACTGTAAGATCCGGTGTAGTTTTTGAAATAATTACTACCTACGTTTTGTATTCTTATATGAGTACAATTTCCAGTCCATGTATTAAAGGAACTATTGGTATTCATCGGACAGAACTGTCCAGAACTAACCGAATCAGGAGATTTCGTAACTCGTAAAGTTGATGATGGTGGCGGTGGGTTACTTACTGTTACATACAAGTAACTACTTTTGGTAGTTCCATCAGCTCCTAAGGCACTAATGTTATATCGATACTGACCGGCACTATTCTCCAAGGCCGAAAATGTACCTGAGGTAGCAGTGCTTATTGTGCTATAACTACCGTTGAGATAGACCCTAACACTCACTGCATCTGATGTGGACCATGTTACCTTGTAAGTCGAACCGGTTGTAGGGTTAGGATTTGTACTGACATAGAAGCTATTGATCCTTGCAGGTGTCGGTGGGTTTACAACATTCACTGATGTAGATTGAGTCAACGCGGATCCATCAGTACCAACGGCTTTAAGAGTGTAAGTAAGAGATCCTGTATTTCCTGGGCTAGTAAATGTGAGGTCTGATTTACCGGTACAGTTTAGTACATTGCCATCTGGTTTAGTAATCTCAACCGATTTGTAATCAGTGACATCCCAAAAGAGTTTATATGTTTCTCCAGTGACCACTTCAGTGACGTTAGTATTAAACTGATTGATCTTGGCTGGTAGACCAAAAAGTTCTTTAAACTTATCACCAGTTACTTTATAAGTTATATCATTTGTATCAGTACAAACAAAGAGATCGGTGTCTAAAAGTTGTGGTAAACTAATAGGGTTACCATCAATTTGATCAATTAAAATTTCATTTGACGCTTGAAACGCAGCAGTTGTAGTTAGTATGAGGGTTCTATTTGACTCATCTACACCACCAATCACTCCAGTTACATTACCACCAAACTGCTTCACTCTCATGTTAACTTTATACTTACTCATATCAGTATCTTGTGCCAATATAAGTTTTGTTGTGGTAACATTACTTTTAAGTTTTACTCCATCAATATTAATATAGGAGATAGATGCAGTACACTGACTCCCGTGAAGTTCCTTTTGTCTAATGGAAAACTCTTTGACTTGTCCTGTATAATTTACGTGGAAAATTTCGGGGTGATCATCCCAAGCAGAAATCTCTTTAACGACCACGCCGTTAATAAGCATCTGACCGAGTCTTGCATTGCCGTGGAATCCTGCCATGATTTCGATGCTACCATATACATCAATAGGATATGGGAATTCGACAACCAAATCATGTTTTATACCATTGTTGGTATATGACTTGAAAACACTATTTGGATCACCATCAAATAGGCGCGAATATACTCTCCTCTCCGCCTGTACATCAGCAAACGGAGGAGAGGTTTCTTGTAATTTTTGCCCAGTATCTCTATCCCTAACATAAGCATATTGCTCATAATTGAGGTTTACTGTTTCTGTAGAAACTGAACTAATGACATCAAGATTGATAGGCAACTTGAATGTATATTGAAGACCATCTCTCTGTAAGAGTAATGTGTCATCCTGCCTCAACTTTGACTTTAATTCAGTGCCCGGGCAGCTGAACAGCTGTTCATCTCTATTAACCAGAAAATTAGAACTCCGAATGCCCATAATTATTAAGTACTCAACAATGGTAGTGTGTTAATATTCTTTGGCATTTTTGTGTTAACTGAATCGTCAACATATTTTTTGGTGGTGATGTGGTTTTCACTGGTGATATCACCATCGTAAGATACAGCGACAGGGCCACTATAAAATAAATTATCACCATCAATATCCGCACCGGATTTCATAGCAAATCCGCCAGCAATTCTTAGACCTATTCCAGATGATGGTTGTATGTCTAATCTACCAGTAAATTGTCCGCCCGTTTTAGGTACAACATTGTCTGATTTTGCAATACCAGAATCAGTGAATGTTACATGGTAGGAGGTATCCCCCCTACCAATAAGAAGTTTATCAGAATTTTGGATAGTCATATCATACGTGCGTATTTTGATTGTGTTGCGTTTGTTGTTACTTAGAAGGTGTGGTCATAATCAACTTCTACATATACACCCTTAAATATATGCCACATATAAGATGTACTGTAATTACTATACGTCTGATATACCTTCACACCTTCCACGCCATTCATAGTGGCTAATTCAATTTTTGTATGATCTGGTCTCTCATTAACAGCTGCACCATCTAGGTTTACCTTAAATCCAGTTGCATTTGGGTGTTGGGATTTAAGCCATGCAAACGGGAAGAATGAACCACCGAAACCTGAATAAGTGGTTAGATTGCCATTAGTATCAATTCTAGCTGGCTGATCTGCAGTAACAGAGCTGGCAGGTCTACTCCTATACACGGTTTCTACTTCTGTTACAGCCTTACCACCCGCAGAATCTGCTCCCGTATCTGTGAATGCGCCTTCAGTTTTGATAATTTCCATGTAATTGGCGTAAAAATCAATGGAACCACCAGACCACATCAATTTGACACCCGGATAATTGGAGCTGCTTTGATAATTTACTCTTTCTACTTTCGTTAAAGTTCTCGTATGCGTTGAATTATAGTATCCAAGTTTAAATGTAATGGTTCCTTCGCCGGTCCAATTTTTAACCCATTGATCTATGTCAACTTCTCTGTCTGGATAATCATTTTTTAAAAGCTTCTCCAGCATATTATCAGATATAAATATTCCATAGTTGGTTCCGCCGCTGTATTCATTTTCGCTGGAGTTATACCCTGAAAAACCATTGGCTTTACTACCTTGATAAAATTCCTGACCCCAATTCTTGTCATTAGCGTTTATCAGATCCCAGTCCGTTGGGCCATCATCAGCAGTATCAGGTGTAGTCCATTCAATCAGATTACCAGTGGCAGATCTAGTAAGGATTTGCCCCTCAGTTCCGAGTGATCCATTGGAATCTCTTAATCGAACAATACCATCCTTACCCCAAGTTAGAGCCGATTCCTCGACTTCTTGTCCCCATAAATATCCATAAGTTGAGTTCCAAATAACAACCCTGCCTTTGTCACTCCTAATTTCACCTCCACCATTGTTCCACTTAAAGCGGTCGTTGGAGCCAAATTTAATTACGCCGTAATCTTTGTTGCGATCATCAGGGTAGTTGGAATCGTGCACAAACGAAATTCTTGGGTTTTTAGCAGCCCTTGTTCTGATTCCGTCGGCTTCAACTTTTTCTCGATACGCGTAAAAATTACCCGCTGTGTAAAGCGATGACGCAAAGAACGGGTTGGTGCAAACTATATCGTAAGAATAGCCTGGCTTATAAATATAGGTTCTTCTTTCCTGGCCAGTAGAATTTTTGTTTACGAATTCAATTCGCGCCTGGTCACTGGGTGGAACGCTGTAGTCAACAATATCTTTTTGGCTTTCCATCACCAGACGACCGGTCATCACATCGCCAGACTTTAAAACAAACCCACCATTACCAGCAGAATTAATCAATCCACTATCTGATAGTGACACATAATAAGATGTGTCACCTCGGCCGACGAGAAGTTTATCTGTATCTCTAATAGCCATAATTATTGAGTAGGAAGAACAGGAAGTGAACTAAGGTCCTTAGGGATTCTAGAGTCAAGATCGACTTTAGTAAATGTGAAAGTACCATTAGAAGAATTGTAAGACAACTCACCTTTACTTCCAGTGGACTCAGTTATATTACTAACACTGAAGGAATCAAAACTCAGTCCTCCACCAATTGCCCCAACATAGTTCCAGTTAGTGCCATCATAAGCAATAAACTCACCGCCTGCAGACCCATTGGGAAGAGATGATTGTAATCCTGCACCAAAGGAATCATTAACAGCACCAGCGCCTGTGTTTACAAACAAACTACCGGCGGTCACGTCGGTTGTAGGTGGGGCCACATCAGTGATATCAATGTTACCATTGAAGTCAAGATTGGAGCTCAGTACAATTTCTTTAGCCTGCCACTCAGCTGCGGCTTGGTTATAGTAAAGTACTTGATTGTCTGTAGCACCGGTGACTCTTACATCACTTACTCCATCAAGTGTAAGAGCTTCAAGAGCTGCAGCGTTTGCGGCATCGCCTGCTGCTCTGTCAATGGCTTCTAGAGTCAGATCATTAGTAATATTTTGCTCAGCTTGTTCAGCTCTGGCTTTTTCTGTATCATCGCCAAGAATTCTGGCCGCGGCCTCGGTAGCAATATCAGCAGCAAGTGATGCCTCAACCGATTCGGCTCTGGCTTGTTCTGCATCGATGTCATCAGAGAGTCCAGATTCAGCTAGTTGTGCTCTGGCTTGTTCTGCATCGATGTCATCAGAGAGTCCAGATTCAGCTAGTTCTGCTCTGGTTTTCTCAGTAGCAATGTCAGAACTAAGTGCCGCCTCTGCGTTTTGTGCTCTAGACTTTTCGGTTTCTACAGCAGCAAGAGAGTCAGCTTCAATCGATTGTTTTACTTCATTGTAACTAATACTGAAGGACGTTTGTCCTCTACCTACAAGAAGTAGGTCATTATTTTGGAGTGTCATGGTGAGAATCTATTTGCAGGAAGGTGATCTAGGGAAGATAGGTTGCGTGGTACCACAACCTCTGATGCGTTAATTACGAGGTCTGTGATTGCCCCAGCAATTACAGGAGTCGGTTCCTCGTCAGGTCCATTACTAATATAAAGTTCTGGGGAAGCTGGATCATAAAACATTTCACCAGCATTACCTCTGAACTCGTCAACATTCCGAGCACCCAACTTTTCTACTAATAGTCTATATACAGACTTGAGAGGTTGAAGTTGTGAAGCCATAAAACCAAATGTTTTTTTTATTTAGCAACTTTTGTATCAATAACCTCTACATGACTACAAGAAACCTTCCACTGATACCATTGATATCTCATCACTTCATATGATTCAAAGGAAATAGATTTACCATTATTGAATACTATTTTGTATGTGTGCCTGTCGTAGTCTTTGTCACAATACGTTGTGAATGTTTCGCCTTCTTTATAGGCCATGTGATTTCCATTCCAATGGTTAGTAGAATAATAAAGGTAAAGATGTATATGATAGGTATCATGATCCGTTTACAAACCTCCTCCACTCAATCATATTCTTGATGTTGTATGACATCTGATGTATTTGTTTTAGGATATCACTAAGAGTATACAACATCACACCATAGTATTCTAATTTCATTTCTACTTTCTGCACACTTGCATCTACACCTACCCAGTGTGGCACATCAGATTTTATAACCTTGTAGTCAAAAGGTGCGTCTTCATAATCAGATTGTGGTGCCTTGCCTGAATAGTATAACCACTTCCTGTGTTCTAATGTTCTTAGTTCTTGGGATGCTTTCTTAGACAGCAGTGATATCTCATTGTGTAGTGAGATATACTTAGCATGAAGTTGTGGTATCTGTAATGATGCGTTGTCTAACATCACATCATCTATTACACTATCCTTAGACCACATCTTTTGGATGGTCTCAAGATCCATGTTGTGGTAATGAAGAAACTACTGGACTCTTGCTTCTGTTTTTGATGACAATGAACTTATCATTGGCAAACACTCCTGCAATCTGTACTTCAATGTCATCATCATCTGACCAGATGACATCACCATTCTTTTTTCTCATGTCCAGAGCACATTCAATCTCTGCAATCAATTCTTTGGTCAGTTTCAAAGTTGAACACCCTCCTGTGAGCGTCTGTAGTTTGGTTTCATACTACTATCAGTTGAGTTAGCAGCATCCCAAATAAAGTAATCGTAATAATTATAACGCATGACCACCTCTGCTGTAAAGTAGTTCACATCAGGGACACCAGCATCAAAACTCAATGTTGTCAGGGAGATAGGGAAGGCATCTCTAAACACAAACTCACTGACTGGTTGGTAGTTACTGGACAGAATGAACAGGGAGCAGTCACACTTCCACTGGTCAGGGTTATACTTTTTCTCATCACCCTCAGTGGTTCTTCTGTTAATACTCTTCAGAGTACCACGTCCATACTTAAACTCTTTACTACTATATGGTGTCGCTATCTCACGCATCCAGTCGTGAACCTGGTAATAGTTCTTCAGGTTCTCATCAACCAGGAACTTAATGTATAAGTCCTCATAGTATAACTCATCACCAGGGTGACGTAGTTTGTTATATCTGGTGCCAGTGTCGGCACTCTCCATTTGAATGGAGGGAATAGAGGCAGACTGACAAAAGAAGTCTACCCCACGCATGTTACTGATAGTAAACTTAAAACCAATGGGTGACAGGAAGTTTCTGTTCTCAATGGAGACGAACTTCTGCTCCGGCGGCATTGAGTTATTGTTTGACTGCAGTGCCATATTACCTTTTGTTTTTATTTATGGGTGTCCTCCCTAAGGGTCACCACACATTTTTCAACACATTCCTTATCCTCCAGGTTACATTCAGTTACACATTCAAAGTATTCCTCCACTGCGTCCCATGTTTGTTCATGTGTTTTGTTCATAAGTTTGTGTGAGTTTCAACACATTTATTTATTGGAAGTGTCTTATTCTATGGCAGTTGGCGCATAAAAGTTCGCACTTAGATACTTCTTCTAGTATTGTTTCAAGTTTTAGATTATTTCTAATCATAGTGGAGACATCATCTGTCTTATCACCTATGTGATGAAAGTCATAACACACTTCTGGAAATGTATTATCACAATCTTTGCATTTGTTCCCAAGAAATTCGACAGCCGCAGTTCGTTTCTTTCGTCTTCTTTTATCTGTTTCCAATGAAGCACACTTGCGGCAGTTATTGCCAGCAAATTCTTTGGTTCCATCTTCATTCAGGGGGAGAGGAACACCACAAGTTTTACAATCTAACTTGGTCCAAGGTTGTATAGTCATACTTTATTATAGCACAAAAAAGGGACCCTTTTAGGGGTCCCTTTGTTAAGTTATTGTAATAACTTTTTACATCAAATTCTCGATACGAACTCTTCTGTAGTATCTGTTGCTGTTGTCAGCCAAGCGTCCCAGACCCTGGTTATACGGACCACTGGGTCCCTCAGCGAATGGGTTAGCGATGAGACCATATCTCGTCTTGAATCCGATGTTCGGTTGAAAAGTCTGGTCTGAAACACTACGAACCATCTGAAGAGGAACGTAAGGACAGTAGAAGAGACCTGCGTCATAGGCGCTGGTGCCCTTATAGCCCATCACATAGTAGTGAGTGTTGCTGATGTTAGCAGAATAGGGGTCAATATAAACCTTCATCTTGCCGTTGATGGTACCTGCGAAGAGGTTACCGGTGTCATCAACACTAAGGTTAGCGTTGAGTGCTGGGGTGTAGTCAAGTACACCAGCCATGGTCAGAGCGGAAGCAACGTCTGCGGAACAGATGATGATGTTTCCTTTGCCACGACGGGTCAGTTGGGCGATTGCGTTAGCGTCACGCTCAATCTGGAACAGAAGTCCTTTGAACTTCTCAACAGACCAACGACCATTACTGTCAACGTCCAAGTCGAACGTACCAGCAGTTGCCACGTTGTTCTGTGCACCGGGGAGAGCCGTACGATAAACGGTACGAACGATCTCACGGTTGATCTCGGAGAGAATCTCAGAGGAAAGGATGTTAGCCAGTTCGGCTTCTGCATCCAGACCGTGGACAGCTCTAAGGTCTTGTGCAAGTTCCAGTGAGTACTGGGCCTTCAGTGCACGACCTCTTGCTTCCACAACGGCCTTCTCGATCGAGAAACCCATCTGACGGAACTCGTTACCGGGTTCGCCAAGACGCTCCATCTGAGCCTTGGACATACCACCCATTTCCTTCAGGCGAGGATCGTAGGTGTAGTCATCAACGTTGTTGGTGCGTCCACCTTGCCAACCACCACCAGGGTAGGTGCTGTCGTCATAGGTCTTATCGAAGTTGGGGTCATTTCTGTGACCACCAGGGGAGATTACGCTGTCCAGAAGACCTGGGTTAGCGCGCATTCTGTTTGTAGGAACATCGTCGTCTACGTTGTAAGGAGTCTCACCGGGAACGTAGGGGTGGTTGACGTACTTGCCTTCAGCCAGAGCGCCTTGATCATCTGGATAACCAGAGAAATCGTAGTCGCCGGAGCCATCAGTAGGACGCGGAGTGTCGTTGTCGAAGGGGGAATCCCAACCGTTGCCGGACAGGGTGTCCATATCTGCACCAGCCTCATCAGTTCTGGGCTGCTTGTAGCCGATCATCTTGCCATCAGCATCGTACACAGGTACGAATTGACCCTGCTTATTCAGCTCATAGCCGTTGTAAGCAGTGCCGTTGGCGAATCTGTCAGCACCGTTAGAGAAGGTGGGATCAGCTTCATCGAAGAATGCTTCGTTAGGACCGTCAGGACCGTCATACTTCGAACGCATTGCGAAGATCATGCCAGTAGGACCGGACATTGGCTGGACGCCACAGATGTCATAAGCGATCAGGTTGGGCATGGAGCGTCTGATCAAGGAGATCAGAACGGGGTCGAAACCAGCACGAGGGCCAGCGTCAGCGTTGAGGGTGCCATCGACACCGCCGCCGACTGAACCACCAGTAAGACCCTGGTATCCAGTAGCGTTAACGCTCATGGTGGGGGACTCAGCGAGGAGTCCTGAGGAAGAACCCTGGACAACAGCTTGCTCATTGAGGAAGCGTTCTTGGTTCTCTAGAAGTTGTGCAGTGACAGCCTTTTTGTATGGATCAGTGATCGGTTCAAGATCTTGATGATTCAGAATGGGCGACCACTTTTCAGTAAGATGGTTGGACATTAGTGTTTCCTTTCTGTTTTAGATAAATTTCATTTGATAGTTCTTGAGAGAGCCTGAGCGTAACGAGCCATGCTCGAACTCATGCTGTCATAAGGACTGGGTTCAGGAGCTTCAGCAGATTCTCCAAGGTACTCTTGCTCCTGTTGAGCAGGTGCGTCTGAATTCACAAACGACTCCTTCAGGATGCTGAGCTTCTGACGATAATTTTCTTCACTTTCAAAATCTACGGCTTCAGCGAGACCAGCCAGTTTCTCTTTACCTGCCTCAGAGAGATCCCAAGACACGTCGGAGAGAACTCCTTGTCTTTGGAACCCAGACATCTGGGAGGATAGGGTTACGTTAGTCTCGATTTGCTCGTTGAGCTTGTTTTCCATGTCATCAAGTTTGGCGACCATCGATTCAAAGATGTCATACTTCTCGTCGGGGAGTGTGACATAATGGTCTTCAAAGAGTGATCTCAAGCCACCCATAAACGATTCTGAAAGTTCGTTACGGATGCCGTTTTCGACCACAAGCTTGTTCTCCTCTAGCCATTGCTGAGAAGTATAGTTCAGAAAGTTCTCAACCTTCTCTGCGATCTCAGTGATCTCAGATTCAAAACGGTTGCCGAACTCTTCTTCCAGTCGCTGAACTTCCAACTGGAGCTTTTGATTGAGTGCTGACTCAAAGATGACCTTCGCTTTCGACTTGAAGTCATCAGACGCATCATGGTCTGTAGCCAACTCGTCCAATGCCTGACCAGCAGCTGCGTCTGCCTCAACGTGCTCATATGCCTTAGGCATCTGAGTGTTAGAGGTAGGCTTCTTCTGCTCACCTGGCACTAC
>WLWF01003435.1_pt1 | contig 10386 bp, 5 predicted proteins | sample 6718331 | NCBI WGS metagenome assembly WLWF01 (sample SAMN12718692, study PRJNA515312) | sponge metagenome | isolation source: marine sponge | host: Mycale hentscheli | place: New Zealand: South Island, Marlborough, Capsize Point | collected 2003-05-01
CCTACCATTTCTGTTTTTGATGTCACCCTGTAGAAAGGGTCCTTGAATGTAGAAGTGCTTCTTGCCGTTCTTCTCTTCGTAAAGAACTTCAACTGCCTCTACTTCTTCTCTAATCAGCTTCATCTGTTTGTTCCTGGGGTTCGGGTTCTTCTGAAGTCACCGTACCATCAGCTGCCATGTCAACGACAGGTGCGAAATAGTTTGTGGCAACATCTGCTTTGATGTCATTGATTGCCGAATAAGAACGCCCCATAAGCTCTGAGTTCATTACATCAGAAGCTTCAGCGTTCTTACCTTGTACAATCAAATCAATAAGTTCTGCAACTCTTGACATAATTAATGTTTGGTTATGTGGTTATTTATTACATAGGGACGCCAGCACCTTGCAGTGCTTGCATTGCTTGTGGATCCATTGGCATCTGTTGTGCCATATCACCACTCAAATCCATGTCTCCCTCTAAAGGTGCATTAGGATCTTGTGGTTCTTCTTGTGCTGGCTCTTCTGCCATCGCAGCATTGGGATCAGGAATGATACCAACGTTACGCTCATAAGAAATCTGATGATCAATTTCCTTAATCTCACCATCAGTGTAACCGAGTAAACGATTACGAACTTGATAAACACTGAAGTATTTACCAACGTATGGTTCAGCCAAAGCTGCAAGTTGAAGACGATTTTGCATCAACTCCATCTCTTTTAACTCAGCAAAGTGATTGTCATATATGAAATCAAATTGAATATGTTCTTTCATTGATTCGTATTCTTTTGGAGATACGACACCCTTCAGAACCAGTTGAGTCTTTAGAATATCAACGAAAAGATAAGCAAACTTCTTTCTCATTCTTCCAACAAACTTGGAGAACTTAACTTCATCTCTCATGATGTTGTCGCTCTGTCCAATCTGGAAAGAAGCACCTTCCTCACCCATTCTGGATGCAGGAACGTTAAGAGACTTATAAAGTTTCTCTTGGAAGTACTTAAGGTCAGTTAGCTCACCTAAGTTCTGTCCACCAGGAAGTGTGGAAACCTCAGTACCACGTCCACCTTCTCTTCTGGGCAACCAGTAGTCTTCCAGCATCGACATGAACTTCTTATCATCCTTAATCTCACCAGTGTTCTGGTCATAAGAAATCTTAGTTCTGTAACGTGCCATCACGTCACGAAGATACTGTTCTGCTTTCTGCTTAGGAAGGTTACCCACGTCAATGTAGAACAACCTTCTTTCAGGTGCTCTTGCCATTCTGTAGATAACAATCGCATCTTCCATCCAACGAAGTTGGTTGAGTGACTTACTTGCCTTATTCAGATAAGAAAGAACCTGTCCTGAGTTACCATCAACCAATCCAGAGGTGACATAAGTCACTGCGTCTCTAGCAATCTTGATAGATTGATTAGCCTGTTGTCCCCAGGTGTTACCAATGTAACTAATTCCTTTCTTGTTATAAAGGAAGTACTCAACTACACGTGCAGGCATTTGCTGTTGTTGCTTGCCAAATGCTTTCTCGTGATTAGATGAATAAGTTTTTTGGCTACTACGAAGTTGTGGTTCAGGTAGTTCAGGCTTTCTGTATTCTCTGATTGCCTTAATCTTCATGGCATCAATGTTACGGATGTCCGTGATACCACGCTCAGGATGATTTAAATCAATCACCTTATGATAATACATCCTCCCATCAACATACCACTTACGGAACATCTCATGGGCTTTATTATTAAAATCTAAAAGATGAAGAATGTATGCAAACTCCTCACGAATAATAGTTTTAATTCTTTCTGATACATCTAAGTTGGATAAGTCAATCGCAACTGGTGTGTCGTTTGTATCTGATACAATTGCCTCATTTACAATATCTTCAATCGCACTATCAACTTCTGGATGCATTGCCATGCACCTATATTTCTTGATGATGTCGGCATCTTTCATTGCCGAGCTGTCAAGAGACACGCTGTAACCTGTTAGTCCACCAGCAGAGACGGCAACGCCATCGTCCATATTAGGTGGAACAGGAGATATCTTTCCAAGTTGTTCTAAGGAGTTTTCTTTATAAGAAAAACCAAACAGTCTTGAGTTCTGCTGTTGTGGATTCACGTTTGTCTGCTATCGTTCCCTGTACCTTATTTAGATAATAAAAAAGGAACCCCTTTCGAGGTTCCCATAAGTTGATATGAAAGTAATATCAGGAAGTGACTTTCGCCAGGTCTTCGAGAGAAGGCTTGTTCTCATCGTCAACACGAGCAGAAGTACCAACTTGATCAGTATCAGAAGAATGCCAGAACTGGAATTCGAATGTTACTTGGTACTCTTCAACCGTATCGTTTGCACCGAAGTCAAGTTCGATTGCTGACATCGAAGAGGGCCATGCACTGAATACCTTGAAGGTTCTCAGGTTCTTGCCGTCTCTGTCAAGCTGACGAACTGTAAGATCTTGGAAGTATCTCTCCAAGAAAGTTTCGCCAAGTGCAAAGTTGTGATTCTGGATTTTCTCCGACCACTTCTCAAGTGCCTTACGGACTGTGAAGTTTGCGTCGTTGATAACCGTGACGGTCCAGGGTTCAAAGGTTCTGTCTCCAGATACCTTCAGCTGCCTACCTCTAAAGGGAACAGGAATCACGCCAATTGTACTGGCGGGAATCTGAGCACCCTTAACAAGCATGGAAGCTTTCTGAATAACGTCAGCTTCGTCGTTTGTGGTTCCATCGGGGAACGTGAGGTCCACCTGGAACATGGAGGGGCGTACACCACCCCTTGCAAGCGTTCCCTTAAATTGGGAAATAGACTTACCGTAATAAGTCGCGCCTTGATTTTCTTGTGCCATAGTTTCTTACCTCAGAGCTGTGCGCCACGGAACAGTGCCACCGACTCACTGAAGGTTACTCCAGTCTTCGTTGCAACAAAGTTCAGCGTGATGTAGTTGATAGACTTGTTAGGCTTGATGTAGATGTCAGCAACAAACTCGTTGCGGTCAATGACCTCAGGAGTATTATTGGACTGATCACAAACAACCAGGAAGTCTAGCAATCCTCTTCTGGATTGAACGTCTCTCAGGAATGGAGCCACGTTGTTCACGAACATCGTGCGAGTCACGTTGTCGTTGAATTCGAACAGAACGTTGCGTGAGATCTTAGAAATCTCTCTCTCAAGAATCAGGAACAACTTTCTGACGTTGATTCTGTCGAATGCAGAAGAGTAAGTCAGGGCTGTCTTGTCACCGTAAAGAACGGTTCCTTCACCAGGGAAGGTGACAATTGGGTTGATTCTGGAAGAATAGAGTTGATCTCTCTGTTCCTTAGAGGGGTTATAACCAAGCTTAACAACGTTACGGATCTGTCCTCTCTGCAAACCAGCTGGTGAGAACCAAGGCTCGTTGAAGAATGAGGTAGCAGCCATCAGTCCAGCTACGTCAGCGTTCATCGCGACGTATCTGTAACGGTCGTTAAACCTGTCATACATGTATTTGTAACCAGTGTCAAATACAGTGTAGGAAGAGGAGGAAATTTTATTGAAGAACTCAACGGTTCTGTCAGTGATGACTTCAGCGTTAAGTGGATCCAATGACGCGTAGCGAGGAGGCGAAATAAACGCCATGCAGTCACGCTTGGATTCTGCAATAGAGATGATGAAGTTCGCTTTCGCGATTGAATCATCTTCGTTATACATCGAAGGACCTTGAAGGACGTAGTCCAGATCTTCGACGTTCTCGTCAATGAACTTCTGATAACCAACTTGAACTTCTCCAAGTGTAGCACTCAGGTTGTCCACACCACCATTAAGGACGTAAACGGTTCTATCAACATAAGCACTTGGCTTACCTGATTGGAATCTCTGTCCAAACTCTAGAGTACCCAGAGCAGTGTTGAGAGGTTCAAGAGCAGTTGAATCTACATCAGTGTTAGCATAGACTGTGTTTGAGTTGTTATTCACAACGTCAACATAATAGTTGCGTCCACCTTCAGGTGTTACTGCACCAGCATTCTTCGAGAGACTGTAATAAGTTTCAATGGTGTTACCCTTTGAACCTGTAATCTCACCAGTCGTATCAAATACGATAAGGTGAAGTTCATCGCTGCTGGAACCCTTATCAAGGGCATTTGGTGAAGAACCAGGACGTCCAGCAAAACGGAACCAGGGAATACCATCAAAGGCAATCTGCTGATTGTACCAGCTCTCTGCTACGTCAATCTGATAGATGACAGAAGCGTCATGAATCAAATCTTCGTTGTTGACCTGTGAGTATTGAACAACCCACATCTCTTTACTTTGATCCCAGGCGTAAAGTGTACCTGAAGGTGAAGTTGCTTGCTCACCATTGATTGGCATTCTCTGCTTACCAGCTGCAGTTGCTGCTGGCCAACCATACTTCTTGCCTTTCTCGTAGCTGATGCCACTTGGAAGCCAAATCGTGTTTACAAGTCTGTCATCGATTGGATCACTAAACTCGTCAGTGTCACCAAAAGAATAGATGATGTGCTCACCAAGAACTTCAATTGTTGTCGAAGCTTCAGTTTTAGTTGCACCACCGTCCTTAGAAAGATAGTTGCCTTTGGAGAACAGAACGTCCTTACCATCAGCGTCTTTCGTGAGGTTGAGAATTTTGTAAACGCCGTTCTCAATACCCATGACGATACCCGTTGCGCCAGTGGCTGCATCGGTTGCGTCGAGTTCCGTAACCGCATCACCCTTGCCAATGGCAGTCGGTGCTGTGTAAGCTACGAACACAACGTCGTCAGTGTACAATGTGAAGGGGTTAGTCCCATCAGCATCGTCGTATTGCATCACGAACGTTCCGCTGTTGTTAGTACCAGAAAGTACTTCAACAATTTTACCGTTCTCAAATTCACCACTCGTGTCAGCATCAGAAGCAGGCGCCCAACCAGTGGCGTTTGCAACGTAGATACCATTAAGTGTGGAATCAATTTGGTTCGTCAGCAGGACTCTTTCGCCACCGCTAAGTGCAACATCGTCAATTTCGGGAAGGTAATCCTTCGATACGAAAGTGATGTTATCACCGCCAATAGTGGGGTCATCTGCTCCGTTGTACTGATACATGCCTGCATCGGCACCGTCAGTAACATTTACGGTTTGGCCATACTTGAAGTCGCCACTTGCTGATGCGTCTGAGGAACGAGTCCATACACCACCAGAGTTGACTTCATAAATGCCGTTCTCAGTAGCGTCATTCTGTCCTTGCAAAAGAACTCTGTCGCCATTCTGAAGTGCGATGTTGTCAATCGAACCCGTCCAGCTGAACAAGTCGAAGGTAACGTTATCAGTGCCAAGCACAGGGTCATCAGAACCCAAGTACTCATAAACTTCACCAGCACCAACAACACCAGAAGTTACGTCAACCAGTTTCCCGGTTTTGAAATCTGTGTTAGCTGCTGCGTCAGAAGCACGAGCGAAACCAGTTGCGGCGTCAAGCTCGTAAATACCATTCTCTGCAACGGTAGTCTGAGCTGTCAACAGAACTCTAGATCCACTAGTCAATGATACACCATCAACGGTGGTCAAGTAAGTGAACGCTGCGAAAGTAATTTCATCACTACCCAGAGTAGGATTACCTACACCACTGTACTCAAAAATCTCACTGTTAGACGTCACAGATACGATAGCACCTGGTACGAAGTCAGCGGGATCATCAAGATCCAGTGCACGAGTCCAAGAACCAGAGTCAACGATGTAAATACCGTTTTGTGTTTTGTCGGCTTGTGCATTAACCAACACCCTATCGTTAGTGACGAGAGCCTGTCCGTTAATTGTAATCTCACCACCAGTGGCGAGGTCAACGTCATTAGTTGTACTGATTAGACAATCAGCTGCAAGCTGAGGTCGGGTTGCGATCTCAATGTCAGCAGTTGCGGCCACATCAACATCAGTGAAAGATGGCTTTGCAGCCAGCTTGTCGACTTCTGATTTTGAAGTTACCAGACAAGGTCCACCACTAAATGGTGCGTAAACATTGACGTCAATGTTGCTATCGGATCTTACAACGCAACTCGCCCAAGAGGGTGGAGCGACGATTGTTTCTGGTCCAGCTACAACTTTGACATAGGTGCCACAGTTAGTGGCGATGTCTGTAGTCTGATCGAAGGCACGTCCATCAACGATGTCGTTGCCATTGTAGTCCAGTCTGAAATTTTCATCCAGTGTGAGCTGGTAGTCTGCGCCTGCGTCAATGACGGCTACGCCTACACCATTTGCCCAAGAACCAGGGTTACGAGCGATGAACTTACCAGGCAGTGAACCGATACCGGCGTCTGTCTGATAGTTCTCGAAGTAATCGTCTTCGTTCTTCACATAGTAACGTTCTTCGTTACCCTGTGCGTCGAAGTCTTCCCCGTCATGAGCGTTTCTCATAGTCTGTGATCCGCCTGCGGTGTCATCCACACGCACGACGTAACACTCACCAGAGTACTCAAGGAAGTTATCTACCGAGAACCAATACTCGTAGTTCTCGTCTGTTGGCAGACCAAAGGTCTCAACAAATTCTACTTCCTCACTAATACGGATGATCTGATCAACAGGACCTTTTGCAAACGGGCCTGCAATGCAAGCTACGTTTTCAGTGATTGCATCACTGGATCCCCTGGTAAGATCAACCTCTTGGATGATCACACCTGGAGATGCGGTCTTAATAACCATTCTTTGTCTCCTGAATATAATTATATTCAATTTTATTTATTTTAATCGCAATTTACGTGACTGCGTAAAATAAAAACAAACTAACTTTTAGTCTTAGAAGAATACCAAATCTTCACCACCAGTTAGGATCTCCACCGTAACTCCTCTCTGGAGTACTCCATTCCCACGGTGACATAGGAATACCGTATTCTGATGGGGCATCTCTCCATATCAAGTTGTTCTTTTTATCAACTATGATTTCTTCTGTGATGCCATCGTCTATAAAACCAAAGGGTGCCATGTCTTCGTCCATCCCTAACTTATCCTCCTCATACATCTCTTCCCTGACACTCTGGTCAGTCATCTCTTTAAAATAATCCTGTGCTACTGCCCAAGCGTAAATAACCATACACATGACTAAGTCATCATGGCATCCATCTTCCGCACAAAACGACTCACGCTTCTCAACAAACGTGGTGAGCTCGTTGATGATTTGGAAGTCGTTGAAAATAACTTTATCAGACTCCACCATTTGCTTGAGGTTACTACATCCAAGCTTCTTAGGAGCCTTCGCCATCTTAAGTCCAAGCTGGGTTTTTCCACCAGAGAACCCATGTCCTAGTACTTGTCCAGCGCGTCCTCTCATTGACGTCATGAGTAAGTTCTCATACTCCATATCATAGAAGATGATGGAGGCAACTTGATCACCAATATCATTCACCTCACATAAAATCCAAGCCTTATTATAATTCTTTGCGACCTGAACAATAACGTCAGGATACAGCATAGGTTTGATTGTATTGTTCCTATACTTACCAACTAGTTTGTGTGGATAATTTGTGATGTCAAACAATAAGAAGGCAGAATAATCCAACTTCATACCACGTGAGACATCAACTGTCATTAGATACTCATGACCCTGAATTGGTTCTTGATAAATGTCTAATCCTGCTGATGAAGTAATAGGATCATCGTATGTCAGAGACTTCAGTTTATGACCAGCAATCAGAGTACCAGCAGACCCAATGAAGTCACACTCAAACTCCTGCTGGAACTGTTGTTCTGAGGTGTTTGCGATTGTCTCTGCCTTCCAGGCATCATCTCTCCCTGGAACCTCGCTCCAGTGAGCCTCTGTTGGTCTATAACTATTCCTTCCCTTCTCTGCATCATTCCACAACTTATAGAAGTGGTTCATCACGTTAGGGGTAGAGACAATGATTACCTTGGTACTTTTACCTGAGGAGATAGTAGGATAAACGGAACTAAAGAAGTCCTCTGCAACGTTTGTGGGAACGAACGCGAACTCGTCCAACATAACGATGTTATATGAGAAACCACGAACAGCCGAACTAGAAGTGGAACTTGCAGTAATTCGAGACCCATTCTCAAGTTCAATAGATCCTTTATTCCAAGCGAGTACTCCTTGTTGGAGCCACTTAGGTAGGTTCTCATAGGAGGTTTGGAGCTTTGCCATAAGCTCAAAACTAGTCTCACGTTTATTAGCCAGGATGGCGATGTTAATGTTGTCACGAAAGAGTGCTTGGTGAATAAGGTATGCCGTCACTGTCACAGACTTACCAGACTGACGTGGCAACTTACAAATACTAAATCGATTGTTATGGAAACTGTCTATCAGTTGCCGCTGGAAAGGATAAGGGATGAAAGGAACAATACCGTCGTCCAGACTGATAACCTTAATATAGTTCTCAAGAAAATATTCTGGGTCTTGTGAGCATTTGATAACCTCCTGGACCTGTTCTCTAGTGAAATCAATAGAGACTCCCCGCTGCTTAAGGAGGGGGTTGGCCTTATATGCATCTGATCCACTCGCCATTAGTCCATCCTCAAAATATAATAAATGACGTAACTTACGCCTAATAATAAAATGAGTGTCATAATGTTGACACTCCACACCACACTAGTCATCAGCAGTTCCAACGTCTCCTGGCTGCTTTGCCTCTCTCACCATTCCAACCTCTGGACCTTGCACAGAAACTCTTTCTCCTACCAGCCGCTTTAGAACCAGGCTTGAGTTTAGAAGGTGGTGTGGTGACTGCAGTTTGAAGATTACCTCCAGTCTTAGCGTTCTCAGCATCAACACCTTTCTGTGTCAATCCAGCACCATCTTCAGTCTTTCTCTTATGTCCACTCTTGATGCCACCTTCTGCAACGTACTCAACTTCCTCTTTCTTAGTCTTACCTTTCTTCACACAATTAGGATACTGCTTACCAAACATGGTTTTCATACCCTTCTGTGTATAACCAGCCCAACATGCCTCATCAATTGTAGGATCATATGACTCATCTTTCAGAGTCTGATCACCTGAACGATACTTTTTCTTGTTCTTAGGATCAGTAAATGTCTTCACCATCGTAGGCTTAGCTGCACCACTCTTAGATGACTGTCCAGAATCTTGACTCTTCTTACGAGCATCAGCACTTCTGATAAGTTTCTTACCCTTAGGTGATCTCTTCAGAGCAGCTAATCTCTGAGAAGAGTAACACTTAGGTGCTGATGTCTGTCCTGGCTTTCTAGCACAAGTAGAACCATCAGATTGTACCCAACCAGGCTTACCATCTTTAGACTTAGACTTGGAGAACCAAGCGTGAAGTCCACCAGCTTCTGCAATAATCAGTTCCTCTTCACCAGTATCATGATTCTCTACAACCATATGGAATGTATCATCATCTTCATGATACACCAGTGGAGACAAAGGCTCACCAACCTCTTCGCAGAGGTGATTGTAAAATGTATCATCAACTTCATCCAGTTCAATCCAGGTATCTTCTGGAACAAACTCAGCAGCCTCTTTCATCTGTGGCACAATCACCATATAATTATCTGGCTCGTCCTTACAAGGATAATAAGCAATCAGTCTAGAACCAGGGTAGAACATCTCACAAGCGTTCTGACACTCTTCCTTAGAACACATCCCCATCTGAGGCCAGAAGAACTTAATCCTCATCGTACTCCCACGCCACATACAAGTGACATCATAAACCTGACCAACCTTATTGATTGCGGTTGCTTCATCCAGTGGCATAAAGCCAAAGAGCTGAACGTCTCTGTTCTCTTTCAACCACTCATCAGGAATCATCCCGTGATCAGACTTAAATTCTTTATGAAGCTCTTTCGGAGTAAGTCCATACTCATTAGCGACTTCACGCATCACAATGTCAATGGACTGCCAAGCTGAGTCCTCTAGTTTTAAAAGTTCCTGCTCTAGAATTTCAACGACATTCTCTTCCTCTGTCCATACCTCTTCACTGATTAATGGTGAAGCATTAACTTCCTTTACAAACTTATTGTTAATGTAATCACCATACTCTTCCAGTGTCATTGAGGTTGTCAATGAATAATACTGTCCATAAGCACTATTATTACCTAAGTCACCATCGTTATTATTAGCTGGACTTGTATACTGCCCTAAGTCACCGTTGCCATTTGATGTACTCTGAGTACTCTTACCAGCATTACCTGAGGTTCTCATCCCAGCAAGGGACTTGGCAACAGCACTGAAGTTAGTACGAGAAGCGTGTGTGGAAGGAGTTGCTTCTGCTTTGACTTCAGGATTCGTAGGATTAATCTTCTCTTTATAAGTTCCAATCGCTCTGTCAGCAATGTCAAGCGCAGTGAACTTTGCCTGCCTGTCAGGAGCCTGGACTGGCTTCTTCTCAGACTCAACTTGAATGTCCATCTGTCCAATCTTGGACTTCAATGAGTTCAATCCACTCTGAGCAACAGACTCAACAAGTCCGTAGTCTG
>WLWF01003436.1_pt1 | contig 10385 bp, 15 predicted proteins | sample 6718331 | NCBI WGS metagenome assembly WLWF01 (sample SAMN12718692, study PRJNA515312) | sponge metagenome | isolation source: marine sponge | host: Mycale hentscheli | place: New Zealand: South Island, Marlborough, Capsize Point | collected 2003-05-01
ATGTAATAATATATTTAAAAAAGTATTTTTACCTGACCCGTCATAACCATATATAATTATATTTTGAGGAATATAATTATTAAAATTGTTTATTGATTTAAAATTTTTTTTATTAATTATTATATCATTATAATTATTAATTATATATTTATGTTTTAACATGTAATTATTATTGGATTAGTATCTTATAAATTATATTATTTTTTTTAAATTATTTAACCATTTATTTTTAATATTATTATTATTATTATCTCTCAAATCAAATATTTTTTTTTGATTATTTATAAAATTTTCTTCATTAAAATTTGTTAAATTATTTATTTTTAAATATAGATTAGTAATATTCTTTAATATTGTATTTTTTAAATAATTATCATCATCTTCAATCCATTCATTGTTCCAATAATATAATTTTTTATTTATATATTTAATAGGATAATCTTCTTTAATACAATTATCTAAATATAAATGTTTAAATAATTCAATCTCACCATCAATTATAGGTAATAATATACATTTTTTTACTATTTTTAAATCACATTCAAGATTATCTCTTTTAATATTTTTTTTATTATTAATAGAATTATTTATTAATATATTTTTTTCAATATTTTTTATTTTATTTAATAACATTTTATTATCATCTTCTATTGTATTAATTCTTTTATTAAGTAATTCTAATTGTATATCCATCTTACTATATATATATTAAATATATTTATATATATTTGTATTAATAAATAATAAATAATATATTAATAATATACAAATGAATGATGTTATAACATTAAAAAATAATAATATTAATAATATTATAAATAATTTAAAAATTTTAGTTAAAAATATTAATACAAATATTGAATTATTTGAAAAAAATAATAAAAATGTAGATACTAATATAGAAACTTCTAATTTTACATATAATATTAATAATATAATTGTCGATAAGTTAAAAGTTATTAATTATAATTTAGATACAATAAATATAGATGTTTTAGAATTACTTACAGAATTAGATAATAATAATATAACAGAATTAAGTAATAAGAATGAAGATATTATTAATTATAATAAATCAAAAGAAATAATGAAACCATTTTTACCATATATGTTATTATATAGTCTTATTTATGAAAAAAATATATAAAGTAATTTAATAATTAATTAATTAATTAATTAATTAATGAAAACTAAATTTAAATGTAAATACTGTAAATCGATAGAACACTCTATTGATAATTGTCCAGAAATAATATGTAGATTATGTAATAAAAAAGGTCATGCACATTGGAAATGTAAAGAATGTATTAATGAAAATTATCAAGAAGAAGAAGAAAAAGAAAAAGAAAAAGAAAATAAAGAAATAAAAATTGATACTAATAATTTATTAATTAAAAATAAATTTTATTTTAATTATATTCTTGATTATAATAATGAAGAAACTCCATGGAATTACTATTTAGTTGAATGACCAAATTTCACTTGGGTCTATATTATTATCAAGACAATTATTATTTACACCTACCATAAATTTACCAGCAGAATTATCACTTCTTATATTTTTATTACTATTTGTATTACTTGATGGTATTAATTTTAAACATGAATTTTGTTTAGACTCGGAATTAATTTTTAATCTTCCTTGTGTATCCCATATAAATTTTGTACATTGTGGTTGTCCTATTGGCATATTTTTTTTAATCATATATACTTTACTATCTACATTCATATCTGGTTCTACATAAATACAGCGTGGTCCAGGACTTTCAATTGAAACAGGATAACTTGGATTATCGCCCCATTTATTACTTATAATACCATCTTTTTCTAAAATCCATTGTTGTTCAGGGAATGCACTAGGTGCATCAACAGTTAATAATGCATTACTACCAGTACCATAATATGTTGTTAAATTATTTTGATAAGAATTTGCATTTTTTAGAGAACCACGTGCCATATAATAACCACCAGATACGATTTGTGTAGGTTTTACAATTTCAATTACAGATAACCCATTATTAGTCATTATAATATTATATATAATATTTTAAATTATTATTACATATTTATTAAATTAAAATATGAATACATGAAAGTAATATTTTATTATTTTCATATCTACGAATATATATAGATGAATTATCATCCAGTAATAAATAATTATTATTTATATTATTCATATTAATATTATATTCATGAATAATTTTAACAATATTTAAATCAAAATTAGATATTCTACTTTCTATATTTATTAGAAATTCCCAATTCCTATATATAAACTTTTTATTATTTATTTTATATAATATAATAGTATATTTACAATCTTTTTTAGGACAAAAAGAAAAATCAATATCACGTATTGTTTGTAAAGATATTTTATTGTTATTTATATTTTCAATTAAAGGTTTAATAGTAAACCCTTTATTTTTATTATTCTCTAAAAGTTGAAGTATATATGGCATGCTATAATATAACGTAAATATTAAATATATATAATTCATTTTTTTCATCTATTTTCTAATATATTTAACGATACTTTTATTAATGTATCTAAAACCTCATCTAATATATCATTATTCTCTTTTTTTGTTTCAATAGAATGTATTTTATTCCTAATAAATCTTTCTAATTCCTTCTTTTTATTTTTTTTATATACAATCTCATTTTTAGGTTCAGTATTTTTAGAAATAGATTTTTTTTTTTTATTAGTATTACTTAATAATAATAAATCAAGATTATCCATAATATTATTTATTTTTAAATTAATAATATTAAACGGATCTATATATATCTAATTTGAATAAAAATTATTATTTCCAGTAATAACATAATAATATATATTTAGTAATTGTTTTGGTTTATACACTTTATATATCTCATTCTGTTTTATACTTGGAAAATATTCTTTTGGTATTTTTATTGTTGCAAAGTATTCTGTACCTGGACGTTCTAACATATTCCTACATTTTTTAATTTCATTTAATATTCTTTTAAAATAATAATTTGATATAGCATATAGCATTAAATAACTAATTTCTGGATCATTTATATCATTTGATTTAAACTCATACTGTATATAATTAGGATTACATTTATAATATTTATAATTAGGTATACAACTACTATATTCACAGCATTTATTTTGATAATTCCGAATACAACACGACGGATTACATAATGGTTTAATATTATTTAAGAAGCTAACAGGTCTTTTAAACATATTATAAAAATCTATATTATTAAATATAATATTATTATATTTATAACAATATTCTTTATTATTTTTTTTATAGTTTCCAGCTAATTCAGATGTATTTAATATTTCTTTATATATTTTTTCATTGGAGAATAAATAAAATAAAGCGTCTATGTTATTTTGAATTAAATTTTTATTAATCATATATATTTATAAATTATTATATTTTAAGATTAATATAAACAATATATTGTATTAATCTACATAATAAGTAGATTTGCAAATCCACTTTATTGTGTAAATATTTAAATAATGGTATAATTCTTATTAGAACCTATATTTTTCTCTTTATGTGTAGAACAATAATAATTATTATCTAACTTATATTTACCATTATTTTTACATTTTAAACCCTTTAATGTTAAAGCATCACATTTATATGATATTTTAACAGGTTTATTAATAGAAGAATTAGTACTCTTATTATGAATATAACATAATGTAAATATATTATCTTTTTTTACATATAATGCTTTATTATTACATTTTTTACCTTTTTTAGTATATTCTATACATTTATATATATTATCGTTTGATGTATTTACGTTATGTATTAATGGATAACCATCTTTTATTGGTAAAATACCACTTATATTTCTACAATATGGACACTCTCTTTTATTAATAGTTGATAATTTATTATATTTATTCATCGTTTCTTTAAACCAGTCGAATATACATTCATAGCAAAAAATATGTTTGCACTCTAATGTAATTTTATTATCGACGTCTATATCAATATAACATATTCCACATTTATTTTCCATTTATTTGTATTAAATATATATATTATACAACATAAAATCAATTTTATTTTATAAAATATATATATAACTATTATGAAAGATGAATTGCAGTTTCCATATGAATATAAATTATTAGAACAATCGGGGGGTACTTGGAGTTTTGGGTTTAATACTACACCTGGTATTTCTGGTTTTCCGTTTCCAGGTCAAATGGTAGGTGATATATTTGGACTTGTATCAAATTCGATGAAGACAATGATAAATGGTATTGATTTAATTAGTACTGTAAATAATTTAAAAACGGATATGGGTAGTCCATATACAGGCACAGGAGAGCCTGGTGTAAATTTATGATTACGTATAAATTTATATATTATAATATAATATTATATTATAATCATAAAAATGGCGACAAGTATAAATAAAATAGCACCTATTTTTGAATTAAATGGATACAATAAAGATACTATTTCAAAGATTAAATTGGACCAATTTAAAGATAAATTAAAGATATTATTTTTTTATCCACTTGATTTTAGTTTTATATGTCCGACTGAAATGCAAGAGTTAGTAGAAAAATCTAATGAAATAAAAGATAATAATTGTGTGATATTGGCAATTAATACCGATTCAATACACTCGCATAAGGTATGGGCGAATCAAGAAAAAGAAGATGGTGGATTAGGTGGAATTAAAGATATAGAAAATTTATATTTATTATCAGATTATAATAAGAAAGTGTGTGAAGCATATGGAACTTTAATTAGAGGGGGTGATAATGATGGGGTATCAAATAGAGCAGTTTTTATATTAGATGAAAAAAATATTGTTAAATATGTATCTGTAAATGATTTAAATATAGGTAGAAATATTGACGAATTAATACACCAACTTAAATCTTTAAATGAATTAAATAAAAATGATAATATAGGTAATAAATGTAATTGAAAAAAAATAATAAAACAATTACAAAGACAAAATATTTTTTTAAAGAATAACAAAAATATGTAATCTATTTTAATTTATTCATTGAATCAAAGAGATTTAGATTATTTTCACTTTCTTTTTTAATAATTGATAAATCAGCTTTTAAAAATGCAATAACACCTAATATATAATTTAATTCACAACTAGAATATAAAGCATCTAAAATATTTTTTGTTCTTATACCAATTTCATTTAATGATTCTATATTTATAATAGTATCTTTAGATAATTCTTCCAGAATTACTTTTAATTTTGTAATATTAAATTTATAATTTTCTAATAATTTATTTTTAAATTTTTTAAATAATAAATTTGCTTTATAATTATTTTGATTTAAAGCATTTCTTTCTTCAACATTAAGAACTCTAAAAATTCCATCTGATTTATAACAACTTTCTTTATTAAAATTAATAATATATTTATATAATAAATCAATTCTATCTTTTATATTATCCATATTTTTAAATTCACTTAATTCCTTAGGTAGACATAATGAACATTTTTTTAAAGCAGTATATCTTTGAAAACAAAAATTATTACTATCATTATCATTAGATGGCAATACTGATATAATTGCCATACAAATATTTAATTTAACTTTATAATAATTTGTTATTTTCATACATAACTCTTTTTTTGTTAATAAACACTTATTTGTTTTTTCATTACAATCTTTATAATTATATATCTCTTTTTTATTTAATTGATTTTTAAATTTATCTGTATTTATATTCTCTAGGGATTGTTTATTCTTTTGATATAGTTCACTATTTAGCATTAGTTCACTATTTAGCAGTGGTTCACTATTTGGTAGTGGTTCACTATTTGGCAGTAGTTTATTCTTTTGAGATTGTTTATTATTTTGAGATTGTTCACTATTTAGCATTAGTTCACTATTTAGCAGTGGTTCACTATTTGGCAGTAGTTTATTCTTTTGAGATTGTTTATACTTTTGAGATTGTTTATTATTTTGAGATTGTTTATACTTTTGAGATTGTTTATTATTTTGAGATTGTTTATACTTTTGAGATTGTTTATTATTTTGAGATTGTTTATACTCTTGATATTGTTTTTTATTTTGAGATTGTTTATACTCTTGATATTGTTTTTTATTCATTTGAAATTGTTTATTCATTTGATTTCGTTTTTTCCTTTGATTTGGTTCAATTATTTGATTTCGTTTATTCTTTTGATTTCGTTTATTATTTTGATATTGTCCTATACGATTATTATAACTATCGCCTTTATCATAATCATTGCCTTCATTGTCTTCATTATATTCGTCATATTCTTCATTGTCTGCATTGTATTCATCGTCTTCATTGTATTCATCGTCTTCATTGTATTCATCGTCTTCATTGTATTCATCGTCTTCATTGTATTCATCGTCTTCATCGTCTTCATCGACATTATAATTTCCACCTCGAAGATCATAATTTTTTTTTTTTATATAAGGGTGATCTTTTATTTGTAAATTTTTGAAATTAATATTATTAAACTCTAAATTAAAGTTTACATTCTTATAACTTAGATAATCATTTATAGTTCCTTTTAATTCATCTACTATAAATTTTTCATTATCATGTGGATTATATGTTCTGTATAATTCTAAAATATTATTTAATTTAATACTATTTTTATTATTGTCTAATTTATTATTTATTTCAATTAAATCTTTTTTTTTTAATGTTGTTAGTCTTTTATTAATAACTATTGATACATTATTACAAAAATCTTTATTTAAAAAATCTTTATTATATATTTTTAATAACTCATTTGCCATATCATTCATATAACTAATTGTATCTTTTAAACTTTTTGAATTATTTACATTAATATTATTACTTATTTGTTGATTATTATTACTTTGCTCTGCACCCATTTATATATAAATATAATAAATATAATAATTATAATAATTATAATAATTTATTAATATTATTTATAAGTGATAAATATTTAATATTATTTTTAAAAACATTACTTTTTTTACTTAATATATATTTTATACTTAAAATACTTGTTATTTTTCCATATTTTTTTAAATATATAGCAATTAACATTGGAGAACAGTGTTGTCCTGTTTTGCAAGAAATAAAAATATTTTCACCTTTAATTAATCTATTATTTATATATTTTATAGTATCAATAATTATATTAAAGATTTCTCCATCAGATATATCATTATTATTTATATGATTTTCTATAGGGATTACTAATATATCTTTATTAAATTTTTTATTAACTTGTATAAATTTATTACATATTATTAAACAATCAAAATCTTTTTTTAATAAAAAATTATCATTAATATCAAATTCATTACCAAACCATAAATTATTTATAATTTCAGTTGGCATATATAAAATTATAAATATTTTTATAATGATTTTATATAAAATACAATAATTAATAATAATAATATAAATATAATTATACTAACAATCCACCATAATGTATTTAAATCGTTAAATATATTTTTTATATTTTTTACTTTTTTATTACTTATATAATTTTTATTTATACACTCATTATAACTGGTACAATAATCTTCATCTTCATCTTTTAATACATAACTTGAACCATAAAATGAATTTATACTTACAAATGACCCTAAAACTAATCCATTAAAAAATAATAATATTTTATTTATTTTAGTACTTTTACTATCATATATAAATAATAAACTTAATATCCAAAAAATAATAGATAAACTTATATGTGGTGTAAAACCTTTACTTTTTTTTTTATATATATCATTTATTTTATCACAATAAATTTCACTATTATCTTTACAATCTTCTAATCCACTATAACATTCTCTCTTTTTATTATTTGGACAATTTATAATTATTCGTTTACCTAATTCAGGGTGTGGGTTATTATAATCACCATCATATATTACAGATTTTTGACTAGTAAATATTAATCCTAAGATTATAATTATTATAATAATTATTTTTAATATAAAATTATATATTGATGGTTGTACTGTAATCGAATCATCAGATTTATTAGTAATGCCAGTATAAATCAATAAACTTATTATTAATATAATAAATATTATTGATAAATATGTTATTGATTTATATGTTTTTGTATCATTTTGTTCTTCGATTGCGATATATGGTATAACTGATGGCAAATTTAATCCAATAATATAACCTGTAAAAAAAAGATAATTTGTAGTAAAATTATTCCCAAATATTTCTCTATTATATTGATTCGTATATAAAAATATTAATAATGAAAATACAATTGTTGTAATAAAATTATATAATTCTTTTTCTGATGTATTATTCGAATATATTTTAAAAAATCCTAAAAATATTTTACAACTAAAAAAACCTAATATTATAACTGTTACAAAATTATATAATTTATTATTAACATCATTTGATATTATATTATTATTAATAAATCCTCCTTTTTTATTTATTTTCATATTAATAATATAATATAATAAAAAATGATTTAAAAAATAATATAATTATTTATTTAAATCATTTTAGTAAATAATTATATGGATAATAGTGAACTTTGGAACATTTATGATAATATTAAAGAAACACTAAATACAAATAGTATTGATAATAATAATAAAATTAAAATTAAAATTAAAATTAAAATTAAAATTAAGAATAAAAAAAATAATAAAAATAATTTAAATAATAATAAAAATAATTTAAATAATAATAAAAATAATTTAAATAATAATAAAAATAATTTAAATAATAATAAAAATAATTTAAATAATAATAAAAATAATAATAAAAATAATATTTGTACGAATTGTAAAAAAGAAAACACTTTAATACAAGAAGAAGGAATGATGGTATGTACTAATTGTGGTATAGTATTATGTTCTATTATAGACAGACAACAAGAATGGAGATTTTATGGTTCAGAAGATTCGAGGAATACTTCGGATCCGACAAGATGTGGGTTACCTATAAATCCTCTATTACCAAACGCATCACTAGGTACTATTATATTAGGTCATGGTTATGAAGTATATAGAAAAATTCAGAAATGGAATTCAATTACATATAAAGAAAGAAGTTTGATAAATGTTTTTAATAATATATCAGCGAAGAGCAAGGATAATAATATACCAAATTGTATTGTCGATAAAGCATCATTACTATATAAAATATTAAGTGATGATAAAATTAAAAGAGGAACATCAAGGAAAGGCTTAATCGCTGCGTGTGTTTATTATTCGCTGAAAGATAAAGAAATAACAAGAAGTACAAAAGAAATTGCAAAATTATTCGGATTATCTTGTAAAAAAATGTCAACAGGATGTAAAGAATTTAATGAAATGATATTTAATAAAGATAATAAATATTCTAATAATATTAAACCAACTCTACCTGAAGATTTTATATTAAGATTTGTAGTATTATTAAAGATTGATAATTATTATAGAGACATTATACTTAACGTTGCTATAATTGCAGATAATTTAGGTATTATAACTAAGAATACACCAACATCTATCGCTATAGGTAGTATATATCTTGTATCTGAACATTATAATTTAGGATTTACTAAGAAAATTTTAAAAAATAAATGTAATTCATCAGAAGTAACAATTTCAAAAGCCTATAAAGAATTAAATAAATATAAGGAATATTTAATACCAAAATAATATTAACGTTAAAAATGTAAATTAAAAAATGATTAATTTATATATATTTGTAATTAATATAATATATATGAGTACTTACCAACCAATATTTAAATGTACTATTTGTGGTTTAAACCCAAATAATAAAAAAAATATGATGTATTGTATATGTCAGTCTAAAGACATACAAGACACAGATAATAGATATTTTAAAAAAAGAAAAATAGATAGTGACGTGTCGTATAATAATTGGGTGTCTAATAATAATCCAAGTAAGAAAAACTGCATTAGTAATTCTAATTGTAAATAATTGCCGATTCCCTAAAATAATTATGTATTATTATTAACTAAACTATATATTATAACTAAACTATATATTATAACTAAACTATATATTATAACTAAACTATATATTATCTATTTTTTTAATAATCTTTTTAATCCAATCTTTTTTTCTTTTTCATTATTATCTAATACATATGTAATACATTCATTTGATTTATGTGTATCTTTAAACCAATTCATTAATCTTGATTTTATTACTTTTTTACTTATTGGTTTTCTATTATATGATACTGAATATTTTAACTTACTACCATCCTTTGTATTTAAATTCTCAATATTATGACTCGTCATAAAATCTAATATTTCATTACTTAAATCTTTATTACTTCCTTTTCTTTCTTTAATTGCTTTTTGTAATGCTCTTATTTCATCATCTGTTTTTATCCATAATTGAACTTTATTTTTAAATTCATCTAAT
>WLWF01003438.1_pt1 | contig 10381 bp, 16 predicted proteins | sample 6718331 | NCBI WGS metagenome assembly WLWF01 (sample SAMN12718692, study PRJNA515312) | sponge metagenome | isolation source: marine sponge | host: Mycale hentscheli | place: New Zealand: South Island, Marlborough, Capsize Point | collected 2003-05-01
GTCATCGATTCTGACCATTTCAAGAGTGTATCTACCATTAGACAGATGCTCCTGTTCCCACTTCAACTCCAAGGACCTTTTTTGTTTGTATAGGTCTTGTATCATCAACAACCTCCTCATAGGTTATCCTGTTTACTCGGTCATCATATGAGTTTCCGAGATATTCCCAGTTTATACTCTTTTCTCCCAATTTGTCAAGGATTGATTGTTCTAGAGAAATTGCATTATCTTCCGCAAAAACATTAAATTTTGCGTAATGATCGTATGCCCATATTTTTACTGTGAATTGTTTCATCTTCTTATCAATTTATGTTGTAAATGGGGCGATTTTTAGACCGCCCCATAAAATTTAGTTACTACGCACCTTCAACGCCGAAGATACCTCTAGGGTCTGATACTCCAAATGAGTATCTTTCTCTAGCTTTGTATCTAACGTTTCCAGTATCAAAGTCACCTTCCATTGCAGTTGTCAATGGAGCTCTTGTGAACATTTTCATACCATTTGGTACGTCTGTAATGATGTAGAATGCATCAGAGTCAGTTAAATAGTTATTAACTCTGTATCCTTGCGGAATCATACCCATAGATACGATTGCATTGATATCATTATCAGCTGTTCCAGTTCTACCTTGAGATTTCATTAATCTCTCAGCTGTGAACTGAAGCTCTTGAGGAATAATCATTTTTACTCCTCTTGCTGCAACTTTAAGACCTCTTTCGTCAGTCATAGCACCTATATCTATAAGTGATTGTTCTAACGAAGTTTCGTTAAGGTCTGCCTGCGTTGTAAGGGTATTTTGAAAAGTACCATTTAACGTAGGGTGAGCTGTATTAAACAAGCTAACTCCATCACCTGAATCAAATGTATCAGTTGATGGTAAACCGTTGATTAAAGGCTCAACAGATTTTACTTGTTTAGCATTACTCATAGATCTAGCTAAAGCTTTTGTGTATCTAGCAGCTAATCTATCGTAGAGGTTATCTTCGATAGCTTCTTCTGTGATAGCAAATGCTAAAGCTACAGTCTCATGTGAGTAACGAGCTGTGAAAGTCTCTTGTGCATCGTCAAATGCTACTCCAGAACCTTCACCTTTTACTTGTGCGCTTCCGAATCCTGATAACATAACTTCTTCTTCAAAAGCTCTGTCAGATGATTCGTTAGTATAAATCTCAGCATGCTGATTTTCATACCTTTTGTATTCCAAGCCGAACAGTGCGTTCAAACCTGGCTCTAGTTCTTTAACTAGTTGTGATCGTGATATTGCCATGATTGTTCTCCTATTCTAGGCTTAAGCGTCTCTAGTCCATAGAGTTGCTCTGTTATTGAATACAACGACAATGTCTGCACCAGCTGCAGCTAGATCCTCTTGATTTGGAACTTCTGCTGATCTGATTATTCTAAACGCTCTACCGTCATTATCGGCTTGAATGTCTAGAGTTACGATTGATGTGCCGTTTTTATGTGAACCGTGGTTGTTAAGATTGCATCTTCCAGCAATGTTAGAGGCAGCCACTGCTGCGTCTGCTCTTACAATGTATTCTTGGAAGGGGTTATCATTAACGAAACCAATGCCATCATTATTACCAGTGTTGTTGTTTGTTGCAAAAGTAGTTCCTGACGCTACAAAATTAGCAAATGTTGGTTTGCTAGTTGAGTTGTCGATATAGAACGCACCATTGAACACTCCTAGGATTGGTTGCACGTTTGAAGCATCCGCATCCCAAGAAGCACCACCAGTTAGACCATCGTCCATAGTAGCATGAGTTATATCCTGAATGTAGCTCGCATCTCCGCCAGATGTATACTGTAAAGAAACGGGAGCATGACTGTGGATATTTTTACCCAAGCCACTTTTGATTTTGTATTTAGATTGTCCAGACGTTGCAGGTGTATTCCCCAACGCAAGAGACATTCTAGCACCAAAACCAGTTGTACTTGTGTTAGCCATAGTTGTTTTCTCCTTATGTGCCTGTCTCCGAAAAGACCTCCAGCACGGTTAACGTTAATCGATGATATTTAAAATTACTTTTTCGTACCACCGAAGGTTACACGGGATTGCCTTTCAACATTGATAGGCATCCTACTATCCTGCTCCTTCATTAGATCGTTTTTTACTGCTTGATCACGGTCTTGGTGTCTACCAGTCATGTAATCTTGTCTTTGTTGTGCGATCTCGTTAGGTACCTTCGCAAGCAGAAGGCCACCGACCCCAATCACTCCCTTGTATTTCCCGTCTTCGAGAACAGGATAATCGCCTGCGTTTTCGACTTCTTCGGCACGAACTAATTCATAACCTTCTCTTAAACGTCCAGTTACATTTTTCGTGTCTTGAAATCCTACGACTTCAGCTCTTATCCATCTATACCTGAATCCATCAGGTGCAGGGGGTGCATCTAGAGAAGATGGTGGAACCCACACTTTAGGTCTTTCCGACTTTGTTCGTGTTTGGCTCGCACGAGAAGTATTTTTATCTTTTTCCATTTTACGCTCCTTCCGTGTTTTTCAATTGTTTTGCGTACTCTTCGAGTGGCACTCCTAATTTTTTAGCTATTGCTACTTGTGAAGAAGTGAGTCTCACAGTTTTGCGACCTGGCTTTACGCTTCTTTGTGCTGAGGCGACCGTTTGCACGGGAGCTGTCGTAGTTGTTTCAGTATTACCAAATTTATGGGGAAAGTCAACTCTAATACGTTTATCAACTTCCACATAATACTCGTCAGAGCTAGGATCAAACCCTTCTTTTTCAGTAAGATCCTTATGTATCTCAAATGCAGTATAAGTCATCGCTCTATCACTACCAAACCAAGTATTTTTTGATGCCCAAGCTTCTGCTCTAGGATCAGGATTATCTGGTTGTTTTGTAATATCAGGTGCGTTTTGCACTTGAGAAGGTTTTGTTGGTTTATCCTCTTCTACTATCTCCTCTTGCCCTTGTTTTATTTGTTCAAGCTTTGCATTTTCAAAGGCTAAAGTTGCAATTCTTTTATTAGCTTCAACTTGAGCTTTAGAATCTCCAGTATCAATAGCAGCAGCTAATTCTTTTTGTGCTGCTTCTAACCCTGTTTGAATACTAGTCTCAAATTTTTTAATGTAATCAGAATCTGTTTTCTTAAATTTAGATTCTAATTTTTTTCTAGATTCCTCTACACCTTTAGCATAATCAAGAGCTGCGTGTTCTCTTCTTTCAGCCTCTCTTAACTTACGAGTTAGTTTTCCTATTCTCGCTTGTACACCTTTACTGTAGTCTTCTAGTTCTCCGTCAGATTTTTTTTCATCTAACTTTGTTTCTCTTTCATTTTCATATGTCTTATCTGTATCTTGTTCAGGGATACTTGTTTCTTCTTTCGACGTTTCGGTTTCTACAACCAATTCGTCTTTTGCTTCTTCAATATCTACCGTAGCATCAGGTCCTGATGTATCGATGGGTACTGTTTTTTTTTCTTCGTCTGGCATAGTTTACTCCTTCCTATGTTTAGAACTCATGCAAGATGTCCTCTGGACTATCAATTGTTGCTAACACTTCATCGTCGTTTAGCAGACGCATTTCCCCACCATCTATTTTGATTCGGCTGCCTGCATAACGTGCAAACATTACCCAATCATTTACCTTGCACCATGGACCTTCAGGATATCTCTCCTTATCCTTATAACATTGTGATCCCATGGCCATAACTAAACCTACTTGTGAAGCAACTTGTTGTCGCTCTAAAGTATCTTCAGCTAAAATTACTCCACCCTTAGTTTTTTCTTTTATCTTAAAAGGTAAAACTAACATTCTCCAACCAGTTGGTTTTGGTAATTTTGGTTCTTCTTTTTTCTCTGATTTTTTTACACCAACAAGATCATTGTTTGGTGTTAATATTGACGACTGTTCCTTCATTTTGCTCCTTATCGTTTAGCAGGTTAGAGATTTCCTGTTTTGTTGCCTCTAGGGCGTTTATCTGTCCTATTATATACTGATACTTTTCCATATTGTCAACACCTCCAGATGTTACAGTTATAGATAGTGCTTCTATTCTAGTATTTATAAAATTGATTAGTTTTCTTAATACGTTTTCTAATTGCATTTAACATTTCCATCTTCTACGAGCCTGCCTTATTCGTGAATTAGGATCAGCTGCAGCTTTTGGAAATTTTTTCATTTGACCTGCACTTCTTGCACAGTACGACTTACGTCGGTTTGCAGCTTTTGATCCTGGCTTCACTTTTCCAGTCACGGCTGTTTTTAGTTTTGAACCGGGATTATCTCTTCTATATCGGGCGACCCCAGCTTTAGTCATCCCTGCTCCAGACTTTGTAGATCTGAAATACTTTTTAGTTTTTGGAGGATTTGTTCCTTTAGAATAATATTCTCTTCTCATTATACAAATGTTTTTACGTTGGTTGGTTTACCGCCAGGATTACCTGCTGATCGTTTTCGTTTGACAGCACTCTCCTTTTGCCCTTTTGTCATCCGTGTGGCTTTTGCAAGTGGGACGCATTTTGGATATTTTCGTTTCGAGCCTTTGCTTCTCCCGCACGGCTGATACTTTCCGTTCTTCTTCGGTGCTCCAATGTCTACCCATTTTTCCGCTACCCATTGTCTTAAACCACCCTTTGAAAAGTGTGTACGCATTACGAATTCTTTCCGTAAGCTCTTCCTTTACCTTTTGTAGCTAACTTACATTTAGAACCCATCTTTAAACCAATTCTTCCACCTTTTTGAAAATTTTTATCACCTGCCATTATTCTTTTTGCCATATTAATATCTCTTTTGGAAAATCTTTCGTTATCATAAATAGGTCTAAATCTTTCCATGTTATTAGCAACTTCAGATTGTTTTTTAAATATTTCTTTAAGTGTTTTTCTGTCAAAAACTTTAATAACTTTATCTATACTATCATTTTTTTTAACATAGTTTGATAATCCTGGGGTGTCCTTAAGTCTTTTTGTCATTATACTTGTCCTCCTTTTAAATATCTCATTCTAGTCATATCAACCATAGCTCCACCACCCATAGCATTTTTTCTTTTCTTCTTGCCACCTGGTGTAACTTTGCCTGAACATACGGCTGATGCATACATGTTAGCATAGGCTGATGGGTAAACTTTAAATTTACGCTTTGCTGCTGCTTTACCTCTTGGACAAAGTTTTGCCATTAGATTACTTTCTTTTTAGATTTTGTTTTTGGTATTACACCTTTAGCCATTAAAATATCTTTTTGAGTAATCTTACCATCACCAGAATGATCAGGGAACTTGGAACCTTTTTTAAGAGCAGCTCTACCACCTTTTTTCATTCTCATTGGTTTAGATTCAGGATTTTCTATTATTCTTAAAGGTTTCATAAATTTTTCCATCTTTCCTTTAGGTCCAAATTTATCTTTATTTTTATCAAAAAATTCTTTTAATTTTTCAATTTGTTCTTTAGTTAAACCTCTTGTTTTTTTACCCATAGCATCTTGTGCTTTCATCCTAGCAACTGCAAGTTTACTTTTTAGTTCACCCATAGTTCCAGTGTCAGCCCCGCCACCTTTATTAGCAAACATTCTTTTTTTAGGTTTTTTAACTTTTTTCTTAGTTCCAAAAGTTTCCATTATTTTTGCAATATTGGATTTTCTTGGAGTTCCATTTCTTAAATTTTGTCTAAAATATTTATTTGCCATTTTTATTTCCTCCGTTTCTAAAAATTTGTGTACCCTTTATACCATAAATACTTGCCACGACAAGGATCCAAAGATTTGTGAACCATGACGGGAGCTGCGAGAACATGTCAAAGAACAATTTTACCTTGTCCATCGCTGTTGGATCATCTGATATGACCGCCCAAGCGAGCACCAACACGGGCAAACTGAGAATTATCAAAACTGCCTCGTCTTTCCAGTCTGATTGTCTAGCTTCAAGAAGTTTTCCTTGGTAAGCTTCTTTGCCTTCTGCCATTTTTTGTGCATGCATAAGTTGAGCATCAGACATTGCCATCTTCGTTCTCTGCTTATTAGCATAAATCTTACTTCCAGCAGAAACGGCTAGTTTAATTGCCGATAACCACATGATTATACCACTATTGCAGTTTTTCTTTTTCCAGCAAGCATTCTTTTAGTGCCATTTACCTTAACCACATCTGGTTTAGCAATATAATTGAAAGCACCATCAGCAGTTGTCTTAGATCTTGGATCTATTTCAACACTTTGCTCTGGAACAGAACTAACTTTTGCTTTTTTATAGTTCATCATAGTTTTTTGCTCCTTGTTTTTTTATTAATCATCTATCATAACTTTAGCTTGTTGTACACCGCTCTTTGCAAGGCTAACTCCAGCTCTTAACTTAGCCAAATCTTCATTCTGTTCTAATTTTTCATCAAAATTTTCACCTGATTGCATTAATCTTGCCTTTGCAATATCATTTTGAGATTTGTCGTAGTCTTTTTTACGTTCATTTTCCATAGCACGCAAGTCAACTTCTCTAGATTTTAGTTTTAATAATGGATCATTGTCAAATTGAGAGGTAATTTTCTTTTCTTCCTTCATAAATTCTTCAGTCATCTCTGCAATTAACACAGATTTTCTAGCTTCAATTTGATTTGTTAACATTTGTAACTGTTGTTGTACCATTGGGTTCATTGCTGCTTGTTGTTGCATCAACATCATCTCTTGCATTTGCTCTCTGAACTCTAATTGTACTTGTTCTTGTGCCATTAGACTTATGTGCTCTAATATATTTTTTTGTATAGAAGCCATGATCGCAGGATTATTTCTAACCATGTTAGTTGACATGAAATTTAAGTGTGCAGTTATATGAGCTCTATGATCTTGACCTGGAAATGCTTGAAAAGGTTTTCCATTTAAAGCATTAATATGTTCCATACTTGGATCCATAGGAGCATTTGGAGCTGGTGGGGGTAGAACTGCGTCTACATTTTTAACACCAATTGCTTCATACATATTTCGATATACTTGGTATAGATTGTGTATCTGTGGATTACTTGTTGCAAGTTGTAACTGTGTTTGTGCTAAACTAATTCTTTGTGACATAGAAAATATATTAGGATCTGCAACGGGTACTACGTCTATTCTATCATCAAAGTCAGCTTGTTTAATGTTCCGTGCTCCACCAACAACGTCGTATGGATATTCTGGTGGTAAATATTGTGAAACAACTTTAGCCAATAATTTAAATTCATCTTTCATTGCTGCGTAACATCTTTTATGAATAGCACTCATGACCCTTGAACCACGTTCCAATAACGCAACTGTAGTTCCAACAGCTGCAGCTTGATTACCGTCGCCCACTTGCATATCAGCAATAGCCGCGAACCTTTGACCAGCGGATACTACTACACCCATTAATTGTAACAATGTTTGTGATGGTTCTTTGTAAGGTAGAGGAAAGAATGCATCCCTTAAATTACCACCTGGTGCATCTACATCTTTGAACTCACCGGGTTGTATAGGGGATGCTTCATCTCTGACTCTAACTCCACGTTGTTTAAATCCTGCTGGTAAGTTTGATAATGTACCTGCATCCAATAATTGACGGAGAGCAGAAGTTGCAGTTCTACTTAATCCGCCAATCATATGAATTAACCCAAAGCCATAAAATCCTAAACCGGGAAGAAACTTAAAATGAACAAAATATTGGATTTTATTTTTCTTTAGATCTGTGGGCGCATAATTTCTTCTTATTGCAAGAATTGTTCTGCTGCCTTCTTCAACAGTTACAATGTACGGTAATTTAATTCCTGTAGGTCCTTCTTGTCCTTGATCTTCAAAACCTTCTAAGTCTAAGTTTACATGACACTCAAGCAAAGTATATATTGTTTCTTGTTTACCAGTTTTCTTAGTCCCATCTAATTCTTTTTCTTTTTTCTCAACTGAGTTTTGTTCAACACTACTTGGTGGTGCAAGATCTACATCTACATAAAAACCATTTACTTGTTGTTTTCTTAATTCGTTCTCTGACATTTTAACAACATGTATAACTGCTTCTGCATCATCAATTGACGTTGCAGTGTATGGTACCACTAATTCATCGGCTGGTACAAATTTTGAAACTACTCTACCTAACGGTACATCATAGTAAATTTTTTTAAACGTAGAACCTGCAAGTGGTAAATGAAATAACATTGCATCAAACTCTTCTTCGTATTCTTTCATCTGATCCATGATTAAATAATTCATGTAATCTTTAACACGTTGTGATTGTGATTCTGTTTGTTGGTTTTTAACTCCTATGATCTGTGTTCTTACAGGGCCATCACTTGGTAATAATTCTTTGTAAGCTTGTGCTTGAAACTGAGTGACTGCTTCAGCGAGCACTGGGTGTGTTGCACCACTTGCTCCTTGAAACGGTTCTGTTCTATTCTCATATTTAAAACCTAATAGATCTAAACCTTGTGTATAAGATTGTTCCCAATCTTTTCTAGAAGATTTGTAATCTAAATAGTTACTAACCATTTCAGATCCGATTGGATCTAAAATGTCATTTGGTAAAATGTCTGCTAAATTATCAAAATGATTCTCGGTTCCTGGTACATTGATTGCACCCGGTTCAAAGTCTAATGTTACACCACCATCTTCTTCGGGTATAACTTCTATCGGTCCTTTACTATCTTCTGGTTCTTGAACGCTAACTTCTTCTATTTCCTCTTGCGAAGGAACTTCTAGTTTCGTCCGAGTGTTCGGAAGACCTTTGTCCATTTCTGCCATTTAATTTCTCCAGTTTTATTGTCTTAACAGTATTATAGGTAATATTCAACCCTTGTGGGTTTGGTCCACGTAATGGTGGTATTGTAGTTGTTAACTTTTTCATTATTCTCCTAACATTCTAGCTAGTCCACCTTTTGCAAGACCATATGCTTTCACATTTCCGCTTGAATCTACACGGCTTGCAGTTCTAGAAATATTTTGAGCTTTAGTAGTTGGCGTATATCCACCTCCACCTCCACCACCTGTTCCAGGTTTCGTGGTTCCTGTTAAAGTTTTAGTTGGTTTTTTAATAGGGGTAATTGTATCTTTTTGTTTTTTCTGTGCATCTTGAAGTTGTTTTTGTTTTAGAAACATTTGTCTTGATGTTATAGGCATCATATCAAAATCATTCATTGGTACATAATCTTTCATTAGTTCAGCATACAACTCTTCACTAGTTTTGTCTTTTGCAATTGCTCCTTTAAAATTACTTATAGTATCTTCAATGGATTGATCAAAAGCCTCTTTAGTTGTCATATTAGGATCTACAACACCTCGAAAAAAATCTATTACTTCTTTTCCTGTTCCTAACCCTAAAGAACCAATAGCACCTGATAAATAACTAATCGGTCCTAATATGGGATCTGTATATTGACCTTTTCCTAAAGCTTTTGCTAAAGCATTAGATGCTGCTTGGTGTCTGAAATCAGATGGTGCACCTGTTGCACTAGACTTAACTCCTGGAAAATCATATACCTTATTTATACCAGTATACTCATTAAATAATTCTCCACCTTTTTCTAAAGCATCTATGCTTTTTTCATTTACAGATTTAATTACATCAGTGACTGGAGTCTCATAGTCTTTTCTTTCTGGTGTGCCGTCTTGATATGCAACACGACCTCCTTTACTAAAAAGATAACCTAAACCAATACGTCCTCCGTCTGCTAGACCAAGTTCTCTCATCTCATTTAAAATTCTTATAATATTTATTTCCTCTGATTCATTTGGATTATAGTCATCACTGAATCTTTTATTGAAGATACCTTTTCTTTCATTAGAAAAGTTTTTGATATATTCATCAGATAGTGAAGACATTAATAATAAATCCTTTTACGTTTTTCTTTTACTTCATCCACATAGTCTTCTGGATGATCTATTAGACCACCTTGTCTAAAACGCATGATTGCTTGTGTTGTTGAATCGACCAAGTCATCATGATCGCCATATGGGAATGCAGCACACTCTTCAATGACTTCCTCAGCAAATTTTTGTTCAGGAGCCCATATCATACCACTTTCAAACAAAGGTGCAACCGCATTTACACGTGCATGCTTATCATTTCCTTTAGATGGCGTGAAGTTGACAACGGGTATATCCATCTTTCTGAGCTCATAAGTAAGAGGTAGTCCACTCGCTTTCGCCTCAACGATAACTGTTTCAGGTTTCCAATAGTCATATTGTTCAAGGGCTAACCTACGTAACTCAGGGAACTCGTATCTGCCTTTGATAGAATCGAGAAGAATAAGGTTAGCCCCTTCATCCTCACTGGGATAAAATACACCCCAAGTGGTGATAGCTGAATAATCTGCGGTTTCTTTTTTAAGAAACGCAGTATCATAAGATTGTATTACATGTGATAACTGTGGGATATAATCTTTGGTATAAGTTCTCCACCACTCACGTTTAAGAATTGCACCTTCTTCACTAGTTGGTTGCT
>WLWF01003443.1_pt1 | contig 10374 bp, 15 predicted proteins | sample 6718331 | NCBI WGS metagenome assembly WLWF01 (sample SAMN12718692, study PRJNA515312) | sponge metagenome | isolation source: marine sponge | host: Mycale hentscheli | place: New Zealand: South Island, Marlborough, Capsize Point | collected 2003-05-01
GGCACCACAACATCAGAGACCAGCACAGGCGGCATATTCTCAGGCACACAAACTGAGACTGTGGATAACGTAGCCCTGGGTGCTGAAGTCAGAGAATCACAAAGAGCAGAAAGAGCAGAGATAGCACAACAGCAACAGGATCTCAGAGATAGAGCAGATACTAAGAAAAACGAACTCAGACAGATCGCAAATTCCGAAATCTCCGGACTACAATCTAACATTGATCGCTACAGAGCGCAAGCACAGGAAACTGTAAATGCGGCTAATGCAGAGATCAACAGACTCAGAGATAGTGCTACTCAGAGTTCAGAAGACAACTTCGAGCGTGTGGAAGAACTCAACGCTGAGATAGACGAAGCATATGAAGTTATCTCAGACCTCAACGCAGAAAAATTTGAAGCAGAACGAGAAGTTCGTGTGTTGGAACAAGAAGTAGGACCCATTAAGTATGTTGCTGAACTGGTGTATGGCGACCAGTCACAGGAACTACTTGACAAATCAGTTAGATTGTTTATACTATTATTGGTGTTTGTATTTGATCCCTTGGCCGTTATGCTAGTGATAGCCGCTAACCAAACCTTGCTCAGATACGGAATCAATTTAGAAAGTGCAGGACCAAACCCAGGGGATAAGGATGCGATCACCGATAAACCGACTAATGAGACTGTCCAGGAATCGACAGATACACTCCATGACAGACGAGCAGACACAGATGTGGCACGGATATCTGATCTTGAAAGGCAAAACGCAGAGCTCGCTACACGAGCCAGCAACCTTGAAGGCAGAGTATCAGAAGCAAATACAAGACTTGAGTCAGGATCAGTTGACAGAATTGTTGAAGTCGAAGGTCCCGAACGAATCGTTGAAGTTGCTGGTCCAGAAAGAGTGGTGGAGGTTGCAAAGTCTGAAGAAGTCGACCTCGGAACCTCAGACACTCTCAGAGAACTCGAACGAAAATTACAAGAGAGGCTAAACAAAGATGGCTAATATACATGAAATCAAATCAGCATATGACGACCTACAAGTCAGATATGCCAACACCCTGGGTATGTTATTGGATGCCCTGGACAAGTTAGACGAAAAACCCACAGAAGTAGAAGTAGAAAAGATTGTGGAAGTTGAAGCAACCATGGATGTTGATCTATCCACACCCGACAACATCAAAGCATTGGAAGACAGACTAAAGGGCAGAATGGATGGCAACGCAGGAGCAAATCCAGCAGGCGCTTGATGATCTAAACGCCCGTTACAAACAGACATTACTGGCACTGGACGATGCTCTGAACAGATTGGAGCAAGTTCAGGCGCCAGCACCAGTCAGAGACGATGACGAACTACAGGAAGCGGCTCGTCTCATGGCCCTGAGCGACATGAATAAAGAAGACCTATCAGAGGCAGAGATATATCAGAGACTCATAGAAACATCAGATTCAGAAGCCAGAGCTTCAGGCTTTTGGGCTGTTCCACTCCCCACAGCAGACGAACCGAAACCTGCGCCTAACAAAAGATACACTACTAAATAAAATAATACGAGGTGATTAGTGTCAGAAGAACAAACTGAACCCCAAGCTCTTAGTTGTAACTTTTGTGGTAAGGCAAGAAATTCAGTAAAAAAATTAATCGCAGGACCCAATGTCTACATCTGCGATGAATGTATTTCTATCAGTTACAACATCATAAGTGCTGAAAAGGAAGTAGCCGAAACCGAGTCTTACGATTTAGAAGACATGACTCCCAAAGAGATATACGACTCTTTGTGTGATTTTGTTGTGGGTCATGACGAAGTCAAACAGATGCTAAGTGTGAGCGCATACAACCATTTCAAACGTCTGCGTATCTTAGATGATAATCCTGACATGGTGTTAGACAAGTCAAACATCTTAATCTGTGGTCCCACAGGATCTGGCAAGACGCACATTGCTAAAAGTTTAGCCAAAATATTAGACGCTCCCTTTGCTATTGCAGATGCCACTACTATTACTGAAGCAGGTTATGTGGGCGAGGATGTTGAGAGTGTGTTGGAGCGATTGCTATCACAATCAGATTATGACTTGGAGTACGCACAACAAGGCATCATCTACATTGATGAGATAGACAAGAAGTCACGCACATCAGAGTCCAACACCAGCCAGCGTGATGTGTCTGGCGAAGGCGTACAGCAGGCATTGCTACGTCTGATAGAAGGCACAACCTGTAAGGTAAAAATAAATGTATCAAACAAGAAGTATGTGTCAGAAGAATACATAGAGTTTGATACTTCCAATGTATTGTTTATACTGGGCGGTGCGTTTGTGGGTTTAGAGAAAGTTATTGAGCGCAGAGTAAAGTCCAACTCTAACATTGGGTTTGGCGCTACAATTATGTCTGATTCAGACAAGAAGAATATTATGTCCAAAGCCACACCCAAGGACTTTATCGATTACGGACTAATACCAGAGTTCATGGGCAGACTGCCCATTATTGGTGTACTCAACAAGTTAGACAATGTTGAACTACTCAGTGTGCTCAGAGACATCAAGGGTAGCATAGTATCACAATACCAGACACTGCTCTCCGCAGAGGAGATTGACTTAGAGTTTACAGAACAATTTTTATTAGATTTGCTTAACGCCGCAGACTCACAAGGCATGGGTGCCAGAAGTTTGCGTAGTGTGTTGGACAGCACACTAATTAGTGTTATGTTCAGAGCGCCTGATCTTAAGAAGAAAGGCGTAACACAAATTACATTCGCAGAATTTGGTCAGCCGCCAATGCTCAAGCAGAAAGGCAAAGACGTTGTAGATAAGAACTACACATACTACAGAGGACAACATGAAGAAAAATTACAGTAACCGTAACAGGAATAACGATGGTCCCATCATCAGAGGATGCAAGGTAACAGTCCGCAATGGTGATGTCAACGGTGCTCTCAGAACACTCAAGAAAATCCTGGACCGTGACAATCGTCAGAAGGAACTTGCCAAGCGCGAATTCTACGAGCGTCCCAGCATTAAACGTAAACGCGCCAAGGACATGGCAGTCAAACGCGCTCAGCGAGAGAACACTGACTTTGGTAGTTTGTATCGACAGTCAAATCCTCCTGGTGTAAGTTGGAACAAGTCCAAGCGTAAGCGCCGCAGAGTGTTAGACGCACAAAACAGATTCAACCGCATGGCTAAGAGGCACAGTGATGAGTGAAGAAAAACGCCGCCCGTTTATTATTAGTAAGCGTGAGGAAATGAGAAAAGCTGAAGCAAAACTCAGGGCTAAGAAAGCCGCTGAGGATGCTATTGCAAAGCCCAACAAGTCCAGCCCAGATCTCAATGCTGAAGTAGAGCCCAAGCCTGACAGACAGAAGGTTGTGGTAGTAAGTGGCGGCTTTGATCCATTGCATAGTGGACACATTGCGTATCTAAAAGAGGCTCGCAAGTTAGGTGACAAACTCATTGTTGCAGTAAACTCAGACGATTGGTTGGAAGCCAAGAAGGGCAGGTTCTTTATGCCACAGTCAGAGCGAGCTGAGATTGTCAAAAATCTCGCGTTTGTGGACAGAGTATACGCCAACAAGCCCGAGGACGATGCTGATGGATCATGCAGAGGTGTGCTTAGAAATTTACTAAACAATCTGCCTGATGTAGACATTATCTTTGCCAATGGCGGAGACCGAACAAAGTCTAACATACCAGAGATGCAGATTAACAACAAGCGATTAAGTTTTGAGTTTGGTGTGGGTGGTGAGGATAAGAAGAACTCCAGCAGTTGGATTCTCAAGGAGTGGAAGTACTTTACTGAGAAACGTGTATGGGGCGAGTTTAGTAACCTGTTTGAAGATGACAAAGTAAAGGTAAAAGAGCTCATCATTGAACCCGGCCAAGGAATAAGTTACCAGCGTCACTTCAAGCGTTCAGAGTTATGGTTTGTGAGCAAGGGTGTTATCAATGTAAAACATGCTCTGGCTACACAAGACCCCAATAAACCTGTGGTCCACACTCTTAAGACAGATGATCAGATCCACATCAGAGTAGGCGATTATCATCAGGCATTCAATCCATTCTTAGAGCCCTGCCATATCATAGAGATACAGTACGGCGAGGAAACTGACGAGGACGACATCGAAAGACTGGAGTATTATGATGGGAACAGTTGATAACAAAGTAATATGTGAGATACTTAACCGTATCGTGGAAGCAGAGATGGCGGGTGTGGTTCGCTACGCCCATAGCTCACTCATGATATCAGGTCCCAACCGTATCCCCATTGTGCAGTTTCTACAGGAGCAAGCCAATGAAAGTTTGGCTCATGCCTTACAGGCTGGAGAGTTTATTACTGGCTTTGACGGACACCCCAGCCAGCGTATTGCTATGATCGAAGAGAATCACAATCATAGTGTCAAGCAGATCTTAGAAGAAAGTTTAGAGCATGAGGAACACGCAGTGAGTTTGTATGGTGAACTACTCAGAGCAGTGTCAGACAAAAGCATCATGCTGGAAGAATACGCTCGTGGACAGATTGGCCAGGAAGAACAACATGCCATGGAAATCCGCAAAATGCTAAAAGACTTTTCCTAATGGTTACTGCCTGGTGGCTTGACAGACTGTCTACCAGGCTATTGCCTATAGTGGAGTCATACAAACCCAAATACACTGGCAAAGGTTTTACCATATGGCTTCCTGAGGACACTGACACACACAGAGTAAAGCAGATTAGCAGTGGTGCTAATATCAAGCATTACACAGATATATCTGAAGTTGAAGAACACATAGATGACTTTAGTGCTGTGGTTATCACAAATCCTGACATCATTAATGAGTTAGATCCAGACATCATGGACGCTACTCACACACTTGTGATTATTCCCAGTGGTGATAATGATTGTGATATTGCTGATCATTTTACTACAGATCTTAGCAAATATATTGTTGTGGGATCGCACGATAATCAGGACAGAATAAATCTCACTGGCAATTGGGGCAACATAGACATATATGCTGGCGGTACCACAAGTACAGAAGCGGCACTCAGTGTGGCGGCGGCCAGTGCACAATACTGGCAAACTGGACAATCAGACAACACAAAAGAGTTGCGTAACCATGTACTAACTGGCGCAAGTCAGGATCTCATAGGAGGTGTGTTCTTCCCCTATGACATGAGATTGGAATACTGGCACGGCAAACACAAAAACAATCGTATACTGACTGTGCCAAGCGATGTTGATCCCAAATACTGGAACATGCCCACAGACTTTGGGTTACGATTCTTTCTAAACCTCTACAATCCCAAAACACTAAAACTAAATGTAAGTCCTGAAGTTAATAGCATCAGAACTGACATGGACTTGCCTGAGTTTGTTACATTAAATGACGACTTTACCATAACCATAGACAATCACTATCCAGATTTACAGACTGGTATATATGAATTTGTGCTTGTGGCTCAGGGACCAGAGTTTTCAGAAAGCATTGCATTACAAGCAATCATAATGCATTCAGATAAACCTGACGACATAGATTATGATGTTAAATATGTCAGACACGGTGACAGATATGTAGCACTGGAAACCGTAAGTACAAGTCCTTTTATGGAATAACATGCACGATCTCGTAGTCATAGGAACAAGCATTGCCTCAGGTGTGGGCAGAGGCATAGATCGCTCAGTAACAAGCGGTGCTGTAAAGTCCTGGATATATCATCTGGCTGACATGATAGGTGCCAGAAATGTATGGAACCATAGTTTGCCTGGCAAGAGCATGGGACTTGTAAACGCTGACGGTGCTGAGTTTGCCAAACAATACGAACGCAAGTATGGCAACTGTGATGACTTGTTTATGGTATTGGAGTACAGCCTGCCCAGTTACAGACACTGGGATCCTGTCATGAGTGCCAGAGCAGACTGCAAAGAGATCATACCTGTGACATACTTTACGCCCTTCAAGCACAAGGCAGATGCAAGCAATCCCATGTATTATTATGGCAATGATAGATTCATGGAGAGTAAATTTTATGTCAGAGATGTGGCTGACATGATTGGCAAAGTTGACCATCAGGAAACTTACCATGAGGTCACCAAGGACTATGTGGTACCAGATCAGTTAGCGCAATTTGAAGCACAAGCACTGGAATGGTTTCAGCCCACACAAGCAAACTCTCTGAGATATCTGAGGTATGCTTACGACGAAGTCATGGCGGCACAAGACTTCCTGGAAGGCAGAAACATTACCTTCATGCAAACCTGGGTGGGAGGTGTAACAGACAGTTACAAGCGAGCTGTGGACAGATACATGGCGCCTCTCATGAAGAAGCAAAAGCTCGTGCCCATGAAAGAGTTTACTGCTATTACTGCTACACTTGACTGGAGTATCAAACCTTTCAGAAACCATCCTGACGATCAGGGGCATTATCGCATTGCAGAGTTTTATCAAGATTGGATTACCAGACATGAACTGTTTACACCAACACAGTCAGAACTATTTCATTTCTCAGGTCAGAACACATGAGTAGACTGTTTACATTTGGATGTAGTTTTACAGGCTGGGAATGGTGGACATGGGCTGACATCATAGCAGGCACACGCAACTGGTATAAGAGTGCACATGGCAATTATGACTACTGGGAAAACTTTGGTGAGCCTGGTGCTGGTAACCAACTCATATTCAACAAACTCATACATGCCATAACAGAACATAATATCTGTGACACAGACACAGTAATGATAATGTGGACCAATGTAAGCAGAGAAGATAGGTTTATCAATGGCAATTGGAAAACTGAGGGAAACATTTTTACTAACAGGTTTTACGACGACGAGTTTATAAAGAAATATGTAGACATCAGAGGATATTATGAAAGGGATATACCCACAATGCATGCCGCACAAATGTTGTTGGACCACATAGGTTGCAAACATAAAATAATGAGCATGGTAGATATCATAAACTTTGATCAGTATACACATAACGATTATACTGACGAAATTAAACATCTGTCTGATAAGTTTTCAGATAGCCTACAGAGAATTTTACCCAGCGTTCATGATGTTATATTCAATTATGATTATAGTAGCAGACCTTTGCCTGACATGGACCGTACAGCAGACATAAGATCATGTCACCCCACACCAGCAGAACATCTGGAGTATGTGGAAAAGGTACTGCCAGAGTTTGAGATCACAGAGCATGTAAGGCAAAGCATACGCACAGAAAATGAGCGTGTTATATCAACACTCAGGGACACACATATATTATACGGAGGACTTCATGAGTAATTTTTGGGACACAGTACAATTACCTAATCCAGTACCAGACAACTATCGTGAGATGGTTGCCATAAACAGTATACCTCTGTTTGAGACACAGATTATACCAGAGTTTGTGGATCAGGCCAGGTCAGACATGGCCAAAGCATCGCCCGAATGGTTCAAGGCTATGCGGCATGTGCCCAGAGGATTTACACCTGACAACTCAGACATTGAACAACATTTTGTACTGGACTTGGATCCCAAGTTTCAGTCCAATGCCTGGAACATTCGTAGCAATCATCACTATCAGACATATCAGAGACTTAGTGGCAATAAGATTAATCGTTTCAATCGCATAGTAGAGCTGGGTGGTGGATGTGGAGACTTCTGCAGATTTGTTCGTGACATGGGCTACGATGGCGAGTATGTGATCTGGGATCTGCCCATGGTGAGTCTGATACAACAGATATCACTGAGTGATGTATCGGTAAGTTTTACACATCATGTACCCAAGCCTGCACCACGCACACTGTTTGTGGCAACCTGGAGTTTGAGTGAGACACCTCTGGAGTTTAGAGAGGATATGGTAAAGAAACTCAGCCCCAACAACTATCTGATCTGCTATCAGCATGAGTTTGAAGATTTAAGTAATACTGAATACTTTGATACTTGGACTGGTAGCAGAGAAGTCATGTATGATGGTCTCAGCAGTTATCTCTGCCAGTGACTTGGCTACAATACATTCTGAGTGTGTTACAAGCACTGTTTGGCGTACAGTCATCAGACAATCGTGACAGAGACTTTGAACAGGGCAATCCTGTGGTGTTCTTTGTGATAGCGATCGTTATAACCATAGTGTTTATGTTGAGCCTATTTATGTTTGTAAATTACATAGTCCTCGATAAATAATAATGCTATGGCATATTCAGAGAAAGTAATAGATCATTATGAGAATCCTCGCAACGTAGGCAAATGGGACCCTGCTACTGACGGTATTGGTACTGGGATGGTGGGGGCGCCAGCCTGCGGCGATGTTATGCGATTGCAAATTAAAGTAGATGAAGATGGCATCATAAGTGATGCTAAATTCAAAACCTATGGGTGTGGTTCGGCGATAGCGAGCAGTAGCCTCTTGACTGAAATGGTAAAGGGCATGACACTTGATCAAGCAACAGAGATTAAGAACACAGAGTTGGCACAGGAGTTAAGTTTACCTCCTGTAAAGATTCATTGTAGCGTTCTCGCAGAGGATGCTATCAAAGCCGCAGTGCGCGATTACAGAGAAAGGTACTCAGCCGAATCCGACCAATAATGCTACAGAGTAGATTATTAAAGGAGATTGAAAATGAAACTCACAGCAACTACCCTTGCCCTCTTGGGCTTCCTATCAGCATACGGCACACTTGCCCACGCTGGTAACCAAAACGAAGACTACACAGCCTGTGTAGCAGAAGTAAAAGCAACCTTCCCCGATCACGGAGCGATCAAGATCAAGCGCATGAGAAGTTCAAGCATGGATCTTTGGGTCAACTTCCCAGGCGCAGAACGTCTGCTTGTTAAGTGCGACCGTTCAGAGCACACTATTGCGCTCAAGGATGGTACTCCCCTGCAAGTAGCAGAAAAGTAATCAGACCATCTGATTGACAGTCTAGCCTCGTTAGTGTATCATTAGAGTATGAAAATATTTTCTAGATTGCTAGCGTGGCTAGATTCCCATGGCAGGGCATGTGTAATCCCTGATCGTACCAGTAACGAGCCATACCTGACACGTTACTATATCTTCCTTAGAAATCGTAAGTGGTTCCCTATAAATATGTTTATACATAATTTTCACAAGGGAGACCCCGATGATTTACATGATCATCCTTGGTGTTATTTCACTCTTATCCTTAAGGGTGGGTATTGGGAGCATACGCCGACTGGCAGGCACTGGAGGGCCAGAGGCCACTTCCGCTTTAATAGCAGTCGTAGCCTTCACCGTATTGAGCTGGAACCTGGTACTGATGTATGGACTTTTTTCGTCCCAGGTCCTAAACTAAGAGAATGGGGTTTCATTGATCAGGGTGAATGGAAGCATCACGAGCAATATCTAGCAGAGAGATACAAAGGATAACATCATGGAAGCAATCGTATTCTTTAGCATTGGCTTTTTAGCAGGTTACTTTTTCAACAAATACATCGCGAAACGATGAAGCATTATGAGGAAAACTTAGATTTACCTCAGATACCCTATGACTTCTTGTTATTGGCAGACGAGATAGAGTTGCTCACCTGTGCTACCCCAGAACTATGGAAGCATGGTTATGGCAGTTTTATACCAGAGAACTCCGAACTAGAAGAATTTCTGGCACCCTATTTCGATAGTGACATCACGGTCAGATATCAGATGATTCTAAACGACCTTCCAGCTCATACAGATATATGCGAGCAGTCATGGAAGTATAACTTTTTGTATGATAACGGCGGTACAAACGTTACAACTGAGTGGTGGCAGGATGGCGAAGTCACTGACACACTCAGGGCAAATGTACACGAATGGTGCAGGTTCAACGTAAAGATCGAGCACAGTGTGACTGGTATTTTATACCCCAGACTGAGTATCACAGTAAAACTCTCATAAAAACCTCAATGAAATCAACAACTTACGTTCACTAAAAAACTCCAACAAAATCAATAACTTAGAGCTTGACAGATCGTCAGACCGTGCTATACTGTATACATACTGAAGAAACACACAAAGGAAGCGCATATGAAGTTCAACATTTTCCAACACAAACTCAGCTCAGAAGCCGCAGACCGCATCAACGAAGTTGGTTTTGACGGTGACTTAGGCGAGTTTGCTACTGACGCAAAGATCCAGCGTGACGTTTCATTTTTTGGTTCAGAGCGTTGGGAGCCTACAATGGCGGCCAAGTTTAGCAAGGTCGCTATGTGTGAGGCTAGCAACCTGGAAGATGTATTTCATATGGGCAACGGCTACGGCGACCAGAGCAAATTCGAGCGTATTACAGAAATGCGTTCACTGAGCGTGGGCGACTTGGTTGAGTGTGTTGACACTGGTGACATGCTCATGGTTGACCCCGAAGGTTGGACTGCTGTTAGTTACTATGGCTTGGAGGCTTAATAATGACTATTGAGAAGGCAATGAAGATTTTGAACCG
>WLWF01003445.1_pt1 | contig 10369 bp, 19 predicted proteins | sample 6718331 | NCBI WGS metagenome assembly WLWF01 (sample SAMN12718692, study PRJNA515312) | sponge metagenome | isolation source: marine sponge | host: Mycale hentscheli | place: New Zealand: South Island, Marlborough, Capsize Point | collected 2003-05-01
ATTAATATAATACGTGGGAATAATAGCAGGTGGCGGAGTTGGATACTTCGTAATGAACTTAGTGTCTTGGTTCGTCACGAATTAATCCACTGGCAGCAGATAAAGGACGGGCGACTGGTACTGCATCGGGAAGATCTAAAAGATGGGGAGGTTGAGTTCGAAGGAACGATCTACGATATCGCTGCTGCAGTTGACACACGAGGAGGGAATTATGGCATGATCAGTCAGATCCGTCACCTCCCCTATGAGGCAGAAGCTTACGTGGCCAATGTATTGAATCACCCATTATATCAATGGTTATGGTACATATCTTCAGGTTGGAGGAATCTGGCTAACGTAGTAAAGCAGGCTAATCTGGATCACTTCGGTAAGGTAGTAAAACCAAACCGGAAATGGAGATTACCTTCTCTGTGAGTATTGCCCTACCGTAGCTAAGGCTACGGTAGGGGTACCTTTTTTTTGTGTTAAATCTCAGGGAGGTCGTGTAGGTTCTGATACTCCTGCATCTGATATTGAAATCAGAAAGACAACAAATGCAGCAATAGATGTTATTACATCCAGCAATACTTCTAGAATCAGTGTCGGACAATCTGTCGGAACAGGTAATAGTAGTGGTGTTTTAAGTTTCAACTCCGGAACACTGAGTCTCTCCAACTACGATTTTGGTGGAGTTAATATCAATCTCCATTCTGGATCTGGTGCCGGAACAACAGAAAGTTTCAAGGTTAGATACGACGATAATACTAAATTTGAGACCACATATGATGGTAAGGTAGGTGTTAATCGTCATGGTATTACATTAACACGAGAACTGGAAGTCGGTGGAAATACATTCATAAGTGGTTACGGACAGGTTGCAGGTATTCTTACCGTAGGACAAGGTGCTAATCAACTCACTCTGGGTGATGGTAGTGCTCTACCAATTTCTAGTAGTGCTGTTATTAGTGTAACCAGTGGTATTTCAACATTCAATGATCTTCTTGTTAGTCGCAATTTCCAAGTTGGAAGTGGCATCGGAACATTCTTAGGAAATACTTTTGTTGGTGGAAAGTTAGGGATTGGTACAGATAGTGTTGATGGATTCCCATCTCAAGGCGCTTTTGAGTCTGCAATTTTTGGAGATTCTTATGCATTTGGGAAAATTATTTCTGCAACACAACTTGGAATTGCCACTAGTACTGATGGTTCATTAATATCTGATCCAAGAACAATTCCATCTGCATTAGGACAAACTGTTCCTGATTTTGCAGAAGGAAATTTCCAAACACAAAATAGTTTTGTCATGTTTGGTGGAAGTGGATTATTTGTTCCCACTGCTCCTATTATTGCGGCAGGATATGGAGCAACTAATCAGGGACTAGTTCCCACTGATGCAGGCGATAAAAAATATCTGACTAGAATCGGAATCAATACTTACTTTGCAAGATCTGTTCTTGATGTTGGTATGGCAAGCACCACGATGAACAGTTATGTCGTTATGCCTTCACTTAATAATGAAGAATTAGACATCGTTGCTAATCTCTGGTCCTCAAATGCTGGTGGTAATCAGAATGTAAATCCAGTTCAATCTGGATTTGGAACAGCAATTGCCAAGAAACTTCTTGCACCTAATGGTGTTCCTGGTGGTTCAATCGTTTATAACAATGAATCCAGAAGACTTAATGTTAGCACAGGTGGCACAGTATTCTGTGGTGTTGCAACATTAACACAAAACCAATCTGGATATGATTCACTTGCAATCCCCACATTCAATAGCACCAAGAGAAACTTAATGAGTGGTTATGGCAACCTTCCCAAAGGTGCAATCATGTATAACACAACCACAAACAAACTTAACTTCTGGAATGGTTCTGCATGGGAGGCAGTAACAAGTTCAACGTAATAACTTGACAGAATCATGAAAACCCTATAGACTACCTTTGTCCGGGTTGAAGAGGAAGCTCTAAGACACTATAGAAACCGGTTGCAAAACTGTCACACCACCTCCTAATCGGGGTGGTTTTCTGCTATAATATATTCATACCAAACAGGACAGCACTTGGTCACCCTTCGCCCACACCAGAAGAAAGCACTGAATGCAATGCTGGCATATGACAAGGGTCAGGTCATCATCCCTACGGGTGGTGGCAAGACTATGTGTATGATACATGATATTATTGAGAATCAAAAGTATATTGATAATGGTTCTACCATTGTTGTTGTAGCACCTCGTATTCTTCTGGCAGAACAACTCTGCAAAGAGTTTCTTGAAGTGATTGATACTACTCACACTCATGTGATGCAGGTTCATAGTGGTGATGTTGAGTATTTCAGCACTACCAAAGCAGACACGATTCACTTGTTTGCCAATACTGCACGGACTGCCGGTGAGAATGTCATCATCTTCACCACATATCACTCACTACATCGTCTTGTAGAGGCAGACATTGAAGTGAATACAATTTACTTTGATGAGGCACATAACTCAGTTCAACGTAATTTCTTTCCTGCAACTGAGTTCTTCAGTAGCGATGCTGATCGTTGCTATTTCTTCACTGCGACTCCTAAGCATTCGTTGTCTGTATTCAAACCAGGAATGAATGATCCTGAGGTTTATGGTCAGGTCATCTGTAATGTTCCTGCACCTCAACTTGTCAAAGAAGGTTATATCCTTCCTCCTAAGGTTGTGGTTCATCAACTACCTCAGGGTGATTTCAAACTATCTGATGATAAGAATCTGTTGAATACGATTGATGCAAACTCACTCAATAAGATTCTGATTGCAGCACGTTCTACCAAGCAGATTCTGCGTATGGTAAGTCAGTCTGATTTTTGTCAGCAATTACATGAGCGTGGATACAACTGGATGTATATTACATCTAAGACCGGTGCAATCATCAATGGTAAGAAGGTTTCCCGTGAGGAATTCTTCAAGACTTTGAATGCCTGGGGTCAGGACAGCACTCGTTTTGTTGTCATGCACCACTCTATTCTGTCCGAGGGCATCAATGTCAAGGGACTGGAGGCAGTCCTATTCATGCGGAACATGAACTACATTGGAATCAGTCAGTCTATCGGTCGTGTGATCCGTCTGGGTGGTGCTGAGAAGACCTTTGGACTGGTCTGCGTGCCAGTCTTTGATAAGGTGGGAATCAGCACTGCCAAGAGCGTACAGGCAGTTGTGAACACCGTATTTGAGCAGGGTGAACCTGCCATCTCAGTGGTCCGGAAGTAGAACTGTCACACCAGGAGTAGAACCCTGCTCCACTCTGCTATAATACAAAAGTAATCAGGGGAACATCCCATGAAGTGCAAAGTTCAACTCTATGTGTCTGGCACCGTCTTTGATGAGATTGTCATCGCACGGAACTATGAAGAAGCAAGAAAAACTGCACTTGCACGTAATCCTACGGCAACAGTTGTAAGTGTCACTGCCGTCTTCTAATGAGTGAATCAAAAGATTACCGAAAGTTCTATACTTGTCCCAATAAGGACATTTTAGAAAGCAAAGTTGGGTATCCGAGTGGTTATGTAACCAAGGATGGTATGTGGGCAGCTGTTCCACTTGCAAAATCAAAAAAGTTTGTGATTATCAACAACGGATCAATTGTTCACACTTCAAAAAATTATCCATCTGCTGTTTCATACATAGAAAAAAATCTGAAGAAAAAACGATGAAGGATCAAAACAGCATTGAAGATTGCGAAAGCAAACAGGAAAAGTGGAATCGCGGACTTGATATCTTTATTGAATCCGTAATTAAACCTGATGCATCTCTTCGTGATTGTGCTCGTAATCAAAAATGTTATCATGAACTGATGGATGTTCGCAATGATGTTTTGGATTATCTCAAAACAAAGAGATGGCAATAATATAACTAATAAAGAACTATAGTTAAAGTTATGGATCCTGAAGAAATTACTTTAAGTACCACAAGCAGACAATTTACCTATGAAAAGATGTCTCGTGATCTTGATGGTTTAACTCCTGATGAACTGAGAGATATGTGTAAATGTTATATGAAACTTTACCTCAAACAACAAGAAGTTCTCAAGACTATATGACAGTAAGCACATCATCCTAGGCATAAATTTTTATTTCAGAAACTTGCAAATGTCAGCAATTCGTGATAAATATTAGGGAGAACTTCGGAGGAACGATGATCTGAAAATTTTTATATTATGTCTTTTGCTTATCTAATACATGGAGGTTCATCATGCACAATCTAATATCATTTAATCAATTAGCAGGTTTTAAACTGGATGAAAACAAGTCTGAAATTTCTGATAATTTAATCAACGAGTATTATGAATGTCTGGTAGAATGTGACAATAATCAGTCAGTCTGTAAAAGAATCTGTCGGGAGGTTCTAGCTTAAGTTTGCACACAGTCAGTTAGAGGTAAAAAATGTTAGTTTATCTGCATCCGCCTTGATTATTCAGAGAATTTAATACGATTAACCCTCGCAAGAGGGTTTTTTAATGCAACGTTGTTAAATATTTAAAACATCCAAATAAAACTTAAAGTGGATTTATCCGACAAAAAAGCATCAAAAAAAATTATCAAAAGATTTAAGAAACATCCTAACTGGTATACAGCAGAGGAGGTTTTATATGCTAAAATGATTAGAAAGCAATTAAAGAAAAATGGAAGACAGTCTGAAAGTAAATCTGAATGAAGATGGTACATTCACTATAGAATGGGATAATGATGATCCCAAATGGAATTTTTTGAATAACTTGACAAGTAAAGAAATTAGTACTATGATAGAGACCCTAGTCAAAGATAATCTAGATGAAACCATTTGATGAGCACGAAGATTACTCACTGAATATGTTATCCGATTGGGTGAAAGAATCATTAGAGTCTCCACATACTCCACAACAAGTGTATGAAACAATTGTAAGAACTGTCAGGGAGAGAAGAGACTATCACGAAACATGCTATAACCATAGCAGGAAACTTTTAGAACTTTTGAGAGGTGAATTGACACTCACATCAAAGAAAGAAACTATTGCTTTTTCAGGAAAAGATGGATCTCCGGAATCCATAAAAGAATGGGAAAATTTTTGGTATGATGGAAATCGGATAACATTCGATTCTTCTTTACAACAAGAGGTGGATAAGATTGGTAAGGAAGGTGGATATGAATGGACACCAGGAACCTAGCACAATATTTGTAAAGCAATTACAAAGAAAATCTTAAATTACTAACTAATTTTGTGCGGAAACGCTAAAATATCGCAGTAAAAGCAAGACACCTATGACTCTTCCCCAAAATGGCAAGAAATTGACAGAAATAGAGAAGAAAAGCATGAAAATTGCTTTAAAAGAGGCAGACATTCGTGCAATTCATCCCGAAAGGATGGAAGCACTTGCTGATTCTATGGTTCAAAGACTCAAGAATAGTGCAAATGTAGCACTTTGAACCATTAATCAAAATAAATAAGTAAAACAAATTACAAAACTTCGCATGGACACAATCGAGCAGCATATTGAGGTGGATAAACAGATCCTTGACAATCCTCTAACTTCTCCTAACCAACGTCGTCATATTGAAGGTGAACTGCATGACCTAGAAGAGTATGCAGAGCACCATAAGAAAGAAATTGAAGCAGGTGATCATCATGATCCAAACTATTTGGAACTATTCTGTGATCAAAACCCATCGGAACCTGAGTGTTTAGTTTACGAAGACTGAATGTGACAATTGAATTAGTGGCACAAGGGGGGTTTCATACCCCCCTTTTTCGTGTATATTAGATGAGTGGAGGGGAGACCCGACACAACACACCCAGAGGCAACACACATAAGAGCAGAGACAAACTTCTGCCGCCTCTCATCCACCTTCTCTTTCTAGCATGGCAACTCGCTCACGCATTGGCATTCAACTCTCAGATGACTCTATTCTTTCTGTTTATCATCACTGGGATGGTTATCCTACTTGGTTGGGTCGGATTCTCAAGACGCACTACAATACAAAGGAGAAAGTAGCAGAACTGATTGATGGTGGCGATATGTCATCTTGCTGGACAAAGGATCGCTGGACTGGTAAGCAAGTTGCAAAATATGTGATCGAAAATGTTGAGGTTGAGGAATATGGTCCTCAGTATTATTCTGCTCGTGGTGAGAGTTGCCCTCCTCGTCTTGATGATGATATCACTGAATTTCTGGACAATGGTGAAGAGTATTCTTACATCTTCACTCGTGCTGATGAGTGGATCTGCTACGATTTGCACGACATCACTGGAAAACTGACTGAGATTCCAGAAGGAGCACTTGCAGTATGACATCAATGCTTTTCACTTCTGGACAATCATCACACTCACATCTTGCTCAAAGTGTATTTGAGTTCTTTACATCACTCTATGGTGTAAAGAGTGATGTTGAAGTATTTCATACAGATCTCACTGATGACAATGCATTTGGTTTTACTGAAATCAATGGTGATGAGCAATTCATTCAGATTCACAATGATTTGAATGAGAAGGATTACATTACCACACTATTGCATGAACTTGTTCATGTTGTTCAGAATGAAAATGGTCAGTTTGATGACACTCAGAGAGAGGAGGAGGCATATGGGTTAGAGTCTATCCTGTTCAACCAGTTCAGGAAGTGACACAAGGGGGTTGACACAGATCTCCAACTCGTGTATATTAGATTTATGGGAGAGGAAGTGCCCGGGCACGTGCCCTAAAGACTCCACATTCTATAATCCCACCCATGTAGGTGGCACTGTGTAATGTTCAAATCCGATCTTTCAAAAGTTCGCATCACACGCCAATTTGAGACAAATATTGCTCTTGCTGAGGGTATTTGTCATACAGAGAATATCAGTGACGCTGATCTTAAGAAACTGATTAACTTCAAGTCTCTTGATCGTCTTGCTGAACTTCTTCGTAGCAGTCGTGATTACGTCTATGAGAAGTGTAAAGCAGACTATGAGTTTGCTTTAGCTGTTGCTCATGGTACTGCTATTCTTGCCTCACGTCAAGGTTCAAAGGACGAATCTTATGTTCTTGATGAGATCAACCGTGTCTCTAGTGGTTATGGTATCTATGTACAATCTTTGAACAACCAGGATCTCCGTCCTACAAAGGATGGACGCCTATTGAACAAAGCAGAGTTCCAAGAGTCTGGTCTTGATAAACTTGCATGCCTCAAGTCTATCGATGGTGTGATCAACGGCAATGTCGAAGGATATATCTTTGCCAAGATCTGTTTTGGTGAAGGTGGACATCAGGACAACGTTTTTCATGAAGCAGCACACTTTGCTGATTGGGCACAACAGTATGGTGAGGAAGGCAAAGTATATGTCATCCTCATCGATACTGACCTGACTAACAAGTTTGATCGCCTCAAGTTTAACTACGACTCTGACACAGTTTGGGTCGTTGATCATGTAGAATTTCAACAACGCCTAGGTATTAAATAATTATTATGCAAAATAATTGGAAAGGACGTAGGATCACCCGTGAAGAGATTACTCTTCATGAGTGGTTGATTATGTGGATGACACATCCCACACAGAGAGATCATATCAAACGTGCAAACTCTCCATCTTTTAAAAAGAAGATGAAGAATCGCACTCCTAAACACACTGAAGTTGACGGTGTAATTTGTGGAAGTGATTTTATTGATGAAGTAACTGGTAAGCAATATCACAAAGGTGATAAGATCAAAACTGATGGACATGGTAGAGGTTATTACTTCGAGCATATTGTGAAGAAGGAAGACCAACCAAAGTCTTTGTTTGTCTCTTATCTTGTCGTTAACTCTTATGCAGAACTTCTAGAAGCATACACATGGTTTGATTCTGCTACTGATGTAGAGAGAGCAAATGATCGTGTTGATGGTGCTGTCCGTGCTGTTCTTCATCCTCAGGGTAAGTACATCACAGATGATCGCCTTCGTAAAGTAACTCCTATTGAGTTTGCTGCTGCTGGTTGTTTCCCAGAAGAGTTTAAGCGTGGTGAGACTAGCACTCACAGCACTATTGTGACTCAGGTTAAGCACCTTCAAGATGCTCTTATTTGGTTGCATGATCAAGTTCTTCCTCATCTTGGTAAGAAACTTAAGTTTGAAGCACCACTCTCTGCTTCATATATCATGTCATATATGAAGTATCAAAACGATCCTACTAAGTTAGATCGTCTCAAAAAACTCATTATTCAGGTATCCAAGGGTGCTATGAATAATGTTGAGATGCCTATGGATTGTGCTTCTATGCTTGTTGAAAAGTGGATTGATGAAGACTCTGCTCAACGTGGTAGAGGTGTTCTCAATGGTAAACCTCAGTCTAAAGAAATGCAAGGGTTCTTGCTTCTTATGATTGATAAGTTTGTTCACGATACCAAGCATGAGAAAGTTCCTCAAAATTGGAGAGACTATTACAAGACATGGCAGGATGACTATGTTAAAATGAAGACTACCAAAGGCACTCAAACCAGTCTTATCAAACAACTTGACATTGCATGAACAAGCAACTTCTGGGTCAGTATTATACAACGACTGACCCATTTAACAACTCTGGTGCATTCCGCTCCTGGTATCAGATGGTGCCCAAGACTACAATCTTGGAACCATTTGCAGGTGCGGGGCACCTTTTTTCGTATGTAAATGCAGAGTGGCATGGATATGATATTGAACCCAATCACCCTGATGTAGAGTATAGAAATACATTTGAACAGTTTCCTACTGGGTACAGAGTGTGTATCACTAACCCACCATATCTTGCGAAGACAGTAGTATCACGTAAGAAACTACCAGTGCAACTAATACATGAGGACATGTACCTTGATGCACTACAACTAATGCTGGATAACTGTGAGTACGTCGCTGCAATCGTACCCAGTACATTCTGGAACCAAAGATTATTCAAGAATAGATTGTATGCATGGGATAAGTTTGACATGCAACTATTCACAGACACTGATGCACCCGCAGGTGTTGCATATTTTGTTCCGCATAGAGTAGAACACACGCGCACATTTGTCAATGGTAAGGAGATTGTGCTCACATTTGACAACACACCAACAAAAACTGATTTTCCTGTGCGCTTCAACCCACGCGACCTAGCACCCATCCTGGTAAATGGAATTGATACAAATACACAGAATAACATTCATCTCCGTATGTTACAGGACAATGACATACCATCACTAGTGAATAGTACTGGTGAGTGTAAGAATACTAACAGAAATCACTTTCCAATTGAGTCAACAATAGTAAAAGAGGCAGATCTACCTGCAATCAATGCAATGATAGACCAATGGAGAGATGAGACTATGGATTTTTTCCTTACTAGTTTCAAGTCTCCCATGGCATCAGGCAAGTACAGAAAACGGATCAGTTTCATAGAAGTCCGGTGGTTGCTTTGGAAATTCTATATGCCAGTTGAAGAAGTGTCACAGAACTCATTGGAAAGTGCTCTGTATACCCTATAATAACTACATAAGCAACCAACCCCACCTCATGCAACTCACCAACTCTGCCACCATCGTTGATTTCTTCCCTGAGGCATTCATTGCTGAGGCAGATCCTATCACAGGAATGAAGGTTGTTGTTAAGCGTTTCCAAAAGCGTGTCACTTTCCGTGCTAATGGTCAAAAATCTTATAGCACTGTGACTATGCTCACTGCCAAGAATGAGTGGGCAGAGCGTATTGCCAACGGTGCAACAGTTACTAACTACAACACCGACAAAATGGATCGTTCCGAGTACACTCCAATGGGTTGCTGATTATGTTTACCACAGAAGACCATGAGTTTATCGATTTTCTCTTCGGTAAACTCACTTGCCTCACTGATACTGAGATGATTGATTTGCACGATGATGATACGTGCCATGACGAATTTGAATTTGAACAACTAACTCTCTCCGAATCATGAACCCACAATTTTCTGGTGTATTTACAACGGTCAAAGATCATGGCGGAGTCTATGCTGTTTGTACTGAGGGAGAATTATTTTACTCTCCAATGTATGAAGATGGTAGTGTGAATTTTGAGGAGTTTGAAATTGTAGATTTTTGGGATTCTAAAATTGATCCAGAGGAACTTGAAAAAATTCAATCAGTATTGATTGATATGATGCAGATTGCTGGTCTGTATTTCAAGTCCATGGTGCCAGTTTAACTAGTGTCACACGGCATGTTGAAACCTCTTCAGGATGCCCTATAATACATTCATACAAGGGAAACCACCCATGACTGCCACCTTCACCGACTACGTTGCTCAACAGGATGCACGTAACACCATTCAGTTGAATGTCACTAAGTATGCTCTCATGCTTTGTGATGCACTGCAACAGTCTCATCAACGTTCACATCCAAATGGTCGCAACTATTCTTATGCACTGATCTCCGGTCGTAAGTATCACAAAGTGAT
>WLWF01003447.1_pt1 | contig 10358 bp, 14 predicted proteins | sample 6718331 | NCBI WGS metagenome assembly WLWF01 (sample SAMN12718692, study PRJNA515312) | sponge metagenome | isolation source: marine sponge | host: Mycale hentscheli | place: New Zealand: South Island, Marlborough, Capsize Point | collected 2003-05-01
TTTTCTAACATTTCTTCATCTGTTATTATTTTATCTATAGAAATGGTATTTACACTTTCATGGGACATATTTTAAAAACTAGAGATTTTAAAAAGTTAAAACTAACGGGGCGGGTGGAGATGACAAATAAAATTGACTGATTGTATGCGGTAATTTACCCTATATATAATTAATAATATTAGATATATAAAGAGTAATATATATGGGAAATACTATTTGTATTGCGGAAATGATTAATATCCATCATACTCGTAAAAGACTGGAACGAGAACAACAAATGGGGACATATCAGTATAATTCATTAGCAACCCAATCACGAATTAGATCAAGGAAAAATAATCAAATTAAAAATTGGACTAAAACTAGTGACGTTAGAAATACGACATAAAAAAATGTATCAAATAGTAAATATCAAAGGATGTCATTATTGATGATTGATTTAGCCTACTTGGGCACCAAAACCATTTTTCATGTTGGCTACTACCTAGTAAAAGGTACCTATAATACAGTTGCTTATTTAACAGGACATGAGATGATAGAAGAAAAAGATGAGGATAAAACTGATAATCAGGCTTTATTAGACGAAATTAAAAATCTAAGAAATGAAATGGATGGACTTAGGAAAGAAATAAAGACAATTAATGACGATACCTATATGTTGGTAAATTCAGAACAATCCGAACCAAGGATAATAGCAACTATCTGTGATAATACCGACCTGAAGGTGAAAAATGAGGAACAAGATACTGATAAGCAAATTACTTTATAGTAACTACAATTCCCTTAAATACATAGCAAATAAAACCACTAATTCTCCTCTGGAATTTCTTACTCTAAGTTTTTTATAGCGATATTCTAGGTATTTACTGATAGTTTTAGGAATTAACCAAGGGTTTAAAACTGCTAGTAGTTCTACCCATGTGGTCCAGAGGTAACAAAATTCAGGATTATCATCCTGAAAATTACAGCTTGGAGTCATATATCCCTTATATTGATAACCGATTTCCTTTGAAATTTTAGTTAAGGTATTTATTACACTAGACTGTAGTGATTCTTTAGCACTAACTTGAAAAAAATTAAGTTTTCCCTGGGGTTCAAAGTGACTAATAGTCCGACAATTTGTATTTATTAATAATGTATTGGCGTGTGTATGTTTTTCAAATGTATCAGTAAAGGTTAGCCCTAAATGAATTGCTAGACAACATGAATTCTCATGTAATAATTTAGCCTCCCTAATAGCACCTGATAGTTGTTCCGCCGCATAATGTAATATTGGTTCCCCACAAAGACCTACTTTAAATTCATCATTATCACATTGTAGAGACCATTGATGATGATGATATTTAAAGTTTAAATAGATGGAAGTAATTGGATATTTGGAACAATTGCCATAACTACAGCCCCTGGCAGAGGCAAGATAAATACTGTGTAATTTATTTTCAGCTTGGACACGTGTATTAATCATATCATTAATGGTATTAAATTTTCTTAAACCACTAGTAGAGTTACCAGTAAATCTAATATCATAAAGCTCACCATTTTTTTTGGAGAATTTACTTTTCCTGACACTAAAATTAGGAGTATCTAAGTTTGCTTTTACAGTTTCATACCATTCACCTATTTTATCTCTACGACAGTTTCTTGAACAATTACTCATTGGAAGCAACTGAGAAAAGATTTAAGTATCCACTAAAATTCTATTTTTCTTGATAAATGACGTTTTTACCTGATTAGTAGTATATTGTCCACATTTTTTCCGATTTAACACCATTTCATAATTAGGTAGTAGACGTATTAATGTGGATAGAGGTTTATTATTGATAAAGTTAAGAAAAACTCGTAAATCACGATTATAATTATTTTCCTTTAATTCCGTTAACGTTTTCCATTCTACCTTACAAATTTCCTGATTATCATACGAGATTAAATTATTATATTCAGTATTCATCGTGATGATGTAGTAGACATTGTTGTAAATTTTTACAGATTTATTAAATTTACATTTCTCTAAATATAAACTGGTTTCTTCATGTATTTCTCGTTGGGCACAACGCCAGGTTTCTTCATTTTCCTTTATATGTCCTTTAGGAAAACCCCATTTATGCTCCCCTTTTAGAAAACTTAATTTATTTAACACACACAATATTTTCTTACGTTTTTTATCAATTATAATACCACCACACTTAATATCATGAACACAACTATTTACATGCATTTTTAAAATAAAGATATCATTTGATATTTCGGCTTATATCAATTTTTTCCAAATTTAAATTAATTTATAAATCAGTTTAAATTTATTAAGATACTTAAAAAAATAGCAGCCTTAAAGATATTATAAAAATATGCAGATTTTTGTTAAGACGTTAACCGGCAAAACGATCACCCTTGAGGTTGAAAACACTGATACCATTGAAAATGTAAAACAGAAAATTCAAGATAAGGAGGGTATTCCACCTGATCAACAGAGACTTATCTTTGCTGGTAAACAGCTAGAAGATGGAAGAACACTACAGGACTACAATATCCAAAAGGAAAGTACCCTACACTTGGTACTACGCCTACGTGGTGGTCAGTAAATTAGCTGTCGTCATCTCCACCGCAATTTATAAATTTATTTATAATGCTTTTTTTCTTACTATAATAATAGATGAGTTTAGAGTGGTCTACCATAAATGAATGTTTTTCCTCCCCTTTACAAAATTCACCTATTCTTAATAAAGCTACTTCGGACTGGTCTGAGTTTAATGTAAATAACAATAATCCGAACACTATGTCATTGCCATACCAAACTAGATCAGAAAGCGAAGTACCAAATGTAGCAATTGCCGAGGAGGCATTTAGACATGTTATTAACCATGAGAATCAATATCTATATGAACAACAAGAAAATCCCAATGCTTTTTCTAGTATGTCTAATAACTTCCCAATACAGCAAGAACAACCTATGATTACAGATATGGGATATCCTACTACTATTCCTCCACAGGAGATAAATATTAAAAGTGAAGATATCCGAAATCAAATTAGAGATTTAAAATTGTCTAGTAGTCAGAATCAAGCACCAATATTTTCTGAGATGCCTTCAGCGCCTCCAACCTATGATCCATCTATTCCCAGTTCTCCTCCTAAACCACAACCTACATTAAGATCATCGCCTATAGTAAAAAAAACAGTGATAACTAATCAGCCAAATCTCACAGCAAGTAGATATGGACCACTACCACCACTACCACCACAACCACAACATCAACTAATACAAAACTATAATCCAATTAATTACCAACAAGGAAATATGACTAGAACCCAATATACTAGACACCTGACAAGTAAGGATGATGAAAATAGTTGGGTAACTATACTAATAGTTTTTATCGCTGCCTTTTTATTATTATCATGTAAATAGATCAGGAATTTAACTATCTCCAAGTTTGTGTCCACTACCAGAAAATTTACTATAATCTCTTAAATGCTTAGCGGAACGGGGTTTATTTGGCTTATGTTGAGTTGGGAGACCATTCATTATAGTACTGGAATTAGTACTGCTGGTATTTTCAGATGCTCCATTTAAACTACGTCCAGTCCCACCAAACGGTACAAACCGATGCCCCGTTTTCTGATAGGTTTCCTCTATGATACGTTGTCTATCGGCTTCTTGTTTAGCTTTTTCTTTTTCTTGTAATAGTGTTTGTTTTTCCATCTCTTCTACTCGCTTCTTATCTTGTTCGGCTTGTTCTTTTTTTATATCTTCCCAGCATGGTAAAAATTCAACTTCCGGATCAGATTCATTAGTAATCACTACTTCAGCTGGTTCTAAAGTAGTAATTTCTAGTTCAAACCCCTCAATATCTAAAATGTCTCCATAACTAAGTACTTGGTATCTACTAATAATTGCCGTTTCTAACGCTGCTTTTGGGTCCATAATTTCTCTAGCAAATCTACTACATCTAGGTCGTAATACTAGTTTGGTAATATTAGGTAAACTGACAACATTTACTTCTACAGTATCCCCCTCTTGAACAAAATTTTCATTCATGAGATGACTGGAAAGGTAAACAGATCCTTCCATAGCAGAAAATTCATGTGCTGTGACGTAAATATCCTTTAACATGGTGATATTTTGTAATCTAACAATAATTGGCTGTCCAGGTGTTTGATGTATATGTTCACGTTCCATGAGTGAATAAAGACTTGGTGGAAAAATACCGCGATTAGATTTTTGAAAATCGTCTAAATTATTAATAGTAGGATGGTAGGCAAAACTATAAACTTGTAACTTATTTTGAGACGATGATGAGGTGTCGTTATTTTCATCCATATTAAACATTATATCATTTAGTTAGTTAATTCTCTTTAACTATCATCTTCATTTTTTTTTGTAACCTCGTCATACAATTTTTTAGTAGAGGTATCTAGTTGAGAAATATCAAAATAACTACTAGATTTTCCAACATGTTGATAATATGTAGGGTTTAAGTCAAAAATACCCTTAAAGAAATTTACAAGTTTCTCAATCTTATCAGTTTCAATATTAAATATTAATAACCGACCAGGACGATGTTTAAAATAATCTATTACTGATAAATGATGATCTTCCCATTCCTGTTGCCAACTACTAATCACTTCTTGTTTAGATAATCCAAGTTTCTCAGAAATATACTGTAAATAATTACCATTTTCGTGAAGTATTCTACTTTTTAACCATTTATCCTTATTACGAGTGTTTAAAATAAAGATACTATTTGGATATTCTCTGTCTAAAAAACGATATAATTTCTGTCCATAAAGGGGGGTTTCAAACCGATAGATATCTTCCATATCCGCAAAAAATATTTTTTTCCTATATCTAATATCAATAAGAGGCTCGTTATTTTTAAGATGCCTATATAAACTTCCTGCGATTTGACCCTTATCATAGTGAACGGATGGTATTCCATTTTTCTGGAAAAATTTAAACAATGTTCTAGTTCCACACTTATTAAACCCAATCTGAAAAATTCGGATTTTATTTGGATCTGGACTAAATTTAGTATTTTTTTGTTTACTAGAAGCCATTTTTAATTCTATCTTATTAATAGTTATCTTTTAAAAATGGAATCTATCCTTAAAAATCTGAAAACTCTTCCTAATAGTGAAGCTATTATAACTGATTATCAAAATGATATTAAATTATGTAAAAAGGCGGGTGAAAAAGAAACCGATTGTATTAAGTTAGTAGATTTAAAATATACTAGAAAATTTCCAGTATTAAAGGATTTAGTATATCCATGGGTTAATTATGATTGGGACTATACCACCTTTGTAGATAATAATTATAATAAGGGTAAAACTGGAGCTACTGATAGTCCTAGTTTAGGAGGCTTGTTTGACGATATGGATGCAATGGTTAAATTGGGAAAGGGTTATATTACTGATGCCAATCCAAGTAAAGGTAGTCTGGCAGGTATTACTGACTCTCCAGTGTGTGATTCTAGTAAAGATAATTATGCGGGTTGTCAAATCATGAATCAGATTAAGAGGAGTACTCGGGATCAAGCACCACCATTCACTGATGTTTTTTTTAATAAATCACTTAGCGGAGAAAATAGTAGTAGTTATTTTATTAGGGCAGGTACATGTCCTAAACCAGATTTAAATCAACAACAATGTAATGCGAAGGGGTATACCTGGGTAGAAAACCCTCTATATGCAGTAACTCCTGCTGCTTTAAGACCGTCTGATTTTATAGCTGGTAGCTGTTTTAAGCCAAGATACGCCTATATTAAAAATACTCCAGGAATTGAATTAGATTTTAGTGGTATTGAGGATATTAATAGTACATTAGGTAGTTTAGCTACTAAGGCAAGTGGAATGGCGGGTACTGCTGCGACTGCTGGAATAGGAGCTGCTGGATCAGCCACGGGTCAATCTGGATCAGCAAGTCTTGCACAAACAGGAGTAGGAGCCAGTAGTTCCGTAGCAAGTGGTAGTATTGGTGCTGGAGTAGCAGCTTCCAACGCTACATTAGCAGCTTCCCAAGGACCAATAAACTCGTTATTGTCCTTATTTAAGGGTGCCGTTCCATCTATAATGGGTGATGCGATAAGTTTAAACCCATTAGCCCTTAAAAAAGTTATGGAGGGAAAAACAACTAGTGATTTTGTCGCCATGACTTGTGAAGGATTTACCAACTGTAAAAAAATAGGAGAGGCAAAAGATAGTACTAAATGGTGGAATACCACCATGTTTTTAATTTTAACCATTACTGCGACACTGGTAATGTTATCTTTCTTAAAGTATGGAAAAACACAGCAATTAATTGATCCTAATAATTTAACTAGTGTAATAATTACCTTATGTGTTATAGTATTTTTAACCATCTGTTTTTTGATATTTACTGGGTATAAACCTAATATCTAAATTATTGACATGCTTCTCTAATCCAGACATTTAATCCATATTTAGTACTATATTGTGGAGCAATACCAGCATGTAAACTATCATAATTTAATTTATTATTAACAATGTTTTTCCAGAAGACACCTAAACCTTCTTTGGGGGAAATACATAAGTTATATTTTTTAAAACAAGTTTTCCCACTATTAGTATTTAATTTTTCATTTAATTTGTATTCCTTATCGGTTAGGTTATTTAAATAGATAAAGATGGTATATCTACGTTGACCACCACGTTCCATCTCCTTTCTACCTTCTTTTAGGTTGGGATCAAACCAGTCATAGTGATAATCAAATTGTTGTTTCGGTAAATACCTAACTACTTGAAGTTGTTCAAGCATACATGGGTCTACATTACAGAATTGACAGATACGTGTTTCAACATTCTTTACTATATTATCATTTGATTTTGGAATAAAATAAGAATAACTGGTTCTATTTTTATCAATTCCTTCCTTATTGACTACAGGAGAACGGATAAAATTATCCTTGGCAAGATTAATTAAATGCTGACATTCTCTGGGGCTTAAAAATGGGTATAATTCCAACATAATAGGGTCATCCCTTAGCTTTGAAATTTTAAATTGATGTTTATCAATGGTAATGTTTTCTACTTTAGTGTCTGACTGGTAAGGAAAATTATCAAAAAATTCGGTTAACTGGTTATTACGTTTTAGATAAATGGCAAAAAAGAAGATTACGATAATGATAACAATATATGTATTCATATTATTTACTTGATATTAGATTTAAAACCCCAGAAATTATTTAATGTCTAATTTCTAGTTTTTTATTATTAAGTTTATATAACTATGATTGATACCCCTTTAGATGAAAAATCGGATACCCTATCGGATGTAAAATCTGATACCCTATCGGATGTAAAATCGGATACCCAATCTGATTTTTCATCTGATACATGTAAATCTTCTACAACTAATCATTTTTCCGAGGTAGCTTTTATTACTTTAACTAATTCAGGTTATATTAATTATACTCTTAATTGTATTAAATCATTAAAACTAATTAATTTTAAAGGAAAAATACACGTCTATTGTATTGGGAAAAGCGGAGCGAGTAAATTAGCTGAGCGGAATATACCATATACCTATATTAATGATATATTAAATAGTAATATACAAGTTTATCGTAGAGGAAATTGGTCACGTATCATTAGGTATAAATTTGATATCATATATGAAAATTTATTAAATTATAAATATGTTTGTTTTACAGATGGAGATATTGTCTACAGAAATCCTGATTTCTTACAATATTGTCTTTCTAATATTGGAAAACATGAGTTATTAATTCAAAATGATTCTTTAAAAGACAAAAGTGATAATTTATGCTCTGGTTTTATGTTTATAAAATCTACAGAAAATACACGTAAATTGTTTAATCCTGAACAAATTAAACAGTATATTGGTAGAAAAATGTGGGGGGATCAAATTTATGTGAATGAAATAAAAGCTCAGCTTAACTTTAAAACTCTACCCTTAGAGTTGTTTCCTAATGGTAATTACTACTATAAAATAGCTAGTAAACATGAAAACGGTGAAACACCATATATGATACATTTTAATTGGGTAAAGGGTGATAGGAAAAAACTAATTATGCATAAATATTGGAAATGGTTTATCTAATTAAACTTATCCTTGGTTTGCTAATATAGTTGTATCTAAAACAAGTTTAATTATCTGGTACTTATCATGGTTTAATTCTGGATTTAATACCGCTTGATAGTTTAGGTAAAGTGAATCACCACCGGAGGCACCAGAACCAGTACCTACCATAATAACATTATTAATACTATCATTATTATTAGCTAAATATGTCATCGCGTACCATTTAATTAGGTCAGTTAATATTATCTGATGGCTATTAAAGTTATCCATAATGTCCATATAAAAGGCTTCTGTATTTGTTAGTCCAGAAATAGGAGAATAAAACATAAGATTGATACCCTGACTATTACAAGTAGTTACAAAGTCAGGGGACAGATTAGATACGTTTTCTATTATCCCTTGTGGACTCCTTGCCTGAATTTGATTCGCAAATATTTTATAGTCTTGACGATACTTTAATAACTGTTCTATATCATAGCAGTTGGAAACTCCTATTTCTTTACATAATCCTTCATTCCTTAATTTTACTAAGGTGATTAGTTCCCTCTCAGAACTACACCCATGATGTCTTAAAAATAAATTTATGTAACCACAACCTAACTTATCAACTATCTCTTTGATATTAGACTCCTCTAGCTGATCACTTTTCCAAGTAATCCAAAAATTATCTCTTCCATATAACTCTGTTAACCTTTTAATACAAATGTTTAATTGTTTATAATAGTCATCTGTTGAGAAATATCTATAGACATCTGCTCCATCTAGATGACGATAGCCCATCTGAAACGCACGGTAAATTTCTGGGACTAATCTATTTGTACTATTTCCATGTGGTACCGTCCCTAAGCATAATGAAGGCATATGTTTCAAGTATTCTCCTCCTAATTGCTTTTTATAGTCTAGGTATTTGTTTTTATATTTCTGATATTTTTTATGATACATCTAATTATAGTTTCATAAAAAAAACAGGTAGTCCATTAAATTATTTGTAACTTAAATCTAGAGGCGCTCCAAATTCCCCTTTCTAAACGCCCCACCCCCAGTACTTTTCTGAATTTTGTTCATGTGAGATTCACGTTGCTCTTCATCGGTTTGCTTGCTCTTCAACATTGAACTCATCAAATCATTATAACTCTGTTTCTTACGTCGTTTTTTGGTGACTGGCTTAGTAGACCCCCCGTTATTTACTGCTTCACCTACTTTATTGTTAATAGTATTATTATTAATATTATTACTACTATTATCTACTGACTGATCTGGAGAGACCACATCAACTGCTTTCTTAGGAGTGGTGGTAGTAGTAGTAGTAGTAGTAAATGATGAAGTGGTAACTTCAGTAGAAGTCTTATCCATCTGGCTGTGACTCATCTTTTTAATATATAACACTAAACATTAAAGTTTCTTCAATTTTTTCTGGTAAAATAAATAATTTATTTTTCAGGTGATAATTGGATCATTTTCACTATTCCCTGATTTCTTTTTCTACTTCTTTAGCTAGATCTAATTTATCAAAATACTTAGCAATACTTAAATATCCTTTCCAAAATTCATCATTTGAAACTGGATAACTATGTAGCGAAAGGGTCATTGAATATGTTATGTCATCTATACTTGTTATTTTACCTAACGCTTCTCCAAAATCTAATACATATATTATAGGTCTATTACTAGATCCACAACTTTTTGCGAATACATATTCTAAATCATTTCCAGTAAATTCTAAAATAGGTGAATAATGTAAAAACCCTATGAAAATACCCAATGAATTTATAAATTCATTAAAGTGCTTACCTAATAATTGTGAAAGTTGCTTATAGCCTTTAATTATTCCCATTCCAACATTATTAATATCAATATCATCATGACCAAAAGCAGTATGAAATAATTTTTCACTATCTTGTGAGCAAACCCGTTCTGATTTAATTTCACACCATTTATCTATATTATTAAATTGTATTGGTTGAGTAACATTTATAAATTTACCTGCTTTTTTTATAAATTCCGGTCCAGTTATTATTAACTGGTTCCATTGGTCATAAACTTTACGATGTCCTAAAAATTCATTTTCCCACATTTCACATGCACGAGTATCCCTTTGTCTTTTTATTACTACATTTGGATTATCCGTTTCATAATATACAGATCCATGAGCTCCTTCTCCAAGTGATACTCTATCCCCACCAGTTAAATTTAAATATGCCAGATAATTATTTAATACGGTTTGTCCTATTTTACTATTAATATTTACCCTTCTTCTGGTTTTAGGATTTACAATTTTATCCCACATTATTTATAT
>WLWF01003448.1_pt1 | contig 10358 bp, 11 predicted proteins | sample 6718331 | NCBI WGS metagenome assembly WLWF01 (sample SAMN12718692, study PRJNA515312) | sponge metagenome | isolation source: marine sponge | host: Mycale hentscheli | place: New Zealand: South Island, Marlborough, Capsize Point | collected 2003-05-01
GATTTTACCAACGTAAATATCTCCGGGCCTGGGCAACAGTCTTGTGCACAGTATTTTAACTGTTATGTCTAACATGCTACAAGATGGGGAAATTGATGCATCCTCAATTTCAACGTTTTTTACGTTTAAAATGTAACCCTTTTCTGTACATTTTTCCATATTTTTGTGAACAGCCTCGGATACAGTATCCCCTAAATTTTCGTCTAAAATATGAGGTAAAAATTGGTAAGTTTCAATCAAAGTTATACACTCGGGCATTTTTGAATTGAGTAGTGTAAATATGATTTATTTTTCATTTTTAAAGTTAAAACCAAAATGTCCTTAAATACATCCATTGAAAAATTAAATCCAACCCAAATTGATTTAGTTAACAACCTTCGGGTGTGCACCCAGAGCGCTAAAGATCTTAAACGTAATCCTCTAGCTCGAAAAAAGTATGTATATCCATGCACCGTTGAAGATTCCCAATTGACGGTTCCGTTTGTGTGGGGACAAATAAATCTCAACGTGAAGAGACCCCCTCGAGATGTCTATGGTTCAAAAACATGGAAATTCAAGGGCACCCCACGTCCTGCGCAGCGCGAAGTTTTCAAGGAATGTCTCAGAGAACTCAATAAATCAGGTTCAGTAATTCTTTCCGCCTACCCTGGATTTGGAAAAACGTTCTTAGCTTTAAAAATCGCTCAAAAAATTAAACTTAAAACCATTATTTTGATCAATCGGGTTATTCTTCAAAAACAATGGATGGAGTCAATTGAAAAATTTTCAGATGCGTGCAGCGCTGTTCTTAGACCCCGTACTAAAAATTGTTCTACCAAAACATGGATGAAACGGGAAAAACAGTGGATGCAGGCAGACATTGGAATTGTGAATCCCCAAGTAGTTAGTCGATTCGATACAGACTGGTGGAAACAGGTGGGGTGTGTAATAGTTGATGAATGCCATCAAATTATGGCCAAAGTATCCTACACAAGCCTTAATTTTTTGAAACCAAGATATGTAGTAGCTCTCAGTGCAACACCCTACAGACCCGACGGGTTGAACACGCTTATTTCTTTATACTTTGGAACGGAACAAATTCGAAGAGATTTGTATCGACCCCATCAAGTATACCATATCAAGTCCAGTGTAATTCCCACTACTAAATTGAATATGAGGGGTAACCTAGACTGGAATTCAGTCTTAAATTCAATCTCACAAAATGATGAGAGGAATGATAGGATTGTGAATATTTGTACTTCCCTAGCGCTCGCAGAACGCGCTACCCTTATTCTCACTAAAAGAATACAGCAAGCGGAATGTTTAAGTGGAAAATTAGAGGCTAAAAATATATCGGTGTGCAGAATGTATGGAAAACACTCCACTAAAAATTCAAAGGCTCAAGTGTTAATCGGAACAGCTTCAAAAATTGGGGTGGGATTTGACGATGCGCGATTAGATTGTTTGATAGTGGCCTGCGATATAGATGAATATTTTATCCAATATTTAGGTAGAGTTTTCAGGCGTACAGATAGCGAGCCAATTATTATAGATATCGTAGACAACCATCGGGTATTGCAAAAGCATTGGATCAATAGAAGTCGCGTATATCGCAAACATGGAGGAATTATAAAGCAGTTTTCGTGGAATACTTTGGAGAATCATTTAAACGCCAACATGAAGTATAGAAAATGAACGACGAAGCGATTACTGCTTTCTTACAAGAAATAGTTCGAGCTGTTGATGAAAAAAAAATAAATTCCAATCAACGGTATTTGCTAGGCGAATTGTATCTTAAATTTAATTTTTTCTCGTTGATTCCCCTGGCCGACTTAAGAGAGCAAGAGATTGAAGCGCCTATTACAGAAATTGAGCATTCAATGTTAAATACAGTACAATCTGAAAGACGGTTTATTAATTTTATGCTGCTGGGTTGGTATTTATTCATTGTTTCGGAGTTGTCCCAACAAAACTAATTTTTTTTATATCCCTTCTAATAAAATGCCAAACCCACAAAATTGTTCAGGATGCCCTGCGCTTTATGACCAAGTCCAAAATGTTGCCCTTACTGGCGGATCCCAAATTGTCCCTGTATGGCCTGCCATTACCCCCGATGCGTTAACCCACGGTGTACCGTGTCAATCGGCAGGTTGTGGCGGTGGATACTTTAATATTATGCAAGCATATGGTTCTAATGCTGCATGCTGCAATCAACAGTACACTAGTACTGGATGCCGTGCACCTGGAGTAAGAAGAAATCCATGGGGATACTAATTACAAGATATTTGAAATTACCCTTTTAATTCTCAAGAATTAAAAACACATAGTTATAATTCAAAAATATTATTTTTTAAAATAAACAATATATGAATGTAAATACGATATGTAAAATTGGAGACAGCGTGCGTTGTCCCAGTGGAGAAATGTGCGCGGGGAATCAGTGTTGCTCAGACGGTACTACCTGTCCTTCCGCCAACAACAATTATAATGCATGTCGTCTCGGTAAATCGCAAGACTGTACAATTACACCTACACCGCCTACGCGAAATTTTGTGTGTCCGTCAAAACAATGCTGTGAAGTTGGAAAAAGCCAGCAGTGCTGTGCAATGCCTGACCCAGCTGGTTCGGGACGGTGCAGCCAGCTTGGGGAATTGTGCGATGTAATTTACCGTACGCAGCCAAATCGATGCGGTCAAACCGCCGACGGCAAAATAATCTGTGATTGCGAAGGCGGTAAACTCCCGCCCATTAAGCCCAGCTGTTGTGAAAAGGCAGGGGGGAAAAGAGGTCGAGAGGGAAAATGTATTTTTAACAACATGCTACAATGCGCGCGTGCTTTGAATTGCGACATCGATCCGGACCCCTCTGGGGCAAAGCCTCTAGAGTGTACACCGGGAATCGGCGTTTGCGAAATCGAATGCAACGAATGTCAAGGTCAACCTGAAGATACACGATGCATTATACCAGGGTCGGGGGGTCAAATAGGCGGATGCTATCAAACAGTATATCCAGATGGTAGCTGTGGAAAAGGATTGTGGGAATGTTTACCGGTGGGAAGCAATTGTAAAATGACGGGATTTTACGACGATTGTACATTTGATGGAAGATGTCGCAAAAATAAACGATGTACTGATCACAGTCCTTTTTTTAAATCGGAATGTGACACACCATTCTCCACAGAGGATGAAAAAAATTCTTGCTGCAAAAGTATGTACGGAGACCAAGCAAAATGGAATCCAAACAATTCGTCTTGTGTTTTTCCCTGTAGAAACTATTGCGCTTTTATTGGCGACGAGGGGGAATCATTCCTAAACTGCGAAGGCTGATTTTTATTTTAGCTTAAACTTTAAAGCAATGGAAATTAAATGTTCAAAAAAAAAAAGGAAGCCCAGGAATTTCCCACAATTTCTAAGCATGACAATATCGATTATGGAAACTCGTTAAAAACATTCAAAAATGTCACTGACACATATACTACTACTACCAGTGTTTCCAAAGTGTTTACTCCTAAACGTCTGGTAATTGTAGCCGTGGCCGCTGCGGTAGGTGTAGGATATTATTTTTACGCTAAACATAAAAAATCTAAGCTGCAATCGTCCGACGCCACTTCGTCGGCCAAAGACAAAGGGAAGGTGGGAAGAAATCCTAAAAAAATTAAAGGATTTGTTGTACCTCTGGTTATAGCAGTGGTTGTTGGGGTGGGGGGATTTGTATGGTGGAAAACAAAAAGGAAAAAAAATTAAAATTTTTGTTAAATGTAAATGACTACCTATAGATATGTATTGGAAGACACCTATATTCCGGGAAATAAGACTCATGAAATACTGGTAGACCACATGGAAGAGGTGGGGTGGGAAGGCAATCCTCCAAATATAATTTATAACGTGGGAAAACAGCTTTATTCTGAAAACAAATTACCAGCCGAGGTGAAAAATAAAATTATAAATTCTATGAAAATTAAGGGTTCCACTATGAGGCGTCGCAGTGAAAGAGTTATAAAAAGGAGTAAAAAACGGCCGTTTAGCCCAGCACGAAGAGTACGAGTGAAGAGAACTAAAAAACGGCCGTTGAGCCCAGCACGAAGAGTACCAGTGAAGAAGAGTAAAAAGTCGGACTTGGGCCCAGCACGACGGGTACCAGGTCGGGGGTTCGATAAGAAAAAATTAAAATGTAACACCCCGGTCAAAAGTTATAAGCCCCTCAAAAAAAAAATGGTTAGAGCTTGTAGCCGAGGAAAAGAAAAATTAATTCACTTTGGAGCAACTGGTTATGGGAATAACTATTCGCCGGGAGCAAGGCGTGCGTTCAGGGCAAGGCACAAATGTTCAAAAGCCAAAGATAAACTTACGGCAAGATACTGGGCTTGTCATAATTTATGGGCTGGTCCGGGTGGAGATACGAGACAACCTCCTAAAAAACGCCGAGTAAAAGGTGGCAAAAGAAAAAAGTCACCAGTAAGTTTGAAAATATCTCAATTAGTTAAAGAAGGATATCCTCACAAACAAGCTGTTGCTATTGCTTTATCGATGCAAGAAAGTGGTAGAATCACCAAGTCCGGTGGATATAGAAGACATAAGAGGTCATCGAGGAGAAGACGTAAGAGGTCCTCTAGCAGAAGACGTAAGAGGTCGAGCAGAAGACGTAAGAGGTCCTCTAGCAGAAGACGTAAGAGGTCGAGCAGAAGACGTAAGAGGTCGAGCAGAAGATGTAGATAGATCCATTGAATTTAAAACTTCAATAAGAATTTTTTCAGGGTCTTCCTCCCGGTAGGAACCAAAAATTCTATCAAATATAAATGTTATACCGCCCAAAGATAAATTAGTATGTACATTCTGGTGGTGTATGAAATGCAGTTTCCTCAATTCCAAAAACCAAGATTGGGTAATTTTATTTTGTTCAAGCCACGAATTTCGTATGTGTATCTGAGAATGCAAATAATCGGACACCAGAAGTAAAAAAGTAGTGGTAGAGGTAAAAAGTATAAAGTAATAGGTGTCCATGAACATAAAACAACAAATCCATTCTGACAAAATTAGAGGCATTACGACGATTTCGGAACCAGCACTTTTGTATGGTTTGTCCATAATAAACTTTTTGGTTGTGTAGGTGACATGGTGTTTATGATGGGCTCTAAATAGAACTTGTGTCCAAGGCGAGCGTATGTGACATAATTTATGAATGAACCACTCTGACAAAAAATAAGTTAAACTTGAAAATCCAATAAATGATAAGGTATCCATTTATTTATTACTTTTTAGTAATAAATCATTTCGCATTTACACCCCTTGATAAAAGTCGACAGCTTCCCTGAGTGCAATTTGAAATTGGTCGCTTTGTGTAAATCCTTTAAATTCTGTAGCTAATTCCAGGCTAATTTTTGAAAATGCCCACCCGAAAAAAAGAGAAAAACATCTTCTATCGGTTACTTTTACATCCATTTGTAAAAATAATGAACTAGCAAAATCTTCACATGCAGATTTTTCCAAAGTTTCGTTCGCCGCGTCGGCCACTTCGTCTACCGGGGGCACAACGGGCATCGGCATTCGTTTTGAAATAGTGTCGCTCCTAGATTCTAAATCCTGTAAAAAAATTTCATGGTTGGACTTGTCTTTTTGGGGGTCTGCCTCTGCCGTAATATCAGTAGATAAATAAATAGAAACAACTTTTTTCATATGGTTTTGAAAAAAAATATGTGAGTGTTGTTTAGTGTTCAATTCTCGTATTAATGCATTCATTCTACCGACAAAACAAGATTTAATTTGCTCTTTAAAACTTATACGAAGGCCATAACTTTTCCAAGATGAAAGAGAATTGATAAGTCTGGATGCAATCCCTGTTGCACATGTTTGAATAAGGTCTGCCATTTCTTCTTCGAGACGGGTATACAAAAAAATAGCTTGATTTTTATTTTTTGAAAATTCTTCGTCGATTAAACAACTGATCATGGTAAATAGCTGACTCGCCTTTTTTTCACAAAATAGACGGGTACACAATTCAATGCGGTTTAATGCCGATTTTGCATTTCGCAAGCGAACGTCAATCCCGTCTTTGCTCTCGTCGAAAGCCGACGAAGTGCTCTCTTCAATAAATTTTAGGAGTTGATCGGTAGCCCATTTAAAATTTTGCTTTTGTGGATGATTTTGAGAATCCTTTATAAGTTTGTTGATACCCAGAGCTACCTCATCTTCAATATCCGTTTGGTGAACGTTTTGACTGTCATTGTAAATACCAAAGCCGTGACCGCCTGCTTGCTGTATTGAATGAAACAACTCTAGAGCTTTCTCCTGTGGATAATATTTATTGTGTAATAACACATCAATTGCTTGAGCTCTAATCATCAAATCAAGTTCTGTATCTTTCGCCCATGTTTCAAGATGAATAAAGATGGAATCATTACGCGATATAGGTGAATTGGCAAGGCACATTTCTGAAGCTACTATTCTCATCGTTGTCCTATTCTGCGGATCATCCATAAACCATAGCAATGACTGTAAATATAAAAAGAGTAAATCGTTTCGGTCTAGTGGAATACTTTTAATAAGTTTGAGTCTATACGATTCATCCAAACTAGGTTCGGCAACAATAAGCTTAAAGTATTTTAGAAACTGTTGAGTTGTATTGGCGGGCATTAAAATTGTGAGTTTAATTAATTCTTGGACTTTTAAGGGTGTTGGCAATGCAGAAGGACCCCACTCAGGAATTAGAGATACCACAACATTTTCGTAAACCTTCAAAGCATTCTTTTTTTTCTTTGAGTTTCGTTCTACCATTTTTTGCAATTCATCTTGTTTCAGTGAAAAAAAAGGGTCATTTTCAGAAAAGTCTTCAACCGGTTCTTCAAACCCAAGCAATGCTTGGGCTGCTTGAATTCTTATTAGAGGTTTCACCATTTTATCTTGACACATACCCTCTAGTAACTTTCGGATTGTTGATACGCCGCACACAATGTATTTACTGCAAAAACTACTGAATAAGTCCGAAAATTTATCTGGGTGATCAGTTGAATATTCTTTCAGATAATTTATTTGGTCTGCCAGGGGAGTTGCCCACCATGTTTCAAAATCGTGATAATTTACTACTTCATTTATACTTTCGATAGCCGTTGTTTCCATTTATCTATCGATTGCAATTGTTAAAGTAGTTGTTAAACCGTCTTGTCTTTTTTTTTTGGTACTTTTTATCTGACCTGGACACTTTTTCTTCAACCACAATTTTAGACTCCCTTTGCCTTTCGCCGACGATGGGATTATCCGTCGAAGTGCCTGATTCGCCGCCTTGTCGATTCATAGAGGACAAACGAGGACCTCGCCTCCGTCTCCTTCTCCTGGGGTGTCGGCGCACCCATCTCTGACTTTGTTGGATTGGGGATACCGGCGGCAAAAGACATTCGGTTTTGCCGGGTATTGGTTGGCGACAAAGAGGACAGGTAGGTTTTAATAGTTTTTCACAGCACTTTTTACAAATGTAATGTGAACATCCCAACGTCGAGACTTTGTCTGGTTCAAGATTTTCCCAGCACACGGGACAACTAATGTCATCGCCTTCCTCATCCACAAAAGTATTGAGACTAGGTTGCATATTTATTTTGTATCGTAAAATAAATATGAAAATCGATTTATGCGCAATTGGTACTTGTTTGATGGTGTTTATGTTTTTATACAGTGGTAGCAAAAAGGTATTCACCGCAGGAAAAGACGCTGAAACTAAAAAACTTACTTCATTGGGAATTTCCGAAAAAATCTCTCCCGTTTTAATGGTCCTTGCTGGTATTTTTGAAATTCTTGCATCCATCGTCGCTATTGCCTACGTTACCAAATTAGTAAAATTTGACAAAAACATTTTTAATTTAGCTCTCTGGTCATTGATTGCATTCACTCTACTTGTCACCGCACTTTTTAAATTTTATCCAAAATTTAGACCTGTTGCGATAACTGCAAATATTGCAGTAGTGGGTGGACTGCTTGCCGTGTTATCATGTAATAGGTAACCTTCGGTTTAAGCTTTGTACATGTCAAACGCTTTTTGCAGTGATATTTGTGGTTTACCTAATCTGTCGTTTACGTGGTTGTGGAAAAACCACAAAAATTTGAATAAACTTTCTTTTGAAGAAAGAGCCGACTGGAGATCGTTACGGTGATTGAAAAGAAATTCTTTTGCATGCTCGCTACAATCTTTGCAGGGAAGTAAGTACGGGAGCGCTTCTACGAAACATTTCATTTTTTCTTTGATAAAATCGGTAGGATCATTGGGATAGTTTAGAGCCATTGTATGAAGCATGTACCAATAGTGAGGGCCGAATTCAGAAGGACTACTTTTCGGTAATGCATTTTCCCAATTTATACTCAAATTTTTATTTGGCTGTACTAATTTTACCGGCATCTTTTTTTTGACAAGGGGAAGTTGAGAATAATTTTCTCGACGCACTTTGTAGGCCGAAGGCCCTTCGGTCCATCCCTTTTTGTCAAAGCGGGAGGGAGGAATGAGAGGAGTTCTCTTGTTGGCAAGACTTATTCTATGGAACATTTATATTTCTATAGGAATATAAATTTTAAGATGAAGACGTTTATGCCATAGCCAATGGTGTAACGTCGTTGCCTGCACCAGTGATGCATGTGTTAATGGTAGTGCTCATATCCATTCCTGCAATAGCCGTCATAGTGCCGCCCGATGACATATTCACCAGACTGGCAACTTCTTGTCCTTGTTCGTTGCATACTCCTCCCATGACAGCAAGAGCCCCTGGCTCCAGATCGATGGATGGGGTGACAGATACCTGGAACCATCCAGAGTTACACGGGGCAATAGCCAGATCGCCTCTAATTTTATCGCCCATTGCTCGGAGACGAGAGTGTCTATTGGCTGCAATAAAACGATTAAAGACGACTGGGTTTTCAGCGTTTGGACCGCATGTATCCATGGCACAATTTGCCTCACACCCCGACACATTCATTGGTAAAATACTAGGGTCAGAACGATTCATAACCATTTTACCCTGTGTAGGATTTGCAGCTAAACGCGCAGCATTGACAGAAAAGTTTTCCTTCACGGCTCTTTGGGCCACGTTGCATCCTGGAAAACTACCAAGCTGCGACATTCCCATACTTCCGCCACCGCAGGAACCCACTGAACACCTGGACCCACCCAGGGCGGTTTGAGCATTGCACCCCTGTACTTTTTCTACAAATGGACTACATCCCCGGAGGGCCTGGTTCTGCTCACCCGCTTGATTGTAGGTGACAACGGATCGCAATGGCATATCACCAACAATACGAGGTGGAAGCATGGACTGTAAATTACGCGATACAGCAACACCGCCCCCTCTCATCGCATTGCATTGAGATGCGGCCATAGTTGGGACTGCCTTTGCAGCCATTGGCGTGTTGGTCCAACCAAAATGTTCTACCACATTGCCGTCTTGCTGAGCTGCTAACGCCAGTGTTCCTAGTAGAAGTCCTAAAGTGCCGATTATAGCAATTATTTTACTCGAATCAAACATAGTTTAATTAATAAAACATATTTTTTTTTTTAATTTATTGGCGGCTTCCATCACCGAAGAGATAACAAATAATCAAGCTCTGCGTCTCTTTTCTCCTTAAGCCCTTTCACCAGAAAATTCCATTTTTTATTGTCATCCCATAAATCATACAATTTACAGAGTTGGTTCAAATTTAATTGTTCCGACGAAGTACTGTCTTCAACATCCGCCCACGTTTCTACGGCTTCTACCGTAGGCCAGTTATATTTTAAAAGACTCTTAATTATTGATTTCCCCTGTAAAGCATCTGTTTGAACATGCAGGGGTAAAAGTTTCGGAGCCCACCATCGACGAAGTGCCTGGTCGTTGGACGGAGAGCTAAACGTTTTTTTTTTCGCCGTAATAAATTTAGCAATTTTCCCGGTTAAGAGCCTGTCGTATTTTGCTTCCTTCTGCGTTTCTTGAATTAGCAAGGTATTTTTAACCTTGGGAAATATGATGCTTTTAATCCACGGAATACATATTTTCAAATTGGGCGCATCTACACGTCTGACCAGGTGATAAAGGGTTGTTACAAGCAAATGGGAAGCGTCTTGGTTTTTTCGAGGCACAGCAAATTGCCACGACGGGGCTATTATTTTTCCACAACCGAGCGTTAACCGACTCCTTCCGAAATCTATGATACAGGGTCCTCTCTTTGGATTGACCACAATATTGTGAGGAGCCAGATCCCAATGGACAAACCGATGGCGCTCGTATAACTTTTCTATTAAATCTATTATTTTCACCAACAAATTAATCAATTTGTGTTCATTAATTTTTTTTTGTGTCAAAAAACTATGAAGAGTATCTCCCCTTATATATTCAAGCAAAGAATAAAAACTGGTTCCCATTTTCCAAGTTC
>WLWF01003457.1_pt1 | contig 10327 bp, 13 predicted proteins | sample 6718331 | NCBI WGS metagenome assembly WLWF01 (sample SAMN12718692, study PRJNA515312) | sponge metagenome | isolation source: marine sponge | host: Mycale hentscheli | place: New Zealand: South Island, Marlborough, Capsize Point | collected 2003-05-01
AGGTATTCTTTTTAAAGATGGAGTAATTGGAACATTGACTCAAGGTTCTGGTACAGACGGAAGCGTTACGGTAACGATCACAGGGGCGTAGTCGAATGGCTACTATTACTTATACAGTCACTGTAGCTTCAGGGACTAACCAATATGGAACAGGTAATAAGTTCTATATTAATGGTTCTGTGAGCCCTGATTTAAATTTAATCGAAGGTAATACATATATCTTTGATCAGTCAGATAGTACCAATGGTACACACTTTCTTGCTTTTTCTACTAGTGCCAATAATTCACCAGCAGCGCCCTATACGACTGGTGTAACGGTTACAGGAACTCCAGGAACAGATGGTAAAACTACAATCGTAGTTGCAACATATGCTCCAACTTTATATTATTATTGTACGGCACACGCTGGAATGGGAGCAACAGCTTTTACTCCTGCGGCAGGATCAATTTCAAATCAATCAACATTCGAATCTACATTTACTATTGATGAAGTAATCGAAGATGCATATGAACGATGTGGTGTTCAAGGTATTACAGGTTATCAATTAAAAGCAGCTAGAAGATCTTTAAATATTTTATTTCAAGAATGGGGAAACAGAGGACTTCATTATTGGGAAGTAGGAAACACAAATGTTTTATTAGTTCAAGGCCAATCTGAATATACCTTTTACAGATCAACAGCAGATGGTGCAAGTTCAACAACAGCAGGTGGAACTAGCACAACATCTACCTATGGTTTAGCAGATATTTTAGAAGCTAGTTACAGACAAAATTATAATAATACGAATCAATCAGATTCACCATTAACTAAAGTTGACAGATCAACTTACACAGCTTTTTCTAATAAAACTGCATTAGGAACTCCATCACAATTTTGGGTACAAAGATTTATTGATAAAACAACTATGACTTTGTATCAAACACCTGATTCTTCAGCAGCAGGTAATTATGTTTATGTAAATTTTGTAAAAAGAATCACAGATGCAGGTGCGTTTGATAATGTTGGAGACATACCAAATAGATTTGTACCATGTATGGTTTCAGGTTTAGCATTTTATTTATCGCAAAAGTGGGCATTAGACAGAACACAACAATTAAAATTATTATATGAGGATGAATTATCAAGAGCTCTTGCGGAAGATGGGTCACCGACAAGCGCATTCATTACTCCTAAAACTTATTACCCAACAGCGAGTTAATTATGGCTAAGTTTGCACAAGGAAGATTTGCTTTATCAATATCAGATAGATCCGGACTTGCATTTCCGTATACTGAAATGGTTAGAGAGTGGAACGGAGCTTGGGTTCATATTTCTGAGTTTGAAAAAAAACAACCACAACTTCAACCGAAACGTTTTACAGCTGACCCACAAGCTTTAAATTTTGTAAGGCCTGCTAGAGTTGAACCTGCAACAGATGATATATTACCAAATGATCCTTTTACAACTGCATCAAATACAACGCTCACAGTTTCATTTTTTAATAGTGGTTTACAAGTAAACGACCAAGTTAGATTTACTGATGTTAAATTTCCTGTAGGTGGAGTTTCAGTTGATGCATTACAACTTCAAACTACTTTAAATGGAGCGATCACAACAACAGATACTACCATTACACTAACAAGCACTACTAATTTTCCAACAGCAGGATTCATTATGATTGAATCTGTAAATACTGATAGCACTTCTTCAAGTTATGGATCATTTCAGAATGAAGTTATTCAATATACAGGAATTTCTGGAAGTGATTTAACAGGATGTACAAGAGCTACATCAGTTCCATACCGTGGTAACACATTAACTAAAACTACGGCGTTTGCTCATCCAACAGCTTCTAAAGTTTTTGGTTCTTATAAAGTTGCATCTTTAATTGAAACATCGTATGTAAATGATGCTAACACAACAGTTTATGAATATAATAGTTTTACACTTACTCTTGCTAACGCAGCGTCAGGAACTGAAACAGGAGGAGGGTTTAATTGTTTTGTAGGACCACTTAACGAGAGACCTTAATTATGGCATATATACTTTCAAACTTACAAACCGATATTAGAAACTATACAGAAGTTAATGATACAGTATTAACTGATGCAATTGTAAATACTTTTATTGTAAATGCAGAAAACAAAATTTATAGAGAAGCTGACAGCGATGATAATAGATTTTATGCTACATCAACTTTAATTACAGGTAACAGGTATGTAACTATACCTTCAGATTTAAGAGTCATTAGATATATTCAATTAAAAAATACAAATGTGAATCCAAATACTCAAACGTTTTTGGAGAAAAAAGACCCATCTTATATGGCAACTTATTATGATACACCAAGCACATCAGAGGGCATACCGAAATACTACGCTAATTGGGATGCTAATTTTTGGGTAGTAGCACCTACACCTGATTTTCAATACGAAATCACAATGGCTTATATCAAACAGCCACTTAGCTTAACGGATTCTTCAGTAAGTGCAACAGGCACATATCTATCCAATAAATATCAAGACTTACTTTTATATGCGTCCTTGATAAATGCATATGGGTACTTGAAAGGTCCGGTAGATATGTTACAATACTATCAAGGCGCTTATAAAGAAGCTTTACAAACGTACGCGATCGAACAACAAGGTCGTAGACGCAGAGACGAATATCAAGATGGAGTTATTCGTACACCTCTTAAATCACCATTTCCATCAGAATATTAAGGAGATAAAAATATGGCAAACGTAATACCTAACGCATTTCGTGGAGAGTTGTTCTCAGGAACACACAACTTTGCGAGTGGTGGGGATGCATTTAAAATAGCTTTGTATACAGGATCAATTGCTTCTGTTTATACAACGTCAAGCACAACAGTATCTTCAACTAATGAAGTTAACACAGGTGGAGGTAGTAACTATTCGAGACAAGCTTTAGGTTCTCAAGCAGTTGCATCTTCAACAGCTGTAGCTACAGTAGACTTTGGAGATTCAACTTGGTCAAGCGCAACATTTACAGCGGCGTTTGCAGCTATTTATAATGATGATAAATCAGATAAGTTATGTGTAGTATTAGATTTTGGCGGAGACAAAACTTGTACTAATGGAACATTTAAAATTACTTACCCTGATCCGTCAACACCAGCTAATGCTATTATAAGCATGAGTTAATAGGAGAGTAAATGGCTTTAGTAATAAATGATAGAGTAAGAGAAACGAGTACAACAGCAGGCACAGGTACATTAAACCTTGCAGGTGCTGTTACAGGTTTTCAAACTTTTGTTGCAGGGATAGGTAATAGTAACACAACTTATTATGCTATCTTTGAAGAAGGTACTAATCTTTTTGAAATAGGTATTGGTACTGTAACTGATGCAACACCAGACACTCTAGCAAGAGATACTGTTTTAAGCAACTCTTCAGGTGATACGTCTAAGATAAATTTTAATTCAGGTGGTTCAAGTACATTAAGTGTATTTTGTACAATGCCTGCAAGTAAGTCAGTTTATTTAAACGCAAGCGGTGTACCAGTAGGTGCAGCGAGTAATGGATTTGCTGTTGCAATGGCAATAGCTTTATAAGGAGAAAAATATGGCACAAGATTTTACTAGATATGCAGTACAAGCAACTAACAGTGCAGGTACGATATTTACAGCAAATTCAAATGATGCAGTCATTGGAATCAGAATCGCAAACATAATTTCTACAGCAATTTTAATAGATGTATTTGTAAGTGTAGGAGGTTCTACAACTAGATACATCTGTAAAGATTTAAGTATTCCACCAAACAGTGCAGTAGAGCTTGTTTCAGGTGGAGCTAAATTTGTGATGCAAAGCACTGACGTATTAAAAGTAGAGTCAGACACAGCATCAAGTGCTGATGTTTATGTTAGCGTTGTTGATTCAATAAGTGCATAGGAGAAAAAATGGATAGTTTATATAACACAATATATATTGGTAACAAACCAGGAGCAGAAAATATTTATACACATGCTCAGGTTTTAGATAATAAAGATATGATAATTGAATCTGCTGTATTAGCTGGTCCAATAACTTTTGTTAATACAATAACAGTAACAGGAACTTTAGTGGTAATTTAATGAGTAAAATAGAAGTAAATACAGTTGACGTACAATGTGGATCTACATTAACCTTAGGTTCATCAGGTAAAACAGTTGCATTAGCAACTGGTGCATCTCAAACAGGTTTTGGAAGAACAGGAACTGTTGACTGGTGTACAACGGCAAAAACAAGTCCTTTTACTGCTGTGTCAGGTGATGGATTTTTTGTTAATACAACTGGTGGAACAATAACAGTAACTTTACCAAGTTCACCAAGTGCAGGTGACATTGTTGCTCTTGCAGATTATGCTAACACTTGGGGTTCTAATGCAGTTACTGTTTGTAGAAATTCGTCTTTAATTAATGGTAGTGCTAATAATGCAACTTTAGAAACCACAGGTCAATCGGTTACTTTAGTTTATGTTGATGGAACAAGAGGTTGGAAAAATGTAACTGATTCAACTTCTAACGTCTCAGGTACACCTCTTTTTATTTGCGCTACAGGTGGAACAGTAGCAACAGTTTGCACAAATTTTAAAACACATACATTTACAAGCACAGGTACTTTTACAATTAATTCAGCACCTACCCCAGCTAATAATAATGTTTCTTATATGGTTGTCGCTGGTGGAGGTGGCGGTGGTGGATCCAGAGGTGGTGGAGGTGGAGCAGGAGGATTTAGAGAAGGAGAAACTCCAGCAGCACCTTATACAGGAAGTCCATTAAAAAATTCTTCAGGTTTACCTGTTTCAGTTCAAGCATATCCAATTACAGTAGGAGCAGGAGGCGCAGGTCAACCCGGTGGAGCAGTTGGTATAAAAGGAAGTGATTCAGTTTTTGGTCCAATAACTTCAACAGGCGGTGGTTATGGAGCCGATGATGATGTAGTAGGAGGACCAGGAGGATCTGGTGGTGGCGGCGGAGGCGGTGGAAGTTTCGCAGGTGGATCAGGTAATACTCCTCCAGTAAGTCCCCCACAAGGTAATAGTGGTGCAACTTCAGGTGCAGATGGTAGAGGAAATCAAGGTGCAGGTGGAGGTGGTGCTACTGCTGCAGGAAATCCTAACGTGCCTAGTCCCGCAGGTGGAGTAGGAGGTGCAGGTGCAACTTCTTCGATAACAAGTTCACCAGTTGCAAGAGCAGGTGGCGGTGGAGCAGGCGGAGTTCCAGGAGTTGCCTGTGGATCAGCAGGAGGAGCTGGCGGTGGTGGAACAGGAAATCCTAGACCAGCAGGAGGAGGTACTCCAACAGCAAACGGAACAGCAAACACTGGTGGTGGCGGTGGAGGCGGTGGTGAAAGTCCAACAGGCCCTAATAATTTAGGTGGTACCGGAGGATCAGGAGTAGTAGTAATAAGATATAAATTTCAATAATTAGAGTATGACAAGTACAATTAAAGTAAATAAAATAGAAAAGGAAAGCGGATCTACACTTACAATAGGTGGACCAGGTACAGCTGTAACTTTAGCTCCTGGTGCTTCACAAACAGGTTTTGGTACTCCATCTTCATCAGTATTATGGTGTACAACAGCAAAGACTTCTCCTTTTACAGCAGCAGATAAAGTAGGATATTTTGTAAATACAACAGGTGGAACTATTACAGTTACACTTCCTTCATCACCAAGTGCTGGAGATGTTGTAGCTATAAAAGATTATGCAGGAACATTTGATTCAAATGCAGTAACAGTTGGTAGAGGTGGATCAAAAATTGGTGGTTTATGTCTAGATGCAACTTTAAATACTGAAGGAGATTCAGTTACATTAGTTTATGTGGATGGCACAAAAGGTTGGATAAATATTCAAACAGATGATACCGTAGTAGGAAATGCTTTTGTAACTGCAACCGGTGGAACAGTAGTTACTTGTGGAAATTTTAAAACTCATATTTTTACATCTAGTGGTACATTTAATGTAAGTGCTACTGCAACATCTGCTGCAGATAATGTAGTTGATTATTTAGTTGTAGCAGGTGGTGGAGGAGGAAGTCTATCAGGACCAGAGGGTGGTGGTGCAGGAGCAGGTGGATTTAGATATTTTTCTCAATTAAGTCCAGCAGGTAGTCCATTAGTGGCTCCCGCAGGAGTAACAGTTACAGCAACAAGTTTTCCAATATCAGTAGGAGCTGGAGGAGCTAGAAGATTAGCTCCAGCAGGTTGTGGGGCTGGCTGTAATGGAGCAAATTCAGTTTTTAGTACAATCACTTCAGCAGGAGGTGGAGGTGGAGGTCAATATCCAGCTATAGCAGGTGCAGCAGGAGGTTCAGGCGGTGGTGGCGGAACAAACTGTGGGTCGGGTGGATCAGGAAATACTCCTCCAGTTAGTCCTGCTCAAGGTACTGATGGAGGAAGTGCATCAGGTGCGATAGGTCCTGGTTCAAATCCAGTACACAGAGCTGCCGGAGCTGGTGGTGGAGCAGGCGCAGCAGGAGGTGATGGAGACCCAGGTGGTGGTGGAGGTGGAGGAATAGGTTCTAATATTCCTGATGGATTTATAGGCCCAACAGCTCCAAGTTATGGTGAAGCTGGACCCGCTGCTAATACAAGATATTTTGCTGGCGGTGGCGGTGGAGGAGCAGTAGGTTCTAGTCCTAATAGATTTGGTCAAGGTGGCATCGGAGGTGGTGGAAATGGAGGACAAGGTGGACCAGCTCCAGTTGTAAATGCAGAAAATGGAAGCACAAATATGGGTGGAGGATCAGGTGGAGTAGCAAGTTCACCAGCTTGTATTGGTATTGGTGGATCAGGAATAGTAATGATAAGATATAAATTTCAATAATTATGAGTACAATTAAAGTAGATAAAATAGAAAAAAGATCAGGAAGCACCCTTACATTAGGTGGCCCAGGCACAGCTGTAACTTTAGCGTGTGGTGCAACTCAATCTGGATTTGGTAGAACAGGCACAGTTGATTGGCAAACAGGATCAGTTAAAACAAGCACATTTACAGCGGTAAGTGGTGAAGGTTATTTTGCAAACACATCAGGTGGAGCGTTTGTTATGAACTTACCAGCAGGTTCTGCTGGAGCAATCGTATCGGTTGTAGATTACACAAATACTTTTCAAACAAATAATTTAACAATTACACCAAACGGATCAGAAAAAATTGGAGGAGTAGCAACTTCTGCAATTTTAAGCACCGAAGGACAATCAGTAACTTTAGTTTACATAGATGGAACTGAAGGTTGGAAAAACGTTCAAGATTCAACTTCAAATATTACAGGAAATCCATTTATAGTAGCAACAGGTGGTACAATTACTACTTGTGGAAATTTTAAAATTCATACTTTTACTGGGTCTTCAACTTTTACAGTTGCAGCAACAGCTGTATGTTCAGCTAATAATGCGGTGTCATACGCAGTAGTCGCCGGTGGAGGTGGCGGTGGAGGTGATGCTGGTGGCGGTGGAGGAGCAGGAGGATTTAGAGAAGGTACAACAGCACCTGTAGTTCCTTATACAGCTTCTCCTTTAGTAGCTCCAGCAGGAATAACAGTTACAGCACAAGGATATCCAATTACAGTGGGTGGAGGTGGAGCAGCAGGTGCAGGTCAAGGACCTGAATCTCCAAATGCACCACAAGGTTCAAAAGGCGTTAGTGGATCAAATTCAGTTTTTAGTACAATAACATCAGCAGGTGGAGGAGGTGGAGCAAAAGAACCTAGTGATCCAAGTCCAGGACCAAATGATGGACAAGGATTATCAGGAGGTTCAGGTGGTGGTGGTAGTTACACTTCATCAGGAAAACCTTTAGCAGGAAAAGCAGGAACAGGTAATACACCTCCAGTTAGTCCAGCACAAGGTACAGATGGTGGTCAAGGTCCAATAGGTACAGGATCGCCTTCTAACTCATCAAGTGGCGGTGGTGGAGCAACTGTTGCTGGTACAGGCACAAATCCACCTGGTGCAGGTGGTGCAGGTGGTGCAGGTGCAACAACACATATTTCAGGTTCTCCAGTAGCTTACGCTGGTGGAGGTGGAGGTGCAGGAGGTTCTGCTGGACCAGCAGGAGCTGGTGGAACAGGTGGTGGTGGAGCAGGTGGAGATTCAGGTAATCCAGGTAATGCAGGTACAACCAATAGAGGTGGTGGTGGAGGTGGAGGTTTTCCAGATCCACAATCAGGTGGTGCTGGCGGATCAGGTATAGTAATATTAAGATATAGATATCAATAGTTGAATGATAATTAAAAATAATATATAAGGAGAAACATTATGGCACATTATGCAAAATTAGGAATAAACAGTAAAGTTATCGGCGTTGAAGTCGTAGCTGATGCTGATTGTCAAAATGCTGATGGTATTGAAGATGAAGAAGTAGGAAGACAGTTTTTGGAAAGAATCCATAGCTGGCCTCTATGGAAAAAAACATCTTACAATACACACGGTGGACAACACAGTGAAGGCGGAACACCTTTAAGAGGTAACTACGCAGGCATAGGTATGACTTATGATGAAGATAACGATATTTTCATTGGTAAAAAACCTTTTGCTAGTTGGACTTTAAATGTATCAGAAGCAAGATGGCAATCACCTATTGGTGATGAACCAGTGTTATCTGACGAGGAAGCTCTTACACATTATTACGCGTGGAATGAAGCCGGTCAATCTTGGGATAAAACAGCCAAATAATAATATTGACATTTTAGGTAGATTTTATTACATACTAAATAGGTATGCACAAGAAAGTATTAACAGAAGTAGACTTATATACAGGTGAAATTTCTATGCCTAAAGGCTTTGAAATTAATCGTGATCAAATAAGAAACGATATTATAGAATCTTTTGTTAAAAAAAATAGAGTTAACACTAATCCAAGAGCTTATGCTTTTGATGATTATGTTGTGCCTTATTCTCAACCTCTACAATGGATGCAAGATTATATGAGAGATCATTGGAGAGTTAAATATGGCTATACTTTAGTTCACAAAAATATGCACGGTAATGTTATGCATCCTAAAGAAAAATCTTGGACAAGAAATCAAGTTGAACCTGTTGATTTACGTAACTCACCGGATTATACACTTATTTATGGTGTTGATGTTAAAGAAGGTTCTTCAGAATGTATTATTGAATACGATGACAACAGAAGAAAAAACAGAACTTGGCATTTACCTATAAAAGATAATGAATTTATAATGTTTCCTGCTACTAATAAATATTCTTTTTCACCGAATACTTCTAATGGCTTAAATATAATTTTAACAATTAACTATGAATATATCTAATTATTACTGGTATTTTGATTCTATAATTCCACCAAGGATATGTGACCTTATTGTTAAGTATGGTAAAGCAGAAAAAGAAAGAGAAGTGATGGCTATTACAGGTGGCTTTGGTAGAGATAGAGATCTAAATAAACAACCTCTTAATAAAGAGGAGATAAAGAATTTACAAAAGAAAAGAGATTCTAATATTGTTTGGATGAGTGATCATTGGATATATAGAGAAATACAACCTTATGTTAAAATGGCAAATAAAAATGCAGGTTGGAATTTCGATTGGGATTTTTCAGAAGCTTGTCAATTTACAATATATAAAAAAGGTCAGTATTATGATTGGCATTGTGATAGTTGGGATAAACCTTATATGGAAGAAGGACCCACAAAAGGAAAGATTAGAAAATTATCTGTAACCGTAACGTTAACAGATCCAAAAGAATACAAAGGTGGAGAATTAGAATTTGATTTTAGGAATGAAGATCCTGATAAAAAACCTAATTTAAGAACTTGTACAGAAATATTACCAAAAGGCTCTTTGGTTGTATTCCCTTCATTTGTATGGCATAGAGTTAAACCCGTAACTAAAGGAGAGAGGAATAGTCTAGTGATATGGAATCTAGGTTATCCGTTTAAATAATATGAATGATATAAAACAAGGTGGTAGCAGCACACCACAAAAACCAAAAGGACACGTAGATTTTAAATCTGCTTTTTATTTTCAAACGCCAGTATGGATTGCAGAAGCACCAATGTTTTTAAAAAATGCACTTAAAGTAACTGACAAATATATTAAGAAAGCAGAAAAAACTCTTAAAGATAAATTAAAAAATGAACCACAATGGAAAAAAGATATAGGGACATTTGGTTTATCTAAACATAGTGAAAGTTTTTCTAATGATCCTAAAGTAAAAGATTTAGTTGAATTTATAGGACAACGATCCTATGAGTTTTTAGATTGGCAAGGTTTTGATTTAAGAAATCACAGTCTACACTTTACAGAATTTTGGGTACAAGAATTTAGTGAAAAAGGTGGTGGTCATCATTCTACACATCAACATTGGAATCAACATGTATCAGG
>WLWF01003459.1_pt1 | contig 10325 bp, 17 predicted proteins | sample 6718331 | NCBI WGS metagenome assembly WLWF01 (sample SAMN12718692, study PRJNA515312) | sponge metagenome | isolation source: marine sponge | host: Mycale hentscheli | place: New Zealand: South Island, Marlborough, Capsize Point | collected 2003-05-01
TGACAATGGGGATGCTGGAAATTATGGTCTAATAAGAATATTTAAACGTGGATCATCTACTATATTCTGGACAGGTAAAGTTACAGCTTCAGTAGATAGTGGAGATTATTACACGCTTACAGTTACTCATATATCTTCAAGTGGAACATTTACTGCAAATGACGATGTTGTTGTTTCGTTTGTTGCTAACGGAAAGACAGGGACAAATGGTACTGATGGTATTTCTGTCTTATTTATGGACACTACTGGTCATAATACAGCGTCTAATAACGCAACATCTGCTGGTGTTAACTCAATAAGAACCGACCAAATAGACGGTGGAACAATAGGAACTGTTGGAGACTTTATAAAGATTAAGGGAGAAGTTATAGCTGATACGGCTGATAATTACGTTGCAACTGCAAGAATTAAGTTTGGAGGGGCTGATATGTTTGTTTGGTACGCTGGAATATCAATGGGGGGTACTGGTTTGAAGTTTGAAGTGGATCTTGTTGTTTCAGATACAGACGAAATAAGACCTCACATTTCATTCACCACATATAAGAATGGAACTCGTTTAACTCAATCGCTTTTTAATGAAGCAAGCGGAGCAGGAGGCGTTGTAGCAACTTCAACATCTGCTATTACTTTAGGTTCAAATCAAAACATAGAAGTTGAGATAGATTCTGATGGAGTTAATACAGCTACCCTTACATATTACGAGGTTACTAAATACTTGAAATCATAAAGATGTCTAAAACTAAACTATCAATACACGTAACGGTATCGTCTTCAGGTACTTACAATGTGGATGTGTCTCCGAATACATTTCCTTCGGCAACACCTCCAATACCAAGACTATCTTACGTTTTTAGTGGGTCTGCTACAGCTCCTTACACGATTGCGCCTACAGGTTCTCCAGATAAAGACACATTTGTAGAGATTGTATGGAACGCAAACCTAACCATTGGTGCTTCTGCGTTGCAGATTTTTGGTGCTAACATTCCTAACGAACTAATAGCTTCAAAATTTGTAGCAGAGTGTCTGTACGATGGAGCTGCTTGGATTGTAACTGTAAGACCTTCTTTCGATGAGGTTGGTATTGTTGATTCAGACAGGCTCGCAGCCGACTCAGTAACAACTGCTAAGATTGAAGACAATGCAGTTACACTTGCTAAGATGGCAGGACTTGCAAAGGGTAAGATTATCTACGGAGATGCTTCAGGAAATCCTGCTGATATTGAACTTGGAAGTGCTGACGGAAGAATGCTACTTGGAGACACTGCGGCAGGAGTTGCTGCTGTAGACATGAGTGGTGATGCTACTATTAGTAAGGCAGGAGCGTTGACAATTGCGAATGATGCAATCAGCACAGTAAAGGTTGCTGACGGTGCTATTACCCCTGTGAAAATGAGCGCAGGAGCAAGAAAATCTTCGATTGCGATTCCAGTGTCTTTTGAAACTGCTGGAGAAATAGGCGTAGTTAAGTACACAATGTGCTTTGACTGTACGGTGGACGCTATTCACGCTACCGTAACTAAGGCAGCAGCTACAGATACTGCTACTGCTATATTTAAAAATCATGGTGGAACTGTACTTACAGGTTCGCAGGTTGACATAACAACAGGTCTTGTCCTCGGTAATATCGTATCTACTACACCTACAGCAAATAATACATTTACTGCTGGAGAACAAATAACTATTGAAACAAGTAAGACAACCCCAGGTAGCGGTAATTTTACAGCGATACTGTGCCTAACGCATGACTAATGGGATTCGATATACAGAATAAGAACTTAGAGCTTCTTATCTACGACAAGGTAGGTAAGAACATTAACTATTACCCTAAGTCAGAACTGTCTGTATCTGCGAGTAATGGAAACATTATCATTACCCAAACTGTAGGTGAATCAGTAAACACGATTTTCAGTCAGGAGGCATCTATGATAGACCAGCCTTCTACCAACTCAATATACGACCTTGTAACTACTATTAAGGGTTACATAGGAACAGAGTCACCAGACTCATTCTCAGGCGGTTGGGCAGACTACGAGGATGTTGCTACGACAGGAACACCGATATCTGTAACAGCTACACCTACCGTGCTTACAAATGACGGATTGGGAGTGGATACAAACACTTCTTATCTACCTGTAGGAGGAAACGGTATAACCCAACTTTGGAATACTTCTTCCAATGGGTTTGACTTCAGTGACCTTGAGGTGGGCGATATGCTTGACATTAGGATGGATATAGATGTAATCATCGCATCAAACAACACTGCTGTAGATGTGAACTTACACATGGGAGCAGGCGGAACAGTTATAGTGCCTTTTATTTCTCAACAAAACTTCAAAACCACTGGAACATTTGAGGTTATCCGATACATGGGACTATACATTGGTAGTACGAATGTAAGAGACAACCTTGCTCAGTTGAAGATAAGCTCAGACAATAACTGTACCTGTATCGTTAATGGATGGTACATTAAAGCAATAAGACGAGGATCGTGATATTCAACGAATCAAACATAACGAACAGAACAGTATTGGCGAGGTGTTGCTTCGCTGATATGGTCATTGATATGATGGAGGCTCGTGCCATCGGAGACATGGAGATGTACGAGTGTAAGAAGAGAAAGGCAATGTTCCTGAACTATGCTATCGGAGAGATGTGTACATACATAGACGAGGGCATATTCACATTGAACCAAGACGAGGATACTGAGGTTTCTTGTTTTAAGGACTCTGTAGCTAAAAAGTTCCTCGGACAGATGGATGCTTTGTGTGGATGCCCTTGTGGATGTTCAGACGCAAAAATATTAGACGATAATCTACCTAAATACATTTAAAATGTCAAAATTATCACCAGGCGAAGTAGAAAGCCTATCACAATTAAGAAAAGTCTCTGGTACAGGTGGCTTTACATTTCTTGCAGTCACGACAGCACATACATCGCTTTCTGGATACGCATTAGTAGTCAACACTGACGCTGAATTTTCCGTGTTTAAAGTTGATGGTGTAGATCAAATGGCTAAACATGGTCTTTCAGGAGCAACAATCAAAGCAGGGTCATACTTACCTGTTCCTGAAGGCAGTGCAATAACCGACATCACAATGGCTTCTGGAGACTGTTTAATCTACAATCAATAAGATATGCTCGGTGTAGGTAACGGCATAGGAGTACCATTTAGTAAAGGTGGTGGTGGAGCTGCACCTTCAAGCCCAGACTTCGTTTTTACAGTAGACACTACACAGGCAGGTTCCGCCAGCGACACATTTGTTCTCCCACTTCATTCTACAGGGGTTTATAACTTTAATGTAGAATGGGGAGATGGCAATGATGATGACATTACGGTGTACAATCAGCCTGAAGTCACACACGTTTATGCAGCAGGTGGCACATATACCATTACCATTTCAGGACAGATTGAAGGGTGGTTCTTTGCTAATACAGGTGATGATGATAAGATAACCAATATTTCAAATTGGGGATCGCTAGTTATTACCCTTAAGTGGGCTTTCTACGGGTGTTCTAACTTAGACATTACCGCTACAGATGCTCCTACAATCACCACATCCACAATGGAATATATGTTTAGGGATTGTATTTCTCTAACAAATCCTGATTTCTCAGCTTGGGACACCTCATCAGTTACTTACTGCCTAGGAACATTCCAAAATTGTGCTTTATTTAACGGGGACATTTCTACATGGGATATGTCAAATGTTACATTGACACAGTCCATGTTAAGCGGATGCGTGGTATTTAACCAGCCTATTGGTGCTTGGCGTTTAGTTTCATTGCTTGATGCAGTGGCTATGCTATACAACAACGTCTTATTTAACCATCCAATTGAAGATTGGAATTTTGCATCCAACTTGAAAATTAAGTTGATGATGTACAATAACGATGCGTTTGACCAACCATTATCAAATTGGCCAGTTACACAAATGACTGATATGACCAGTTTTATGCTATCTGCCACAGGAATATCAACAGCCAATTACGATGCTACATTGATAGCTTGGGATGCTCAAGGGGCTATGGCGTTCTCAGGAACGGTTAATTTTGGTGGTAGTAAATATACCGCAGGTGGAGCTGCTGAAGCTGCACGAACAAGCCTAATCTCTAAGTGGGGAGGTATAACAGACGGAGGAGCAGCTTAAAACAAATAAGATGAACGAGATTAAATACCCATCAGTCAGAACCTATTACATCTGTTTCGATAACGAGCGAACGGAAGTGAAATCTTATGGCTGGGTTGACCCAAACCAAGTGTTTGCTACTATTTGGATATTTGACGAATTTACAGATGAGGCTCAATGGATAGCTGAGTTGTTAGTTTGGGGCATTGTACCCGACATAGATGAAGATGGAAACCTAGTGTTATGAAACAATTTTTAGAAGAAATAGGGGTCAACATTGCCTTTGTGTTAGCAGGACTTGCAGGTTCCCTTGTTACAGTCAGTAACGATGCTACAAAGAACCTTAAGTCTTCTATTGCAGGTATTATAGCAGGTACATTCTCAGCAAACTATATGACCCAAGTAGTAGTTGAACTCACAGGTCTTAGTGGTAAGACTGAGTACGGTCTTGCCTTTATCCTTGGTTATATCGGACTCAAGGGAGTAGAAAAGATATCACGCAAAATATTCAACGAAGATGGTAGCAGTAGTAGTTAACGAGATATCAAACTTTGTTATGTGCATCAGCGTGTTGATGATGTACGTGTACCTCTACGGTGATAAGACAAAGGTTGTACACAAGTGGTCATTCGTAGGTCACTGGACTCTTAGATTAGGATTGGTAGGTATCATATGCGGAAGTGCGCTGAATGTACTTACATTATCGGATCCTCCACTAACTGAAGTTGTACTTAATGTAGGATTAGCTTTGACGTTTGTGTGGGCATACCTATTCCATAGAAAGATGTTTAGAGAAAGGCTTGGAAAGTAAAAAGACATGGTGTGAAATTGTTCCTGCCGAATGCGATAAGAAATGTTTAAAGACAGGAATTTGTTCAAGAAAAGGAAAAGAACCTAAAAAAAGAGATAGAGATGAAAGATAAGATACTATATTACCTACACAGATTTGGAATGATTATTCCTTTTGTACTTTCAGTCATTTGCTTACTATCAGGAGCAAAAACAGCGTCTTACATATTCGCTGGAATCTTTGCGGCTTACCTTGTTTATTGGATTGTGAGAGTTATTGTAACAGTCGTAAAATGGGATAAAATGTTTGATAAGAAATGAATTGGAACGACTATCCGAACTTTAGTAAAGAAGAGTTCGACTGTAAGCACTCAGGAATCAACGAGATGAAGCCTGAGTTTATGGCTATGTTACAACAACTTAGAACGGCTTACGGTAATCCTATGCGTATCACATCTGGCTATAGAGATAAGACTCATCCAATAGAGGCTAAGAAGTCTCGTCCAGGCGCACACGCTACAGGTCAAGCGGCTGATATAGGTGTAGATAGAGGAGATGCTTACGATGTCTTAAAAATTGCATTTGAGATTGGATTTACAGGAATAGGCATAAAGCAGAAAGGAGGCGGCAGATTCATACACCTTGATAACATTGAGCCTGACACTAAAGACTTCCTCAGACCAACAATTTGGAGCTATTGAAAGATTACGAATTTAGAATACTATCCCTCTCAATATTCGGTCTATGCCTACTTGTGATAGCGATGGGAATGAGAATAGAATCACTACAAGATGAACTGGATACTAAACAACGACATAGTAAAGCATCTGTTGAAGACGTACCTGCCGTATCTGATAGCGTTTCTGATGGGGGTTATTGTTGCATGGAAAGGTTGCGGTGATACAAGTGGCAAGCCTGTTACCACTATCATAGAAAAACCTATCCCCACTATAGAATACGTTGATAGATGGCGTACAGACACCGTTAGATTCGTCTCTAAGGAGTTTATTACCGTCAGGGATACAATCACCTCAGAGATAATAGTTAATCGCTTAGACACGTTGTTTTTAGTAGACACCGTTAGCATCGTTGAGGCTTGGCTAACCGAGATAGCTAAGTACGATACAACGATAGACCATAATTCAGCTACAGTGTCTCTGTCTTGGCAAAACTACCAGAACAGAACTGAGAACTTGATGGTTACGTACACTCCAAAGAAGGCTCCATTAAAGTGGGCATTGGGAGTACATGGCAATGCAGGTCTTTTAAGTAACTTCAAGGATAGCTACGTCCCTCTTATGGGTGTCGGTCTACAGGCTACTGTTAAGAAGGGATACTACGGTATTGACTATGGTTTCAATGGCAATCACTACATCGGTGTAAGGGTCGGCAGGAACGTCATCTCAAGATAGTTCGTATCTTTGATGCATGAGAGCATCCACATTTATCTGCACGAACATCGAAGAAATTGAAATGGTAAAGGAGGAGAATGAGAAGCTTAATCTTCCATCTCCGCAGCCACTTCCAAAGCCAACTTACGAAGAATCAGTGGGTTGGTTTCACATAGAAGACGTTACAAGAGCCTACACAAGGAACATCAACAACAGAGCCGTAGCCTCTCTTGTGTTCTCAGACGGATCATACATGGACGTTAAGATGACCTCTGAAATGGAGGATATGCTAGATATTCTTTTTAGAAATACCCTTTAGTCTATCTACAGCACGTAGGTCTTTACTTACCATCCTTCCTGGGTCTATCTCAAAGTATTTAGAGAAGAATGTAATTTCTATAAGTGTAGGGTAAATTGCGTGTACCTCTCCCCATTTGTATAGCCTTCTTATTTGGAATTTAAGACCCATCTCATTTAGCCATCTAACCATCTCGGTTATCTTTACGCCCTTTTTTTCGCACATATATATGATGTTGTCCTTGAACTGACCTGCAAGCTCCTCAGACTGATCGAACGCCTCCCTTGTCCAAAGTTGATTACGAGACTGCATCTTCTGATACACCTCATCGGTTATGGTTAGCTTTATTTTTTTCTTGTAAGCCATAATTAAAGATACTAAAAAGCCCCGTCATTACGACAGGGCTTTCTAACTAATTGATAATCAGATACTTAGAAAGGTAAATCTCCCCCCTCATCATCACCTGCTACTACTGTCGCTGGCTGAGTTGACTTCTTCTCTGTTCCACCGAGCATAGTCATATTGAATGCCTTTACTTCGGTATTGTATCTGTCGTTCCCTTCTTTATCTTGCCACTTACGTGTGGTAATACTTCCCTCAATATATAACTTGTCTCCCTTATTAACATACTTCTCAACGATGTCTACAAGCTTTCCGTAGATAACGATATTGTGCCATTCGGTTTTTTCTTGGCGTTCACCGTTTTTATCCTTGTACCTCTCAGACGTTGCCATTACCATGTTTGCAACTCTTCCGTTTGTTAATTCTTTGACCTCTGGGTCTTTACCTACGTTTCCGATTAGGATTACTTTGTTTACTGAACTCATTTTACTTTGATTTATTTAACTGATTTTCTGATTATATTTTCCGTAGCCTTGTCGATATCGTACATCTCAAGTGCTTTATCTATTGATCCTTTAGGTGTATCAATCCATTTAAGTAGTTTGTTGTACTCAGCAGTACCTGCCGTTACTTTTTTCTTTGCTCCTGCCTTCTTCTCTACAGTAGTTGTCTTCCTTGGCTTTGCAGTAGAGTGAGTGTTTGTTACGTCAGGATCTTTGTTATCGTCAATTAGTAGCAAACCATTCAAGGCATACTTACGAGCATACGATGAAGACGCTCCAAAACATTGCCCCAGACTCATGCCTTTTTGGTTAGGGTCGATACCTGCTTGAGCCTTAGACGAAACAAATACCTCTGTCTTCTTTGCGTCATAAACTGTAGCCGTAGCCTGGGTGTACATTACCCCACATATTTCATGCACCTCATCCGTAAGATTAAGTACAAGACCATGCTTGTCCATTAAGGGCTTAACAGCCTCAAGAATGTCCTCGCAGTTACGGTAATTGTAACCTCCGAACTTGTTCTTTTGACTCTTAGGGGCCTTCAATTCTTTCTGTAGTTTCACTAACTTTTCCATTGTGCTAAAGTATAATTATTAGATGATATATCCTATTTCTCGGTCAATTTTTTCAAGTTCTACGCCTATCGTAAACTCGTCTGGCTTAGTGATTCTTACGTCCAACATCTTGGTCTTATTGTTGGCACGTTGGTAGTATCTCATGTAGCCATTTGCTGGGAACTCAATCTTTTCTACAGACTCCTTTCTGAACTCGTTCTTTATCCTATTCTCAAGTTCACGCTTCTCTTTCTCAAGCTGTTTTATCATCGACTTAACTGTCTGAAGATGCTTACACTGCATTAGCAGGTCTTCATCTCCTTGCATAATCTCCTGCTCTACCTCGTGTGTCTCTGAGATAAATGCCGAGTAGTTTTCGTTGTCGTTAGGTTCAGGTTCAAGCTGTTGGATAACTCCCATCCAATCCTCGTACAGATCAAAGTCAGCAAGGTCTTTAGCTTGTTCGGCTTCAATAAGTGCTTGTCTTCCTTGCAGAACACGCTTCCAGAACTCGTATGTTCTGTCGATTATCATCTCAACTATCTCCTCGTTACGCTCTATTGGAAATACCTTGAATCCTCTGCCGTCAATCAATACGGCAATCTCAGCGTAATCGCACTCCATTATCATCATCTGCTGATGAACCTGTATTACGTACATATCAGGAACGCCATCGTACTTCTTGTAGACAAAACCATTCATAGTCTTTATCTCCAACGGACAAGGCTTAGTGGTTATCTCGTCAGACAATGTTCCGTCCTCGTTTAGTTTGCGTGAACCCTTCTCAATAACCCTGTCCAGGTTGCAGTACAGGTGTGGGTACTTAGGATTCTGCACGAAACCTACAAGATGGTCAGCCTGACGTATAATATTTCCACTCTCAAACTGTTCCATATACCCTTCCTCAGTACCATCGTAATACTTCCAAAGGTTAGCCACATACTCTTCTTGGTATATACCGTGAAATGCAGGTGGAGACATAAAGTTCTCTGACTCCATAGTGCCTACCTTCTCGTGGTACAACTGCATCGGTGTCGGTTTGTAGGGGCTTATACCACAGACTATTGCGGCAGACGATGCTCCTAATCCGTTCTTCCTAAACTCAAACCACTCAGGGGTTCTGTCTTTAATTTCTGTTACCCAGCTTTTCTTCATCTTTCTTTTGTTTTTGTTTTGCTAATTTAATCGGTCAGATCGTAATGTAATTGAGTTGTAGCAATAAGTTAGGCACAATCTATAATAACACATTTTGATATATCGACTTCGTAAAATTTTCTGTTTCTGTTTTTATACCTATCGTATTTTTCTACTTTAACCCATTTTTTTAAAGTTTCTTTTACATTTACGAAAATCATAGATGTATAGTCGGAATTGTATATTATATAATAAATTGGTTTTATCTTATGTTTGTCAAATATATGACAAGCGTCTATTATTATTGTTTTGTATTTAAACCCATCTTTTTTGTTAAATTTTAATGTGGGTCTATGCTTTACTTCAACAGGAAGCATTATTTTTAAGTCCCCTGTATCAGAAAAATTAGACGCATTTTTTACCTCATCTCTTATAAATGTTGGTTCAATAACAACTTGAAATCCACTATTAGATAAAAACCTACTGGCTTTATCTACCGCTATTTTACTTAATTCTATGTCATTTTTAAAATTCGGGTCTTCTTTTTCGTAATCGTACATCTTTTTGTTTTTAAAATGGAACTTCCTCTTCGTCATCATTGTAAGGAAGTCTTGCGTTAATCATAGCCTTACTGTTAGGAACAGTGTATGCGTTTTCCTCTCTCTCTAATGGGTTAATTCCATCGTCATAGAATCTACCTTTCATCACATCGTATGTGAGCATAGCCTCGCCAGTAGTCCCGTTCAACTCCTTTTTCTTAATCTTCTGAGAGATAAACAGAGACGTAGAGTCTTGTGGTTGTGAGTTGTAGAATGGTCGGTGGAACATGATGATGTTGTCAGCCTTGTTATTCCACATAGCCCCACCTGCAAAGTCATACACCCTCGGAGTCTTATAGTCTCCTGTACGTTCATCCTTCTGTATGGAACTGTTAGGGTGTGCTACAATCACCATGTAGACATTATTCTCCAACGCAAACTTCTTTTGTACTCGGAAGAAGTCCTCAAGAAACTGATCGTCACGCATCCTTGTACTCCTATCACGGTATATCGCATTAAACGGGTCAATCATACACCCATCGATGTTGTGCTTAATCATCGTCTCCACGAACTTTCTGTTAATGTAGTCCTGACTTGGCATCTCCTTCTCAGGGTAGATGAAGAAGAACTTGTCGTTAATCTTCTCAG
>WLWF01003460.1_pt1 | contig 10324 bp, 13 predicted proteins | sample 6718331 | NCBI WGS metagenome assembly WLWF01 (sample SAMN12718692, study PRJNA515312) | sponge metagenome | isolation source: marine sponge | host: Mycale hentscheli | place: New Zealand: South Island, Marlborough, Capsize Point | collected 2003-05-01
TTCAAATGACATACCTGGTCCAGTAAAAGTAGACCTACCGATTGATCCTAAACTCTCTCCTCTATCAGATCTATCTTTTATTTCTGCTCGTTGTAAGTCTCTTAATTCTGCTACTCTTGCTCTACTAATATCTGTCTGCGGTGCTTTTCTTCCTACTATATTTTCTATTCTTTTTTGCATAGCTCTTGCTAAACCATAATTAGTTGGTTTACCAAATTTACCGCCTGTAATCATATTTAAAAAACCACCAGATACAGGGTTGTATCCTTTCATAATACCTGAAGCTATAGAACCCGTACTTGTTAATCCTTCATATGGACGATAGAAATTTTTTATACCCGTTGCTCTAGGATCTTCTTTAAAACTACTACCTATGTTTTTTAAAAAACCATATCCTGGTAGAGCTATACTCATTATTAAATCCATAATACCACTTGACTTTTTCTCACCTGTTAATGAATCTACTTGTTCAACATCTGCTTCGTTAGCTACACCCATATTTGCAGGTAAGCTTTGTAAATCTAAAGTTGGTAAACCTTTTGTTGAAGTTAAGTCAGGTTGATAATAATTTTGAGGAGCGTTAACAAATTGTCTTGGTTGGTAAAAATCTTGAGTAGCACTCACATCCATTCTTGGTTGATAAAAATCTTGAGTAGCACTTATATCCATTCTTGGTTGATAAAAATTTTCAGTGGGATCTTCCATAAAAACATTAGAGCTTTCATTTATCTCTGTGTCTACTAAATTTCCATTTTGATCAAAATATACTGCCATTATCTTCTACCGTCTGGTTGTGCGTCTAATCTAAGTGTGCCATATCTCCATGACTCACCTACTGCTGTGTTGGCTATTTGTACAGAAACTAATCTGCCTCTAGCTCTTGTATCTACTTTATCAGTAGAAGTAGTGATTGTAAAGGGCCCAAGTGGTGAGCTGACAGCGACATCATCTGGGTAGCTACTTACAAATAAAGTTACTTGAGCATTACCTGTTTGGTATTTAAAGTCAGGTATAAATCTTCTAACAGACATAAAGTATTCTCCATCACCTCTGTAATCTGCAACCCCTGTTGCCTGACCCAAGGCGCTCTTACGTGAAGTAATATCCCAATCTCCAGACCTAATAAAAGCATCTATAGAAGTGGTACCTGAGCTATTAACTTGATCGGTTCCTACTTCATGAGCATAATAAATACTGGCTCCATATAAATTTGTAATACCTAATATATCTGGAAATACAGGTGTTCCTGTGTCTACATAGTCAGTTGCATAAGGAGCATTAAACACCCCTTGATCTTGATAAGTAGTTCTATCTAACGATGAAGTAGTCCAAACATTTTCTGAATAATTATAAGTTACGCATCTATCAACTTGATCAGATCCATCTTTTGGATAGAACCAATTTATTTCTGTGTATAAAGAATTAGGTGAAGAATAAATAACATCCCTTGAATTTAAATTAATACCTAAGTTATCTCCGTCTGTGCTAAATACAAAGTCTTCAACAAGTGAAGGTAATGACTTAACTGTACCATCATATACAAAAAAACCACCTTCCGCTGACATCCACCATACTGCACCATTAGCATAAGACATAGCATGCTGACCAATACATCCACAGTTAGTACCAACTTGTCTAACAGAAAAAGTAAAAGGTGGACCAACAAATTGAATTACATAAGCTGCAAGATCAGTTGATACAAAGATATAATCTTTACCTTGTATAGCTGCTCTGATTTCATTACCGGTATCCAATCTAAAAGTACCGGCTGTGTTAGTTGCTGTCGGTGCATATGTATTTAAATCTTCTTGGTTAGAAAATCTTACAAACATAGGGTCTTGTGTTGTAGGGTCACCTATAGTTGTTTCAGTTCCTAGATGAAATAAATGTCTATCTCTATCTGATACAATAGAAATTCTAGTAGCCGTTGGATTGTTCGTTGTTTGAAAATTACTTGTTGATTGTGATGCTCTTATTGTTCTGGCATTGGATGCTCCAGCATTCCATGTAAAAGTTTTACCATTAAATACAGTTGCAACTAAGACTTCACCAAAGTTATCAAGACTCCAGTTGCCTGGATCCAGAATCACGTTACTTATTGTTCGTTCCGTTCCCCAAGTAGAATCTCCCCATAAATAAGTTCCCCAACCATAACCTGCAGTTTGAAACGTTGGTCCTACTTCAACGTAAGGATTAACAGTTGCTGCACCCGCTGCAGTCATACCTGTTCCTCCTTCTGCTCTTGAAGCTTGAACTGTAAACTTGTCTATATCAGGGACAGTTAATATTTCATAAACTTGTTGTAATTCAGCTGGTGTATAATCTGAAGCACCTGTTACTGTAACAGCTGAAAGGGTTACATACCTTCCTTTAGCCAAACCATGAGATCCTTTATTTATAGTTACAGTGTTTGAACCATTAACAGTTGTTATAGTACATCCTGTGATAGCTGTATCTAATGGTGTAATATCAAAAAAATCATTACCATAGTATAAGAATAAACCTTGTGACGTTCCAATAGCTGTATATTTTTCACCTGCAAAAGAAGTAAAAGCATGTTGTTTTCTAGCTGCTCCAGGTAATGTTTTAGATGCAGCTGTAAGTTGATTCCAACCACCTATCTTTTCAGGTAGTCCATATCTAAATCTAACAAAATCACCATCTGTCCATTGCCCCTCGGCACCAGATTCTGTATCTTGTTTGTTAAAACCAGGCTTGAAATTTAATTTTTGTAGCATATAATAGCTTATATATCAGTTTTATAAAGAATGAAAGTAACATAAAATATGAGCTATGACCATAAAATATCTGATTTAAAGTATAGAATTAATGGCTTAGTTTCTAAAGATGTATGTAAGAGAATAATAGATATTTTTGAAAAACATCCAAAAAAATTTGGTGAAGAATATGGATCTGAGTCTAGTCTCAAATTTAAGACACTTAAAATAGAAAAAGATAATTTTAAATCTTTAAATTTATCTGCCATAAAAAATCCCACAAACGAGATAGAATACGCTTTAAATGAAGCAAAAAGATATATAGCTATAATGATAGCCAACTATGTTCTTCATATTAAAACTAAAAAAATATGTCCTGATTTTAATGATATATTAATTAAATCTAGCTATAATATAAGAATTTTAAAATATAATGTTGGTTCATTTATTAATGACCATTCAGATGTAGATAAAAATATAAGAGCTTCTTGTACATTAAATTTAAATGAAGACTATGAAGGAGGAGAGTTTAGATTTTTTGATGGTCAAATAAAAGAGTCTTTTAAAACAGGTGATGCAATGATTTTTCCTGCTGAACCTATATGGGTTCATGGAACAGAACCTATAACTAAAGGCACTAGATACTGTATAAATTGTTTTTTAGAAAGATGATAACAAAAATTAACACTAACATACCTAAAAACACTAATGAAAGTATACTTAATACTTTGTTTAAATCAAAAGGTTGGTATTTTGGATACGATAAAGACAATCACATTGATAAAAATAAAAAAGATGCAGGTTTTATAACAGTTACCTATAATGAAAAAGGAGATTATTATATTGATGATACTTTAAATACATATGCTCAAGTTATTTTTGATGTAATAGAAAGTAATTCTTTTATGAAATTTAAAAAGATAAATAGAATTTATTGGAACTGGTACCACCCCGGAAGCATAATGCAGTTTCACATAGATACTCAAGGTGATAATAAATTTTCCATTATATACAATCTACATAATAATGATGGTGGCACAGAGTTTAAAATAGATGATCAAATAACTTTTCACAAATCAATAGAATCAGAAGCAATTCTGTTTCCAAGTAAACTATATCATAGAGGTGTAGCACCTATAATTAATCCTAACAGGTTTTCACTAAACATAATGTTAGAAATATAATGAAGGAGAAAAAATGTTATTTCAAAACATAGAATATTATGAAACAGATAATTTTCAATATTTATTAATTCATAAAAATGGATCTAGTAGTGTACGTGAATGTATTAAACATTTAAACCCCACTGTTACAAAAAAAACTAATTTTGAAAAAGTAAGGTGGACGGTAATAAGAGAACCTTACCGTAGATTTATTTCTGGACTTAAATACGATTTAAAAAGACAAGGCCTAGAACTTGAAGAGGTTGGTTATAACTCTCTACATAATTTAAAGATTAATAATTTTTCAATGAATGATGGAAATATTAATCACAGCACGTCACAGGTTCCGTATTTAATGAATACTAATATTAATTGGTATGTAGAACTAAGAGACCTCTCTATATTTTTAAAAATGCATTTTGATAAAGTTGAACATGTTAATGTCAATAAAGAAAAAGAAGAAGAAAAGATAGATTTAGATCTTGATCCAGAAGAAGTTAGTAAATATTTAGAAGTAGACTATTATGTATATAATGAAATATTAAACTCACATCATTTATGGAAATGGCAAAACGGAAAAATATTTTAATATAATGATATATCAAAAAAATAATTTTAAAGCAGACATGTTAGACCCTAACTATGGAAATTTTCCAGCAATGATGGCATGGGAAAAACCTTATATGGAAAAATGTGTAGAAGTTTTAAAACCACATGGTGATGTTTTAGAAATAGGTTTTGGAATGGCTTACTCTGCTACAGCTATAAATAAATATAGACTAAGATCCTATACCGTCATGGAAAAAGATGAAGGAGTTATTAAAAAATTTCATAAATGGAAAGTTAAACAAAGAAATAAAAAAATAAATGTTATAAAAGGATTATGGCAACTACGATTACCTTTTATAAATAAAAAATTTGACTGTATATTTTTTGATGATTCACCAAGTGGTGAGCTACAACAGTCGCTTACTCCAGGAAAAAGAAATTTATTATTTTTAAAATTAATTCTTAATAATGTTAAATACAACACTAGATTAGTTTTTTTTGGATCAGTCCCACAAAAATATGATGGTTACCTCACAAAACATTTTAAATTTAAGTTTCATAAATTTAAAATTAAAATACCTTACTACTGTCCATACGCGAAAGGTGAGTACATGTATGTTTATGAGGCAGTCTTTAGAAAGAAAAATGAATTTTAATTTATCTGATCAAGAATTTTTTAATTTATATATTAAAAATAATAAATGGTTTCCATTACAAAATCATGGATTGATAGATAAAGAAATACAATTAAAAGAAGAAGATCTAGACTTTCCTAATCAAATAACTTCTTATTTAAATTTATTTAAAAACATAGAAATTAGTAATCAATCTATATTAGATATAGGTTGTGGTTGGGGAAGAGGTACACATACAATTAAAAAATACTTTAATCAATGTAATGTAACAGGGGTAGATATAGATTCTTCTTTTATTGATTATGCAAAATTAAATTTTAAAGAATGTGATTATATACAAGATGATATATTTCAAAGTAAATTAAAAGATTTATTTTTTGACTTTATAGTTTTAAACTGTTCTATGCACTTTTTCTATGATCAAGATAAAGCCTTACAAAACATACAAAAAAAATTAAAACACAATGGTAAATTATTAATAACCGATTTGTGGGAAAAAGAAGCGTTTGTTATTTTTTTACATAAATGTGATAAAAATGGATTAAAAATTTTAAGTATAGAAGATCAAACAGATAAGACTATTGAATCAATGGAAGAGGATATATCTAAAACTTTTTTAAAATTTAAAGATAAAATAGATAAAAGTTCTATAATGGCTTTTATAGATATACAAAAAGATAGGTTAAAATTATTTAAAGAAAACATAAACCGGCATTATAAATTTATTATACAGTAAGATATGAACTTAGCATTTCAAATACCAGATAGACTATATTACATAAAAAATTTTTTAGATTACGAAACTTATAAAGAAATACACCGTCAAGTTTTTAGAGATAAAAATATAAATTTAAAATCAGTTGAAGATGAGTGGCAAAAAATTTTGGTACATGGACATAAAAATTTTACTGAAAAAACACAATTTGATAGTGAACAATATTTGTTAAAAAAAATAAAAACATTACTTAAAAACAATTCTTTTCATTCAATAAAATCCAATGATTTTAATTTTGTATTACATTCTATGAAAGATGGTGCGGGTATTAATTGGCATGATGATGGTAAGTATGTGTATGGAGTTACTTATTATTTAAATAATAGATGGAATAACAAGTTCGGTGGAGAACTTATGTTTGCCGAAGGTAGGTTTAGTGGTTTTATACCAGTTACAGGAAACTCTTTACTTATTTTAAAAAGTCCTATATTACATAAGGTATCAGCAGTTACTAAACCGTTGATTCCAAGAAAAACAATACAGGTATTTATAAATGAATAAAGAAAGAACATCTAAAATAGAAAATTTTATTGGTATATATGATAACTACATACCCGAAGACCTTTGTAAAAAAGCTATAAACTTTTTTGAAAATCAAAGTAAATTTAATAAAACTGTAAACAGAATTGGCGGAGAAGGTGCATCTGTTTTATCTAAAAAAGATCAACAATATTTTGCGGAAACAAATAATATGGAAGTTTGGTGGGAAGAATTAAAAACATTAATTTTTAATTTTGATTTAGTATGGAAAAATTATGCATTAAACGTAGGTGCTGAACAGGCATTTCAAGTTCCTTTTCACTACACTTGTTTAAAAATTCAAAAAACACTTCCTACTGAAGGCTATCATGTTTGGCATTTAGAACATGGTAAAGGATACGACCTTGGAGCTAGAGCTTTTGTTTTTTCTATATATTTAAATGATGTAGAAGAAGGCGGAGAAACAGAATTTTTACATTTTTCAAAAAGAGTAAAACCTAAAACAGGTAGAGTAGTAATTTGGCCAGCTAGTTTTCCCTATCTTCACAGAGGAAACCCACCATTGTCTGGCGAAAAATACATTTTAACATCTTGGATGATGCTTAAATAATGATTAAAATTATAAATGATTTTTTTAAAAAAGAAGATTTAGAAAAAGTTCAAGACTTTGCTTTGAATAAAGCATTCTATACCCCAAGTTATTTTGATCACGCTACAGAAAAAACTAAAGAATTTTACTATGGGAGTAGATTTCATTTAAGAAGAAACAAAGAATTATTAGATTTTTTTACAAAACAATCTGAATTGAAATTTAAAATTAAAATAAAAAAAGTAAATGATAATTCTGGTATTGATTTAAGAAATTTAGATCATTTTAAACCACACACTGATGAAAATACTCCAGCAAAAATTAATATTTTAATTATGATATCGGGTCCAACTGCGGTTACTAATGGCACTGTTTTTTATACAAATGAGAAATTAGATATTCATGTAGGATTTAAAGAAAATAGAGCTGTTATGTTTCCTTCTGATTATTATCATTCACAACACGCTAGTGAAATACCTAATTTAAAAAGATATACTTCTACGTTATTTGTAGAGGATTATACTGAATTAGATGTATAAGAAGTAGGTCTTGAACCTTTTTCAGATTCATCTCTGCCATCATTATCCCAATCAGCCTGTAGTTGTTCTAAATGTTTTGCATCCCATAGAGAGCTAAATTGACTTATGTCTCCAAGATTAGCATCTGCATAAGATTTGTGTGGGGTTGTATCTTTATGTTCTACTTCATCACTAGAAACAGTTGTTCCATATTGAATTGCCCAAATATTAGAAAATTTAGCATCATTCCAAAATGAATCATTGTTTAAAATCTTATGTCCTTTACCTAAAGTAGCCCCTTCATCATAATTTTTTATGATTAGTTTGTCTTCAAATACTATTGTCCATTTTCCTTTTGATGCCATTTTTTCTCCTAAGTTTTAATAATATAAATAATTGTTAAATATGGTTGTAAAGTTGAAGTGTTATGTTGGTGTCCACTACCTGAACCTGCGTTAGTTGTGGGAGTTTCGTTTGTATATCTTCCATCAGGCCCATAGTTTAAGTTAAATCTAGGAACATTACTGTGACCACCTCTTATAGGTATAGTGTGATCGTGAGAAGCAAGTTGTGATTCTGATAAAGTTGCATTAGCAGTGGCTGCATTTTCGGCTCCACCAGTTGATGCTAAAGCTTTGTTGTTAGATTTACTTACGGCTACTTTATCTTGTAAATCAGGAACGTTAAAAGTAGATGAACCATCTCCAGCTCCGTAAGTTGTACCTACGATTGCAAATAAATCTGCGTAAGTTGATCTTGAAACTGCTGCACCATTACATTCTAAAAATCCAGATGGAATTGATGAATCTGACCACGGAACAATAGTTGCTGTTGGAATACCTTCAATACCTGTAAGGTTAGCTCCATTAAAATCGTATTTAGTTGCTTCGTAATTTGCCATATTCTATTTCTCCCTGTAAGTCCATCCTGTTGTAGCGTCTCCAGAATATACTAAACTAAAACCAGCACCTTGTGTATTAACAACAAGGTCGGCTGCACTGTTTGCTATATTAGAAGAGTTTCTACCAACAGTCAATGCGTTAGTATTGAAATCATATCCTTGATCCATAAATGATACTTCATCACCTAATGCTGGAGAGGCCGGTAAAGTTATTGTAACTGCTCCACTATTTGTATTTACTAAAAGTTGAGCTCCCGCTTGAACTGTTTCTGCTGCTGATACTGCTCTCCAATTTCTTTGTTCAGATAATTTTACAACATTAGTTCCATCAGAATATAATGTGTAATTATTGCCTTCACATAATAATACACCTGTTCCAGATGAAGTTTTAAAAGTTAAAGTATTTCCTGCATGATCACATGCGTCTTGAACTTGGTAAGTTTTTTCAACTGAGTCTGGAATACTAACAGTAAGGTTAGAAGCTAAAGTCCCTGTTAATTTAATAATTTCATTTTTACCATTTGATAAAGCACCATTAGTAAAAGTTAAAGATCTAGCAGCGTTAGTAATATTAAAAGTAGTAAAACCACCAATAGCTTGTTCTAGAATTAAAAGGTTAGTATTTGTAATTTGTCCCCAAGTTCCTGAATTTTCTCCAGTTGCTTGTACTGTAAGTTTTAAATTTGCTGATGTTGAATTCGCCATATTAAATTCCTTATATCGTTTATTTTATTAAAATAAAGAGAAAGTGTCAAACTCTTTATGCAACGACTTCCCTCCATCCAGGAGGATCTATTGGAGCAGAACCTGTATTTATTTGATTCCAGATAAGAGCATTAGCACTATTTATGTTCATAGTCAACCCAAAACCATCGAAAGTTGCAGTGGCATCTGTAAATGCAGATACTGAAGCAACTCTAGATAACAAAGGAAAACCTGTAGGAATTATAGTTTGACCTGGAATACCTAACGCGGTGCCTAAATTAGCTGTCATTCCTATACCTGTTGGAACTGGAGACACGCTTATAGAACCTACAACAGTTCCTAAAGAGCCAATCATGAAGTTTCCAGTTACTGCCGCATCAGGTGCAGGGTCTACTTGACCTAAAGTTATTTGAGCTACATTTAAAGTATTGGCTACAATATTTGCATCACCAGTAACTTCTGTTGGAGATCCTAAAGCTGCAGTCATTGCAATTCCAGAAATATCTACTTGAGCTGATTCATTCGGATCGCCCCAATTATTTATGCCCCATTGAAGTCTACCCCAACCTTCATTATTAAATGCTTCAACAGTACCAAGTCCCATATTAGCTTGATTACCTGTTGCCATAGCATCAGGACCGGCATCAGCTGTTCCTAAACTGTTTGTAAGTGGAAAACCAACTGGTTCAACTAAAGCTAAACCAAAAGCAGTTACGCTTCCAAGACCTGCGGATAATAATTGATTATTGTTTGTAGATGGGCCAGTAGATACATCAATAGAAACGGTTGCCGTTCCTAGACTTGCAGTTACAGAATCACCATCAGCGATGAGAGTGCCTGCAATACCCCAAGCTTGTTTTCCCCATTCAAAACGACTCCAACCACCGTTAATCTCTGCAGTAATTGAAACAGAGTTCAACGACATAGTCATGGCGTCTTCAGGTGTTGTTGGAATTACAATTTGATCAGGTGCACCCCAAGGTCTAGCACCCCATTGATCTCTACCCCAACCTAATTCTGTTTTTGCATCTATAGAAACTGATCCAGTTGTAACAGACGCACTTGTCCCTGTAAGGACAACAGAGTTATCTGCACCCGTTCCAAAACTGCCAGTGTTCCATGTACTTGTTCCCCAAGCGGCCATAGGAGGTTACCTCCTAATTACCCAGAGATTCTTAAAATCGCTGCTGTTGATGTTGGTGCTGGAAACTGAACTGTAAACGTACCTGAAGTAGCTGTTTTATCTGCTCCGAAATCTAAAACACAAACTGCAGAGTTAGTAGTTGCAGATG
>WLWF01003464.1_pt1 | contig 10310 bp, 25 predicted proteins | sample 6718331 | NCBI WGS metagenome assembly WLWF01 (sample SAMN12718692, study PRJNA515312) | sponge metagenome | isolation source: marine sponge | host: Mycale hentscheli | place: New Zealand: South Island, Marlborough, Capsize Point | collected 2003-05-01
CCATTGTCGAATATATATGTTGGTGTTGGATACTTAAGAGAAGGATCAGCCTTGTAGCACTCATCCATCCAACTCCAAGTAGTTTCTTTTGTTTTTATATCACCCATATTGTAGGTTTCCATGTTGGGTCTTTCCAGACTGAGCTAGGAGATTTACCATCTATCGTAAGTATTCCGCTAACAGGATCGTAAGAATGAGTCTGTCCTACAATTGGCGCCCTACCATAAGCACTCCAAGTATTTGGATCTGTTGCCCAAGTGGTTGATACGGTGTACCACTTGATTAAATCCATTGATAAAGAGCCAACAGGAACAGTCCTGAAAACTCCTTTAGCGTATACTGGCCCATGTCCAGTAAGAGATAAAGATCCTGTCCCTATGCTTGGCGAAAAACTTATACCGAAATCAGGAGATATACCATTAAGAGTTAGGTTTACACTGTCTGGATAAACTATATGATTGTTAGGATTATCTGGAGCATATCCAGTTAGGCTTGCACTATATGTACTAGGAGTAAGATAGTAGTCTTCCCAATTATAAGTAGTTGCATTCCAATTATCTGGATTAGAAGCCCAAGAAGCCCAAGGATTTGTCATTCAACTATTCTCGCAATTACTTTTTTATCTTCCCAGTTAATCCTTGTTTCAACAACTCTTTTTTCGCAAGCATACCTACCACCTTTGGTATCATGCCATCCCTGTCTTTTTAAAGTTCTTTTCATTGCAAGACATCCAGGCATACCCATCTCTACCCACTCGCTAGTTACTGGGTCTTCCCAAAATGCCATGTGTTCTTTAATTTCGCCATTTATATATAGAAGTAAAACAAAAAGTGTTTCCATTCAGTGCGCCCCATTTCCATTTGCTTTCATCTCCGCGTAATTATCGCGCAACGCTTCAAGTTTTCCTTCTAAAGAATCAACTCGACCTGATAAAAAGTTTAACGTTAGTTCTTGTTGCTTGTTAATTGACGCCGCTTTATCTTCAGAAATTTCTTTTTCTAAAGCATTGAGTTGCCCTGCTGTATGCTCTAATAATAAAAACATTTCCTGACTTGAGGCGGTGCTTATCTCCCCTCTTTGTAACTGCTCTGAGAACTGGCTGTTAGAATCAACCTCCGCTCTCATTAAGGTAAGGCGCATATCATGTTGATTCAGGCGTTCCATAGTGCCAAACCAAGCCCATGTCCCAATTGCAACAGCAGACGCTAAACCAATTAAATTACGAAGCGGCAACGAAACTCCCGTTCGATCCGAAAGTTGAATTGCTTTTTCTTCAGACATTTTTATGGTTTAGGATATTTTGTTTTAACCGCCTGACGATTTGCTTCCAACGCAGTGACAGATGCCATTCGTTCTTCGACCACGCCTTCCCAAAGAGCGACGATTAGTTCGTCAATAGATGGGTACTCTGCTTGTCGATTACGTTGGTATTGCGTAGCGTCTTGCTCTGCTTGCCATTCGGCGTGTGCGGTTTCGATTGCGCTCACTGATGGCTGTGGTTGATCGCTACTCCATCGTGCAATAAATGTTCCGTCGCCGTCATCTTGAAGAGCGTAATCTTCTTCAGAAAAACCTAATTGTTTTAGTCCGATATTTGTAATCATTTTTAGAGACCTATCATTTTGTAACCGCCAACAACACTTTCCCTCATATCATTTGAGATATATGAGTTGTAGCCACTAGCCACATTTGATTTGGCGTAAAACTCAACAGTGTCAGCCGCCGCTAATGCTGTAACCCCAAGCAACGTAAAAGTTTTGTAATACCCGCCTTGATAATCTTGCTCCTCAAGAAAAAATCTTGCTGACGTATCTGTTTCAGAGTTGACACGAATTTGCATGAATTGACCCACAAGTGCGGCAGAAGAACCACCGCTCGAAATGATAGTCATTCGAGAGTACAAAAAATATTTACCGCCTTCGCCAGATGGGACAGTAAAACGATAGTTTGTGGAATTATCGTAAGCGGAGTCAGTGTCAAAATCTTCTGTGTTTGCTTGCATTTTTGTCCAGACGTTATCGCCTAGCGTTTGACTTGTGGTGAAATTGGCTTGGAAAGCGGGAGTGTTGTTCCCACCAAAGCCAGTTGCAGTGCCTGAGTTTGCTATTGTCACACCACTGGGAATTGTAAACGTATCCCCTGAATCTCCAAATGTAAATGCAGTTCCAGAACGAGGGCTTATTTTATTAGTTTTAACTTCACTCATTTAGGGTATGCCTCCTTTACGGCTTCGACAGCATCTAGCCAAGTGCGTGAGCCTTCTGTTTGGTCGTGATACATCATGTCCATCTGTTCTTGCCAAGATGGATATGCTTCGGCTCTTGCTCTTGCGTATGCTTGAGAATCGTATTCGGCTTGTAATCGTGCGACTTCATCATCAACAATCGATTGAGTGATTGAGACTGGATTTCCGTCATTATCAAAACAGTCATTACCCCGAATCAGTACAACTTGGCTATACAAGTTTGTTATTGCTATTTGCTCTTGTCTGGTCATGCGCCAATCTCCATCAAAGTAAATATTCCCATTCCACCATCAGCATTAGCCCACGCTCCATCATCTGGACAATTGAATTGCAATTTGTAAGTTGTTGCAGATGTGGTAGATGGCGAGTCTAAAAACTGCAGTTGATTCCAGTTTTGACTTTGCCTAAGAAGCGATGAACCCGCGTTAGCAACATATATACCAGTATTAATTGGCCCATAAATAATCGATGAATCTTTTAAGATTTGTAGACCAACCTTGCCACCTCTGGTACTAGAATTATCTTGACCAGTAGTTTTAATTTGCGCTAATACAAATACTTTTGATGAAGTTGCGCTAGGCGTAATCGCGAGCGTTAAGCCTGTGTCAGCAAAAGTTGCTGAAGTTGAATAAGTTTCTGTGCTGTAAGTCATTGACAGAACTTGCAACACTTTGCCAAATCCAGTAGCAGTACCTGAGTTCGTTAGCGTTGCTCCTGATGGAACTGTAAACGTATCCCCCGAATCACCCAATGTGAAAGCCGTACCTGTAGCGGGGCTTATCTTGTTTGCTTTGATTTCACTAGCCATTACAGACCTCCTGACAGTGCTTTGATTTCAGCATCGGTCAAACCCAGTGCCTCAAGTTTGGAAACGGCAGATGCTTTGTCGGCTTCTACTTGAACTTGTTCTGCTTCGTAGGCTTCTTTAAGTCTTAACGCCTCCGCATTAACAAGTGATTCGTCTACAACAACCGAATTACCGTTAGCGTCGAAGCATCCCGTAGAGTCATCAATACGAACAACATTAGAATATAGGTTAAAAATTGCTTTATGATTCATGCGCCTATCTCCATAAGTGTTATAGAAGAAATAGACCGTTTAAATGAGTCATTATCGGTATCGGCATAACCACGATTGAGAGAAACATAGGTGGTTGCCCCAGTTCTTCCAACAAAATACATAAGTTTGTAAGTTATCGAAGAAGTCGATGATGGTGAATCCAAAGCGTGAATCGACGCTGAGTGAACATTGGCATCAACCGTATCTTGGTAAAGCGTTCCAACCGAAGCCCTTTCTCTTGCGCTTGCCGTATCACCTAAATGAATTGCACTGCTATCTCTATAAAGTTGAAAAATGCTATTAACATCAGCGGCGGCTGAATAAGAAAAAGAAACTAAAACCAAAACCTTGCTAGACGTTGCTGACGGCGTTATCGACGCTTCTAATCCTGTTGTTACGACTGAATTGCTATTTGTTGTCGCTGTATCTGATTTAGTTGCTTGAACAACTTGCAACACTTTGCCAAAGCCAGAAACCGTTGCTGATGCGTGTGGCTGAACGGTTGTACCCGACCCACCCAACGTAAGCGTTGAGCCAGATTCTTTGTCTATTGCGTTTACGTTTACTGTGCTCATACAACCACCAATGTACCAGTAACAATGATTGTACCTGTCATAGTTACTGGCCCTGCAAGAACTGCTGATTCAATGGTATGATCTCCATCAATAGTTTCCTGATGAATAAAGAACCCGTCTTTTGCGGGCGCTTGACCTATGTATTGATTTCCATTAACTACTTCAGCCATGATTCCTCCTTACGTAGAAATGCTATCTACATATGAAACCCACACATCTAAAGCAGATCCTGTGTTAGATTTAATATGAAGGACATCTGTGTTTTGCATTACAACCTTTGCGCCACCCTGAATAAGTTCTACAGAAGAACTGGGTGGAATGGTTAGGCTTTTACAAATATGGTAGTCAGTACCAGAGCCTGTCTTATCAATGTAACAATCGCAAGTTACAGCGGCTGTAAGAATGTTAGTTACTCTAATACCAATTAATGCGTCATCAGAGTTACTAGTAAGAAGAGTTGTCTCTCCCGTTCCTACCGCTGATGCTGCCGCTCGTTCAAAATCTTGTGCCATTATGCTCTCCTATAATGCAATAGCCATAGCAACTGCAAAGCCAGGAGATGCCGCTGTTACGGTTCCCCAAGAAGCATCAGTGCCATCTGTGGTTAAATATTTTCCAGACTGACCAGACATATTAGGTACGATAGCCGCAGTAGATGACGATGGGAAACTATTCTTCAGAACAACTTTTAACATTCTAAGATGGTCATCGCCTTCTGCTACAGGGTCTGAAACTGTAGGGTTTGTATTTACTAATTGAGTTACCCAGCTTGCGCTTTCTAGTGCCATAGTTCCCCCTACGTAAGTTCAAAAATACCAGTAGCGCTAGGCGTTACGGTAAGTGTGTTGTTTTGTGCTAATGTAAACTGGCTTGATGTTAAGCGAGAAAAACAAACTAGTTTTCCGCCTGACTGATAAATAACAGCGTATTTAACATTAGATACATCACCACCAGTAGCGGTCCATACGCAAGCCGTCGAGTCAAATCGATACTTGTTTGTTGCCGCTGATGCCCATGTTCTGGAAGAAACTGATTTACCTCCAGTAGCATACCCATTACCGTTAGCTACTTCATTGCCAAGAGAGGCTTGAGTAGACAGTGCAACGTTATTTACGTTTGCGCTTGCGGCGCTTGTATGCAAGGCCATATAAAATTTAACGCTAGTACCGTCAAGGTCAAACTGACCATTACCAAGGTACTCCCTAAAACTATTGAAAAAACTCCATGCTGTAGCCGCCATTTAAGCCGCCTCCTTTAACGATTCTGGATTCTTAATGATATGTGATATAAGTCCTTCGCCATGAACAATAAGATCATAGCTTGAGCCTGTAACGCTTATTAACTGAACAAACTCCTTTGCCTGATGATAATGGGCTACAGTGCATCTAAATTGCTTCCCACCTACAACCAAATCTATCTCTTCTTCCTTATCATTTTCTGGCTGCTCATATGCGTGGTGATGATCCATAATGCAGCTATCAAAACCAAAAATTTCAAACTTATGAAAGCCTAAAATTCTTAACAAATGCAACGCTCTAAGTGTTACTGTAGAGCCACCCATAATAGGGAAGAAGTCTTCATATGCTTTTCCGTATTGATCCTTAAGAACGTCTATGTTTTCTTCTTGAGTATCACAATGCCACAACCAAACATTGAGGCCTAAAAGCATTTTAAATACCTCTGGATGACATTGAGATGCCATTAAGTATTTACATGTATCTACTGGAGTTTCAATAAATCTTTTGTTAAACTCTCTGCTGTCTAGCATTATAAAAGCATTAGGAATAATTCCATTATCTAGACAATATTGATAAGTTCCATTTACTGTTACAATTGGAACGCCATCTTCGTATCTTTCCCTTACTATATCAAATGTATCTTTAAGTGATGGACCACCAGTAACAAGACATATTTCTTTGCCCCACTGCGTTTCAAATGGCTTTACCTGTGGCAATCCTAGAGAAACACTGTTTTTTATATTATTTCTTATTTCTTCTTTGTCTGAGTTTACAGCAACAAATATATCTGGAATTGGCTGTAATACTTGAACAGAGGGTGGATAACCTTTAAATGAATTCAAGCGTGAAACTCTAGTCTAAGCTCTAATCCAAGAGCTGCAGTTCCAGAACCTATTTGATCTATGTCAAATCTTATTACATCAAACTCATCAACTAAACTGTTTGTTCCGATAACCGGAGGCGTTACCGCATCCTTACTATCGTTTTCTCCAGCATCAATTGTTAACAAAGTGGTTAACATGTCAACACCTTTGGTTTGATTATGCACTTGAATGTTTGTTGTTGATCCTGCTGCAGCTGTATATACATGCCCGCCAACAGTATTAAGTCTAAGACTGTCAAATGTAGATGGTATAACAATCCTAGCAATTCCGTCTCCTACATAAGTAGGAAGTCCGTCAGCAATAACTTTAATTACTAATGTTCTATTTGAAAAAGATGTAGCATTAGCTAGTATTTTTCTATTATCGCCAGTAGTTGCATCATAAATAGCAATAAAGTCGGAATTAATATCCATTGAGCTTGCTACATTAAGATTATTTATAAGCTCTAATTTAGCATTGTTAAGATTACTAAGGTTATTGTCCATCTCTTCAAACGTGAGAGGACTACCTTTTGTTTCTCTTAAGGTTAGATCTGCCATTTATTTAAATCTCCAGTTTCCGAATATCATTACCTTGCCATCATTACGAACTGTTACGCCAGTATCTATGGTTTCTGTAACAGGTCTAACCATCATTAACTCGTAATAGTTTTCTGTGGCATAGTTAAACGTAGCCATGAAAGGTAGATCAATTAAATTAGCCGCACTAATAGTAACCAGTGCTAAAGCAAATACATATAACTCATCATTGTTTTTCTTTACAAAGTCTTCCCATCTGTCCCATTCGGACTTGGTTGTTTGTCCTTGATCCCACTTAATTGTTTCGCAGGTTGCTGACCCTCTGCCGTTTCCAGTTCCCACAACTCCCTTGTACGAGCAAGCAATATCTCCATACCTTTTTGCCAGTGCGCTTGTTCCGTTGAGGTCGTACTCAGATACGACAACGGGCTTACCAAGCCTAAGTGCCTCTTCGATACTTTTTCTGAACTGTGACTCATTTAAATTAAAACCAGTTTGCAAATATATAACGTCTGCATCTTTGTAGTATTCAGGTTTTACTCCTGGTGTTAAGTGAACTCCAATAGGTTTATTAACGCCTTTTTTTCTAAGGTTCTGTATAAGAACGCTTACCTCTTGTGCTGAATAATACTCATCGCATTCAAGACATACAACGTAGTGACTAACTAAATCGTCTACTGCGTCTACTACTTGGTTTTGGTAATCTATTTGATTTTGTAGCCCCTGCTTGTATACTTTAGGGCTGTCATCAGATATAAGCCACATTACAGGAGCCAGATTTTTATCACGCAACTTATTAAGACGATCACGCCAAGCAACTCTATTAACACCGTCAACCGCCTTAAACATTGGATCATGGTTTCTAGCCATGACATCTGCATGGGTATCACCATTTAATTTTAATTTTTCTATTACTTTCTCTCGCCAAATATTATTTGTTTCATCTGACAACCAAGACAAAGTACTATACTGAGATGCGCCTATTAAAAAAGTACTTCTGTAATCAGCAACCACAGTAGCAAATCCTGCGCTTACAAAAAAACAAAACAGTATTAACGATGCAAACTTTTTAATCATTTTTCTTTCTGTTTAATTTTGTTGGACCTGGCAAAAACCATCCTAACACCATAGGAATTACAATTATTAAAATAAGTAACCAACCTCCCATTTCCGCAAGAGAGCCAAGCAATGTAAAGAAGTTATCAGGCGCCTTGATAATAGTCTGAGGCTCTTGGCCTGTTGTCAAAACCTCCGTCATTACATCTGTCGCAAAGGCACCCGTCATGGCTCCCAGTATCGGCGCACCGACACCCCCACTGATCACAGTCCCAACAACCGCACCCGTTCCCGCTCCTGTTGCTACTATCGTCGATTCCTTTAGTGCTTGACAACCTACTGCACAGGAACTGATGGCGATGGCGAGCCAAAGATTGCGGATAAAATAGCGAATACTGCTATCACTGCAATTACTATCTTTACTTTTCGATCTAACTGGTTCCATCCTCTTTTCATGCTGTCCCACATAAATTACCTCCTAAATATTATAAAATTATTGCATCGATGGAAGAGCAATGCTGTCACCGCATCCGCATCTTCTTGTACTTTCACTTGGGTTAACCACAAATCTTTTAGAAAATCCTTTATCTTCGTAGTCAAGGTTACCGCCTTGTAAATATGTCTGCGATGTCTTGTCCGCGAATACGGTATTCTTCCCAATGCTCAACTCTGTGATACCTGTCAATTGAATTTTCTCTAAGGTAATCATAAGGCCGTTGCATCCACCACCCTTTAATCCTATCTCTAAGCACTCTCCAGAATTTAAAACTTTGTTTAGTTGTTCTTGAGCTTTTGGAGTTACAATCAATTTTTTTCATTTCCCTCTAATCTTTTGTTTATTGTTTTTAATATATTGCTAGTTGTATTAGTTAACAAAAGTGGTACAATGCTGTGAACGAAAGCAGTACCGCTCCCAACCAACATAAGGCCAGATATAGACATTGCTTTTCGTAGGTGTTGCAGATACGATTCATTGTTTTCCTTTAAGTGTTTCATTTTTTTCTTTTTCTTCCGCTTGCTGTTGTAGACCACTTAACTTTTTTAGGCCCAGTTTTTTTGCTAGCTTCTGATTTAGAAATTTTAGATGCTACCTTTTTAGGGCGACAAGCAGGGTAAGGTCTTTTAGATTTTCCTTTAGCAGTTTTTCTGCCGCAAGCTTTCCCTGTTTTTACATCTGTCCATTCTTCGCCAAACCATTTACCAAGACCACCTTTACTACTTGCCACGTTTTTTTACTCTATTGTCTTTACCGCTCCAAGTTCCACCCATTTTTTTATATTCTTTACTTGCCCATGCGTTTGCATAAGCAGAAGGGTAAACTTTAAATTTTCTTTTTGCTTTTGCTTTTGCAGAAGACCATTTAGATGGATCGCTAGGTGTTGGTTTAGAAGCCATTATTTTTTCTTCTTTGTTTTCTTAGCATCTTTAGCTAATTTTTTTAAAACATTAGATTGTTTTTTATGCATATTAGAAGCTTTTGTAAGCTCTTTAGAAACTTTTTTAATTTTTTTTAACATTTCCACCTACGCCTTGCTTGTCTTATTCTTGAGTTAGGATCATTTCTGGTCTTAGCACTAGAATTTTTTAACTGTCCAGCTGATCTAGCACAATAAGACTTTCTTCTTTTAGCGTCTTTAGATCCTTTCTTAGGACTTCCCGTTACGGCTGTCTTAAGTTTAGATCCTGGATTTGCTTTGCGATGAGCAGCTACTCCCGCCTTTGTCATTCCAGCGCCTGATTTAGTTTTTCTAAAGTTAGGCTTTTTTCCTGTAGTGGTTTTTGGTATAGGTTTTTGTTTTCTAGAAGCCATTATTTATTCATTAACCTTTCTTCTAATTTGTCTATACGATTTAAAACTCTATCTATTGCTCCATGCAACTCTGCTCTACTTACTGCTTGAGCCCCTAATTCTGTAATACGGCTATGCAATACTTTATCTTCTTCTTGAAGTTTATCAAACAAAGAAAAAACTCTGCGCAGTATAAAAGCAAGACCGATGCTTAATACCCCAAACAACATATCAACCATTGCAGACTCTTCCATTACGTTTCTACTGGAAATATCGGATTAGGGTTTATACTTAAAGATGTTCCATTAGATTGACCCGCCCAAACAATACAAGCCTCTTCTTTGTGTTTAAGATTTTTAGTAATAACTAATGTAGATGTAGTTCTTTTTTCATTAACGAATAAAACAAACGTTGTGTTCATATCTAGATGACTCATAACTACTGGAACTTCCTGATAGTTATCATGAAGAATATCTATCATAGCCATAAATCCTTCAGTACAACCAAGACTCATCTTGATTTGTTTTTCGTACATACCTTCAGGAATTTCATCTTGAGCTTTTAATAATACAGGAAACATTATAACAAGCATAACAAAAGTAAATGCAGCTATAGTTGCTAATAAGTATTTAATATGGTTCATAGTTAATCATCCACACAATATCCAGCAACCCAGTATGTAGGCTGAACATAAGGAAGAACTCCATAAGGAATATCACGAGGCTGTCTTTCGTAAAAAGCTTTGCCATTACTCATCTTGTAAGCTACACGCCTAGGCTGATAAGTTCGTCGTCCTATTCTCCTTGTTCTTGCCATTAGTAAGCTGCCTCTGCCTCTGGCTCCAGATTCCTGTAGGTGCGAATAACTGGAGGTGTTGGGTCAATATCGTATATTCTTGATAGTGCGTCTAAAAAATCAGGGTGAATTGTAGGAAAAAGATTGTACT
>WLWF01003465.1_pt1 | contig 10308 bp, 12 predicted proteins | sample 6718331 | NCBI WGS metagenome assembly WLWF01 (sample SAMN12718692, study PRJNA515312) | sponge metagenome | isolation source: marine sponge | host: Mycale hentscheli | place: New Zealand: South Island, Marlborough, Capsize Point | collected 2003-05-01
TAGCTTTCTTCTTGGCCAACTTGGCCTTCTTAATGTCGCCCTCGTCATCGAGGTCTTCATCGTACTTGTATTCTTCGAGAAGGATATCGACGTCCTCAGAATCGAGGCCATCTTCCGTCTCTAGTAAATAGTCTCGCAACAACTTATCCCCGTCCGACTCGTCGAGGTTTCTGTTGAGCTTGACAAAATCTTCCAAGCCACGGCCCGTCTCCTGACGGTACTTGTAATACGCGGCTACATCGTCAGGCAACTCCTGCTCGCGGGCCTCAGCCAGCTCGTCTAAAGAGTTAATCTCACGACCGTAACGCTCGCTCAAAAAAGAACGCACGTCGTCCTCCGATAAGCCAGTAGGCTCTTCGGCGGTAACCTCCTCTTGAACGGGAACCTCCCCATTCACCTCTGCCTCATGCTTTTGGAGGAGCTCCTGCTCCACCTCTTGGGTAGACTTAGACTCTACCTCAGTAACCTCACGGACTTTGATTTCCATTAGTGTAAAATTATATTATTTATCGCGGACTAAACTCAGCCAAATCGAAGCCATCGAGGCTGTCCTCATTCGATTCGAAATTCATCGGCGGCAAGTTATTCTTTCGCTGGTCAATAAGCTTGCTCTGCTCAGTATTTTGTTGACTGATGCGGCTAGATTTAGCGTCCTCACGCTTGTCCTCACGCATCTGCAACTGCTGCTCCTGCATACCATGGAGCTGCTGGTTGTACCGGAACTCAAGGTCCATGAGCTGTGCCTTGGCCTGAGCCTCGGCCTGCATCTTCTCAATCTCAAAAGCAATCTCGGCCTGCTTGACCTGCATCTTACTCTGGGCCTCGGCCTGAATCTTTTGCATAGCCGTCTGCGCAGCCATCTGCTGGGACTGCATATTGTTCTGCGCCTGCATCTGCTGCTGCTGGAGTTGGAACGTACGCTCCTCCTCTTGCTTTGCGATACGCTTAATCTTAAGCAGTTGGTTGGCGAGCTTCAGGTTTTTAATCTCCCGGATATCGATGGCGTCCTCAAGGTCGATACCACCCTTGCTCAAAGCCATTTGGATATTGGCCTCAAGCTGAGCACGCTCCTCCTCATCGGGGCTGACCTCGATAAAGACTCCGAAGTCGTAGATATACAACTCGCTAATCTCACCCAGAATACTGACGTTGTACTTACCAATCTGGTTTACGAACTCGTCCTTGAAGTCAGCGTACTCAAGGATATCGCTAATGCGGTAGGTGAGGGCCTCAGCCAAAGACCGGAACATAAACAAGCTCCCGTCGAGGATGTGTCGCGTAGCGGTATTGCTATTGGCGGCAGCCAGCTTCTGCAAGCCCACCAAGCTATGGGGGTCGGGGGCACTGCCGTCGCGAGCCTCGTTGAGGCCCGTAACGTCACGAATCATCTGCAAGTAGTGATTCATATTGCCAATCAGCATCTGCGTCTTAGCCGCCCCGCTGTTGCTATTGAGCTCCTGAATAGGAACCTTGCCCTGATTGTACTCTCCGTCCTGAGTATAGGAACGGCCTACAACGCTACCCGTTTGGAAGTATAGACGTAGCGCGTCCTCAGGGCTGTATGCATTGCCCGTACCTAGGTCGACCTCGTTGAGTCCGTCGGCATCGATATACACGCCGTCAGGAACGGTGCGGGAGATGACCTGCTGGAGCTTGAGGTGCGTAATCTGAATGAGGTCGGCGAAAGGAATCATACGCCGCGTAAGCGACTCGATGACGCCCTTGTACATGCGCGGTGCCGTAGCCACATAGTTGGGTAACGCATGCTGAGAAGCAGACTTCGGGCGGACCATATTCTCCGCCACCTCCCACTTCAGCAAGATATTGGTGCCCATAACCATGACGCCGTCGTACCATACGTCGATGGTCTTCTCGACCTTCTCGTAGTTGCCCTCCTCCATCATCTCGTCCGGAGGATTGAACTGGTCGTCCTTCTCAATCATACGGGCCCCGTCGCCGTCGAGCTTCTTCTTCTTATAGACAATCTTCTTGGTCGTCTTATAATTGAAGTACATCAGGGTAGCCGTATCACGGTAGAACATATCGTTCTCGTAGTACTGGGCCACGTTGTAGTAGTCGTACCAGCTTTGGCTGTACTTGCTAATCTCCTCCAAGTCCTCGTTGGTGAGGTCGGGGTCAATCTTCATAAGCTCCGTGATGGGGAGCGTCTTAATCTCCCCCCAGTAGAAGCAGTCCTTGAAGTACGGGTCCTCGGTGTAGCTGTATACCACATTGGCCGGGTCGACATAAGATACCTGAACGCCAGCGCCGGGCAAGAACTCGTGCTTAGCCACACTAACGCCCAACACAGTCAGGTCGTAGTCCATGCGCTTGCGCAAGTCGTTATAGTGGTTCTCCTCGAGGATGGTATTGATGGCCTCCTCCTCAGCAATCTCGATGGCAGGCTTGTAGTTGAGCTGCATATATACCTGCAACTCCTCATCGGTGCTAGGCAGGTCGTCGGGGTTCATAGTGAACGGGTCGACGCCAGTTTTCTGCTGGATGATATCGAGGACGGGCTTAGCCACCATCTGCCCCTCAATCATATCCTGATACTTGCTCCTCTTGGATTGCGACAGGGCGTCTTGAGCGTAAGCCTTGACCTTGAAGAGGCGCTCGGACATACCGTTGACGACGATGTCTACGAACTTCGGGAGGATAGGAACGGGAGTCCAGTCCAGATTGAGGTAGGACAAATCTCCGTCGATAGCCAGCTCGTTCTTATACTTTGCGATGCTCTGCTCGCCACGGGCATAGAGGCGCAAGCGGTTGTACTCGCCCCACTGATTGTAGAAGCGGCACTGGTTGCTGTCCTTCCTAAACCACTCGTATTGAATGGCCTGACCCACCATCAAGCCATACTCGTCACTGGCTTTTTCCGCATCAGAAACGAACTGACTAGGGAACCCAGCGGTAGAGATGTTTATCTTGACGTCTTTCATTTACTCCAGTCGTTCACTTCGAGAACCTCGATTGTTGTACCTCGGCAAGTTAATGCTTATTGAACTCTTCTGTGACTGAGGCGTATAGAGGTGTTTTTGATTGGCCATGACCGCCAAACCGCTGCTGATAGTAGCATCGAAAGCAGTACGGTTGCTGATGTCAAAGCGGGCCCAATCTTCTAAGGTTCTAACAAAAGCCATAGTACCCATCTCCCCCACGTCACGCATGCTTCCATCCATATCTATGCCCACATGCTTTTCGATAAAGCTCTCGATGGCTGCGGCATGGGCCTGCTTAACATCCTCAGAACTGTTGGGGATACCGCCGAGCTCACGCTCCGTCTTACTCAGTTTATTGAAGTGCTTATCGGGCCTGTTCATACAATAGCCACGATAGCCACGGTTCTTAAAATGGTACAATAGCCTTGGCTTGTTGTTCTCGATAAGGATGGGCATACCGTAGAACACACACGCCATAAGCACCTCCTCAAAAAATATCTCCGCCGTCTGCGGGCGGGCTACATACTCTAAGAAGAACTCATTGGTGGGCGCATCGTCCATATGGAACTTGGTCATTCCATGAAGAGCACCGTTAGAACCGCCACCACCCACAGTACCACTAATGTCGTAGGAGTCACATCCAAAAGACCCGAGGTGCTCATTGCCGGGATATTTAACGCCACGCTTCTCAACCCACCTGTTTTGCTGCCCCTTATTTGGGGTCCAAGAAATATTGAATCTACCCCTCCTATCGGGAGTAAAGATGACCCGGCTATCGCGGATGCCGTTCTCCCAACTGAAAGACCCACGGGTGAGATAGTGTTCCTTAACAAGGCTATCGGCGTAGTCTATCTGCTGGTAGATTTTAGTGAGGTTGAATAGGCTCTGCTTGCTCTCGTCGCGGAAGGCATGGGACTCCGTGCGAGGGAACTGCCGGTAGAATTCATTGAGCGCATCGGGGTCGCTCTTCATACTGTCTACCTCCGCATCCCAGTAGTCGATGGCGCCAGACTTAATCTTCATCCCGTCAACGCCGCTGATAGGTTTCTCCGGAGCGTGGAAGACGGGGTGGCCATACTGGTCTATGAACCCCTCCATATTGTATTCCATAGGGATGAACAGAGAATACATCCCGCTCTTGGTCTGGCCATTGGCGTTGCGCGTGCGGGGGTCGGAATCTTCGTACAGCTTCTTGAAGTTGGAACCGCCCTTAGCCAAGGCATTAGACGTAGAACCCATCAAGCACTTGCCGATAATCTTACTTCCCAAGCGCAGACACGTCTTGGTTACCCTCCAGTTGTTGAGGATGTTATTGGGCTTGACCCACTTCCCGCTCTCGTCATGGACCAGTAGGATTAGCTTCTCTCCGTCGTAGGAGTTGTCGTCAGTATTTTTCCAGTCGATGGTGGTGTCCAGTCCGAAAATCTCTTCGTCCTCCACATCGTACATATTCTTCTTTGTAATCTTCGAAGCAGGGATACGAAACGCCAGTTCCGTTTTCGGCTTATCCATGCCGTCCTGTATAGGCTTGAAGAAAAACGGAAGTCGGTTAGCAATGGGAACCACCTTATCCGTAAACATCTTCTTCGCATCCGAGCCTGTCTTTGAGAGTATTCCTACGCGTGAGTCTTTAGCCAGAGTACCGGTATTGACACACTCCGAAGACCCCATGAACGAGAATCCCGAACGGCGAATCTTGAGATACATCATACCGAAGCATCGCATGTCAGCCCGGCACGCCTCCCAGAAGATAAAGAATATCCTATTGGCCTCACGGAAATCGGGATACCCAACGTCGATACTCGTCCACTGCAAATACATATAGTGGGCGCCAGTGACATAGGTCGGGACGCCGTTATTCATAAACCAATGGCCCTCCTCGCGGCGGTCGAACTCCTTCTCGATATACTCTACCCAGTTGTCTTTGAACGCCTTGGGCATATCGTTCCACTGGAATATGCTCTGTATGCGCGTCAGCGATTTAGGGAGCTCCTCACGCGTCCACTTATTTTTTCCGGGCTCTACGTCTTTAGGCTGTAGGGGGAGGGCGATATCCAACCCGTTGATGTTGATGACGTCTCCAATCTGTCCCGACTTGGAGATGACCACCATATCGTATTTCTCGTTATAGCCATAGTGCCACGTCTTCGCGCGGTTCTTATTGGACTTAACGGCCTTTGTTACCCTACCCTCTGCGGGGCGGTACAGCTTATCTTGAACGTCGCTCTGCAAAACCCACCTTGCTTTCCGTCTTGGTAGTTCCTGCCGCCAGCTCCTCCTCTTCGGAGTCTATGCGATTCAAAATCTCTAGCGCGTCGAAGATGGCCAGCTTCTTAGTAGCCGCCGCATTCTTCAGCCTATCCGCCGCAAGGTCGTCGTCCTCTCCGGGCTTTAGGATATCCTCCTGAGCTACCTTAATCAGTTGCTCAACAGCTATCCGTCCCGCAGCGATGATGCGCTCCTTTAGCTTGTTTGAATCTTGCATGTTACTTGATGGTCGAACATCCGATATAGCTTCTCCCCGTCTACAATGAACTCATACTCGCTCTCAGGACGGAACGTCACCGTATCACCAGACTCGATTCCTTGACCCTTAAGATAATCATTAGGATATCGCATTACGCCCATCAGCGGCTCCTCTGTTAACGGCTTGAAGATGATAGATTCTTTGGGGGGTATAGGCTCCACAAAGCAGTACCTATCGTGAGGCACCCAGTCGCCGTCGCTACGCCACATATAGAACTGGTCGTAATCGACCAAGAACAAGTCGTCACGGAAGAAGCTGCGCCCGCTTTGCTGGCGGCCCCTCATGTCGTTGTAGTACTTGAATACGTTGTGGTGGACGAGGAGGGTATCGCCAACACCAATGGGACCATCATAACCTAAGGGCAGAGCCACCACCACGCCTTCCCTATTCGAGAAGCGGTGGTCTTCCTCGCTCGTGTTTACGATGAGGTCTCCCTTGGTATTGTTGTATCTCTGTCCCTGTACGATAAACTGATTGACGGCTCTCAAAAGTTGATGTTGTATTCTATTGAAATCGGCATAGGCGCCGTGAACTCCTTCCATAGGATGACCACGCTGTCTTGCTCAATGTAGATGAGGATACCCCCGGTATCGTCGTTGTATTTAATTAAATGCACATGGTGGGTATTGCCGAGAACGGCCTGACCCACCACGTAACACATCGAATCCTTATAGTCTGGACCGATACAAACTTTCCTAATGTCTCTCACAGTGTAACAATACGGTACATTACCTGCATAAAGCAATTACTGTTTCCGTTTGTTGTCGCGGGAGGGTTGTCGGTATAGATAGAAAGCGCAGTGTTTTCAGATACCCGAGCATTGTCTGTCATGAGTTGATTCATGCAGAAATACCCGGTGCCATTAGCGTTAATGGAGCCGGCGTCAAGAGTAAATTGACCCTCTTCAGATACCCCAGTGTATGTGCCCAATTTAATTGGGTCTGGGAAGTCATACTGCACGCTATTGAAAGAAAGCCGGAAAGCAGCAGAGATAACCTGAATGCTTCTAAGCAGTCCCGGAGCCGCCACAATCTGTACAGGCGTGGTGTCAAGAGACAGAATTTGAGCCGGAGTCAACGTAACGGTTGTCTTAAACACAAGGTCCTCCCACGACGGGCTAAGACCACCGTTAGAAATTAATGTTTGACCCTGAAACCCATTGCTACCGCCAGTAGTCAGTGTTCCCGAAGACAAAATAATCCCACCCGAAGACTGAATGATATTTCCAGCAATCAGAGAAGATGACGTAATCGTAGGAGACGTAAGGGTAGTAGACGTAATGTCCCCAGTAAGGTTAATATCTTCGGTAGCTGTGTCACCAGAAGACAACACTGCCTGAAGGTCAGGAATAGTACCCCCACCCTGAGCCAAGTCTACGATGCCCTGAACAGTAAACTGCTTGGTCTCTTTGTCTGTAGTTTCAGAATCGGTACCAATAACTGTATCCGCCCCTACCGGAGTGCTTTTTAGCGGATAGCTGGGTGTACTACTAATCTTAGCCATCTTACTTCTTTCTCCGGTCGCCAGTAATAGCAGTAATAAGGATATCGAGATAACCAAATACAGCATTGTCAGATTCTGAAGGCGTGAGATTCACGATAACTTTCAAAAGAGCCATAACACCAATGGTCAAGGCAATCCAGTTCTCTACGATAAAATCAATCATAGAACCAAGGTACGCAATTCAGTATAACCAGATGACGTTGCCGACCTTACTAGGGTCGCAGTCGCAATGCACAAAATTCTGGCCTATGCCAATGCGATTGAAGCCAGCCTCGAGGAGGCCCTTGACAATCATGAACCTGCGGTTGGAACTGTCGGCACGCACGTCACTTGCCCAGCCCGTTAAATGGCTGCTTCCCGGGACTCCCCCTACCTCAGCATTGTGCTCAGGCGTCCTAAAACCAGAGTTGATAACATAGGGTACGTTACTGTACCCACGGGCCAAATCCAGCTTCTCCAAGAACACCTCTTGCATCTCATGGCCCGAGCCGGGAAGGTCGGGACTGTCGAACTCGGAGTAGGTGAAGTACTTCATTTGATGCCCTGTTGCGCTAGGAGTAGCTTGAGCTCGTCGACAGAAACAACAAGCTTCTCCAACATACTCATGACCTGTAGCTCCTGCTTCTCTAACATAGCGATGCGGCCCTTTAGCTTTCCGATTTCCGTTTGGAGCTTGAAGTATATTCCAATAATCGCCCCCGCGAGGGTGAGGATTTCGAATAAGGTAATGGTGCTTGACATGTCGCCTCGTATGATGTGCCCTCCCAGTAAATCCAATACTGGTTGCAGTCTTTCTCCTCGTAAATATAATTACCAGTCATCTGATGAATAACCGGCATCTAAAATGTCTTGCTCGCTATACCCAAAAGAGAGAAGGAAATTAAGCTTACTCCCTTCAAAAAAAGGATGGGAACGCTCCATAACTTGCTGTATGGTAGGCTTAGGATTATGAGGCATCAGACAACCATTGAAGAGTTAGTAGCACCAAATGGAGCGTTAGTATATGTATCAATTAAAGTCAATCCAGAGGTAGAGATATTCGTCAAGTCTAACGAGTAAAGCTTATTGACAAGTCCAGTAGAAAAGTCCTCAAAAGGAAGATATGCATAATTGCCGTAAACAGCCAAGTCGTCTGTAATACCTATACCTATAAGAGAAGAGTCTAGCTCACCAACAAAAACGTGGCCCACCTCGCTAAGGTCAGACTGATTATATACGCCCACAAAACTTGAGTTTGAAAGCGTGACAATCAACTTATCTCCAAAAAGCTCTATGTTGTGGGCTTGACCATTATTGTCCCCACTGTTTGTAGAGCTCCGAACAGTACTTCCTATGACATTTACAGAGTTGATTCTTGGGTCCGTAAGGTTCACGCTAAATACAGATATAAAACTTGAGATGCGGTTATAAAACCCATACAAATAATCACCATTGCATACCATCAAAGTGTATTGAATCTGATTACCGGGAGTACTTGTTATAGCAGGGTCAAGACAGTATAGCAGTTCAGGAGGAGCCAAAAGATTTGATACAGGACTACGGAATATTCCTGCAACATATTGTCTTGTGCTGTCAGAAAAAAGTTGGTTTGGACTAGTCGCCATAGCGTAGGCGGGATAGTAGAGGTAGTCGCCCTGACAAACCAAATCGTTTGCGCCGAATTGGTCTGGTCCGTCAAAGTAGTCGAAGGTACCGTCATATAGGTTTCCAAACCATTCTTGAGGAGTAGAATTTACAGTGAGCCCACCATCGACTGGAATGCCATTTTCGACAGTAAGAGTGCCACTCAGGTTAAACTTGGTAAGCGGAGGCTCAAAAGAATAGTCAGAAGTAGAAGACTTCCCCCGATAGTTTGCATATCCATAAGTATCGTCTCTAGTTAGGGCGTGACAGCCTTTTGAGCCAAGGTCTGCGATTTCTACCGAGTCGTACGTTATAGTAGAACCAGAAAAGTTTACTGCGAAATTGTTGAACTTAACGAGCTTACTGGGGTCAGCAGTAGATTGGTCGGGGTTTTGAAACCTATAGGCAATGAACATGTCATTGCCGTTAATCATAATCTCGTTCGCCTGTTTAAAATCAGGAACGTCAGACAAAGGTGGCGACCAAGAAAAACCGGAAGGGTTAACTGAATTAGAAGCCACATCATAAACGTGAATCTTAGAATCCGGGTCAGAAGCGGACAACCCCCCAGAGCTTTCTAAAACAAAAACATAGTCCCCGGCATTGCTGGCTGGAACAACTTGGTCAGTAGGGTCAGCATCGTAGATAAAGTCAAAATCCCCGTAATGGGTGGCAGGAAAAGCACCTAAGGGGATGCCATCGATTTTATTGATGGTAGACTTAGTAGAGCCGGAAATAATAGCCGCAGCAGCAATACTAGAAACACCGAATTTATTTACAGGCATTAGGTAATCTCTAACCAGTCCTTACTGGGGTTAAAATACACGCGGTTGCCACCAAGGTTGTACCCGCAGACACGGACTATCTCTCCGCTGCCCGTAGGGGCTACAGCCGTAAGCGTGCCGTTACTGATGTTCAAATACAAAATGTTACCCGCAGCACCCGGGGCAGCACCGAGCTGCATAATGCCGTCAACCAAGGCGTCGCCGTTAGCCGCAGTGCCCATACACAACAGACCGCTGGCTGTACCCACAGCACTGGCGTTGGCAAGGGACCATGCCGCGCCATCCCAATAGTGGACCTGAGCCAAGGCCGCAACTACGCCGATGGTAAGTACCGTGCCCTCGTGGTCGCCAATAGAGCCGTATGCCGCGTCGCGAACGACAAGAGAAAGGTCTTCACCTGTGGTAGAGCCGCCGCCGCCGCCAGCCGTATCGACGATGTCCTGCATGGTGTAAATCTCCCGGCCTGCGTTGACAAGGGAGGAACCCCGCTCCTGTGTAGGGGTGTCGGCGTCCAGAGTGTGGAACTTCTGGTCTAAAGGTATCTGTGGCATGTCTTAGGGTTCTATAGGGTCAGGGAGCCAGCCTAGGGCCTCTGCCTCTGCCTGAGTGAGTTGGGTAGAGGTAGATGGGATAAGCTGTCCAAAAGGTACTGAACTTCCTTTGTTCGCATCGACGAACAGAACGAGCCCGTCCTTCTCCTCTTGCGGTACCTCAGGTAGCAAGAGCAGCATCTCCGTCAGGTCGACAGCGGGGTTGATATACACCTCCTCGGTGGTGTCACCGACGATAGCCACCTGCCCCGTGTCCGGGTGGGTGATGCGGGGATAGTAGTATTTCGTTATGTCCTGCGGGGATTGCAGGGAGGCAGGGCGCCGGAGGCACCACACCTGAGCGTCAAGCGCCTCGGCGCGTTCTGCGGAGTCCATGC
>WLWF01003467.1_pt1 | contig 10307 bp, 4 predicted proteins | sample 6718331 | NCBI WGS metagenome assembly WLWF01 (sample SAMN12718692, study PRJNA515312) | sponge metagenome | isolation source: marine sponge | host: Mycale hentscheli | place: New Zealand: South Island, Marlborough, Capsize Point | collected 2003-05-01
AATATTATTTAATAAAAGCTTTTCTTTAAAGAATTGCTTATTTAATTTAAGATATATACTTAAAGCTTTAAATCTTAAAAGCTGCTAGAAAAAAATTAAAGTAAATATTTATAAATGTAAATAAATATATAAAAAAAAGTTTTAAACAAATGGAAGAACAAAAACAAAACACAAACCAAAGGCAACACGTTGATTTACCTAAACCAAGTAACGTACCAGAACAAAATCAACAAATGAGTATTGAGGTACCTTACGATGTAATACCTTTACCATCTAAAGGATTACTTTACCCAGGTAGAAAACCAACACTAGAGGTTGAGTATTTAACAGCGATGGACGAGAACATACTAACATCCCCAAACCTACTACAGAGTGGTGAGTTTGTTGATGTCTTATTAAAAAGAAAGATTAGACCTGGACAAGTAAACCCAAGTGAACTGTTGGTTGGAGATAGAAACTCAATCATTATTTGGTTAAGAGCTACTGGTTATGGTGAAAAATACCCTGTAACAATGCAAACACCTGATGGTGAAGAATTTGACACTGAAGTAGATTTAACTAAATTAAAACAAAAAGAAATTGGTGATACACCTGATGATAATGGTTATTTTGATTTTACTTTACCACAATCTAAAAAAAGAATTAAATTTAGACTATTAACAGCTAAAGACGAAGATGAACTATCAAAAAGAGAAGACGCTCAGAAAAAAAGAAAGGCCAAATTTTCAGACGCTTTAACACATAAATTAGGTACTCATATTATGAGTATTGATGGAAGAACAGATAAAGAATGGATTCATAATTTTGTAAGAGTAATGCCAGCTAAAGATTCACTAGAACTTAGAAGACGTATAACCAAAGTAGAACCAGGTGTAGATTTATCAATTACAGTTGAGGGTCCTGGAGGTGACCCAATAGATAGCTTTCTTGTCATTGGACCAGACTTTTTTTGGCCTGACTTCGAACTATAAGTCGTATTTACTTAACGAAACTTATGTTTGTACTAAACATATAGGTTTTACTAGAGAAGACGTAATGTATATGCCTGTATGGGAAAGGAAAAATTATATACAACAATTATTAGATGAGGTTGAAGAAGAAAAACAACAAATAGAAAGACAAAACAAATCATCGAATAGTGGTGGTGGTAATAGAACTAGAAGAGTGTCAACATAAAGACACTCTTTTTTTTTAAAAACTAGATATTTATATTAAAAAAGAAAATGGGTCTAAATTTAGGGAACACATTAAACAAAACTTTAACGACAAAGTTAATACAAGAAGCTATTGATACTGGTGATATATTCAAAGAATATATGCCAGCAATAGCCTTTAGTGAACCACAAGAAGCAGAATTTAAATTATCAGAAAAAGGTGAAGAAATCACTAAAGGTAGTTTACAACTAAGCAAGGAAGATGTGGATAAAATGTTAAAAGAACCCCAAAAACAGTTATCTATCTATAATTTCACACTAGAAGTAGGTGGTAATGTTTTAGAATTAAAATTAGACGGAAAGCAATTAACTAACAACGATTATAAAACGGCAGCATTAGTTAAGGGTAAATCTTATGACATGGTACTTGATGGTGATACTGAATCTATCGGTGGTGAAGGGGAGGATAGTGAGGAGACAGAAAGTGAAATTGATGGTTCAGAAGTTTTTATCAATATTGAAGATGAACAAGAATTTGACGATTTTAATAAAAACTTTGAAAAATTAAAAAATGAATCAAAAGCACTAAAGTCTCTAAAGTTAAGTAGATTCGCTAAAAACCAAAACTTTAGGAAAGCACTAGTTTTAAATTTAATAAACTCCAAGTTATCCAATATTAAAGTTAATGGAGAACCTATAGCAGTTAATTTAAAAAAATTAAATAACAGCAATTTACTAGAAGCTCCACCTAAAAAAGGTAATAACAGTAAAATACCAAAAGGTTGGGAAAATGAAATAGCTAAATTTTTCTCTGAATTATTTACAGTGTACGTTACATTAAATAAATGTTGTAAAGAAAATGAAATAACACAAAAAATAAAAACTTTTCTTAAAAACTTATATATAATAACTAGAGAAGGAAGGTCTAACTATAATAATAAAGAAGAAAGAGATAAGTTATTCGAAAGAATTGTTGATGAAATGAGTGAAATCATCAATAATTTAGTTGATAACCTTAAATTTAGTAATAAAAAACAACAAGTTGAGAGTATTATAAAAGAAGAAGAAATAAAGGCACAAATAACCTTTACCAATTTTGATGTAGACTCCCAAGATATTGAAGATACTGTAGAAGAATTTATTGAAACTCTTGATGATAACGGTAAAGACCCTTACGGACCTGATTGGGAATATGAGGGTAAATTAAAACCAGAAGATATTAAAAATCGTGGATTCAATCTATACGGTAAAGATGCGGGTAGACTTTTTCCAAAACTATCAATGTCGTCAGGTGACATAAAAACTTTATTTGGTTTATTACGTAAAGGTGATATGAGTGGTAGACAACAAAAGATAAAGGATAAATATGGAATATATGATTTATCCTATGCCGTAGATGGTGACACCAAAACAGCCAAGATTAGTAACCTACCAAAATATCCAGTACAATTTATTGACGAGGTTAAGTTTTCGAAAGATGATGCTTATGTTAAATTTAACCCAGACAATATATTTATGTTTAATTATGATAAAAAAAATGATGTTTTAATACATAAAACTAGTCAAAAAAAATACACTAACGCAAGTCAAATTTTTATTGAAATGAATAAAGAACCTGTAGAAGGTGAAATTTATGATAGTAAGATTATAAAAATGATACCATTAAAAGGGGAAACTTTTTCTATAGAACCTAACATTAAAGTAAAATTTAAAATTTCATCATCCGATAAAGAAGATTCTGACAAAGAAGATTCTGACAAAGAAGAAAATAAACAAAAATAAATTAAGTGGCATTTAACCCAAAAGATTTAGGAGCTTATAGAGATTTTTTAGATACACAATCTAAAATATCGAAAGTAATGAGTAAAAGTTCTAAGGACTTCGCTTCAGGTATGCTTGATGCTGCAAGAGCTAAAAGAGATTTAAACAAACTACAAAAACAAGCCAACAAACTAGAACAAGAGGAAATAGCGTTAAAGAAACAATTGAATACTCTTAGTGGAGACGCACTAAAGGATGCTGAAGCTAGGTTAGCCGCTATTAAAGAAGAAAAAAAAGAAACTGATAAATTACTACAACAACAACAAGCCTTATCCAGGGCTTTATCAAGTCAAGTAGGTAGTGTTAAGAATTTAACCTTAGCGGTTGGTAGAGACTTACTTAAGGCAACAACTAAAGTTGTTAAAAAGGCTGCTGAACTAGGTAAAGAGTTTACTGAAATAGATGATAATATGCGTAGAACCGCTGTTAACATTGGTGTTGTTGGTAAACAAATGAACACTTTACGTAGAAACGCTTATAAAGCTTCTTTAGTTACACAGAAGTTTGGTGTTGACGCTAAAGAGTTAGTTCAAATGTATGGTTCTTATGTTGATGAAGTAGGTAGATTAATACCTATGACACAAAAGTCAGCTATAGCGATGGCCTATCTATCAAAGAATACCGCTTTAGGTTCTGAAGGAGCTGCTTCTTTTGCGGCTAGTATGGAAGTGATGGGGATGTCTATTGAAGGTTCCGCTAAATATGCTGATGAGATTAATAAATACTCCAAAGCTATAGGTGTTAACTCAGGTAAAACAATTAAACTTTTGGCTGGTAATTTAAAAAAGGCACAAACAATTAATTTCAAAGGTGGGGTTGACGGTATGGCTAAAATGGCAGCTAAAGCAGTATCACTTAGAGCTGATATGAGTTCTACTTTAGAATTTGCTCAACAACTTTGGGAACCTGAAAAAGCGATAGAAACAGCAGCACAATTACAAATGATGGGTGGAGCTTTTGCTAAAATGGCTGACCCATTAAAATTAATGTTTGATGCTAGAAATAACCCTGAAAAATTAATGACTGATTTAGCTGAAGCGGCTGGTTCGGTTGTTAAAAGAAGTAAAGAAGGACTCTATGAAATACCTACCATGGAGTTACAAAAGTTAAAACAAATAGCTGAAGCAACACATCAACCTTTTGAGGATATAGTACAAACAGCAAAAACAGCGGCTAAACAAAATGATATTGGTAAAATGTTAAGTCCTAAGATAAAAGGCGATGCTAGAAGTATGATTAAAAACCTAGCTGAATTTAACACAAAATCAGGTAAATTCGAGGTAACAGTTGATGGTAAACCTATGGAAGTCGCTAAAATAACTAAGGACATCGCTAGAGATTTAGTTAAAGAAGGTAAAGAAACTGAAGCAAGAGCAGAGGCCGCACAATCATTTATGACTAGAGTTAAAAATATGATAGAGTCACTTAAAACTTTAGCTATGAGATTTTTTATGGGAATGGAAGGTCCTATGAGACAACTATTAGAGGCTATGACAGGGGATGTCGGTTTACAGTCTTTAGGTGACAAAATGGAATCTTTAGGGGCTTCCCTCGGTAATTGGATAGCTACAGTGGGTGTTCCTTTTATAAAAGGAGCCATCCCTTTAATCCAACAAGCCGTAGGTAAAGCTACTGAAGTGGTAGGTAAAATGACACAATGGATAAATAATACACTAATCCCTATTACAAAAATGGTGGTAGAGAAATTAAAACAGTTTTGGGCAGAAAATAAAGATATGATTGTTGGTACACTTAAAGCTGCCGCACAACTTAGCAAGGTGGTTTGGGGGTTCATGAGAGGGGTCTTCAAAGTGTTTGGTGGTAAAGGTGTTTTAGCTATGATATTACTTTATAAATTCCCAGCAATCTTAAAAGGATTTATGTCGATGATGGGTGGGTTATTTTCTTCATCTAAAAATATACCACAGTTAGTAACCGTAACTAATCCAGGTTCCGGAACTGGACCTGGAGGTGGTGGACCATTAGACATGATTACAGGTAGAACTGACGCAAAGGGTAGGCCGATGAATAAATTTACAAGTCTTACTGGTGGTAGGGGTACTAGAGGTAGACGAGGTTTGATTAGACTGTTCGGTAACAATAAATTCGGCAAAGGACTACAAGGTGTTTTTGGTAAAAGCAGTAAAATGTTTGGTAACTTCGGGAAACTTGGTGGTGGTATGAATTTAGCTTCATCAGCTTCAAAAGGTATGAAGATGTTCACTGGTTTAGGTATGATTGGAATGGGTGCGGATATTGGTAGAAGTTTTATGGATGACCCAGATAGTTTTGGTGGTAAAGCTTTAGGTGTTTTAGGTACAACAGCTAGTGACGCAGCGATGGGTGCTATGTTGGGTAGTGTAATTCCTGGTGTTGGTAATGTTGTTGGTGGTGTTATTGGTGGTATTATTGGTTTCGGTAGGAGTTTGTATAAAGAAATAACCACCAAAGGTAAAGCTGATTTCGATATGGCTGGAGCTAAATCATCCATTGGTAAACATAAATTGGGTGTGGCCGGTACTTCACGTATGGCGGATGGAGCTGTAATGCCAAATGGTAACGTCATTAAAACCGCTAAAGGTCAAATGTATAGTTTAGCACCAAAAGACGTTGTTTCAATTGGACAACCTGGTGGTGGAAGTAGTGGTGGGGGTGGAAACCATACAGTAACCGTTAACGGTACTATTAATCTTTCAACTGGTGGTGGAAGTAGTGTTTCTTTAGATGGTTTACTAAATGACCCAGTATTTAAATCAGAAATAACAAAAGTAGTTATTGATGGAATGAAAAATAACAATAGATAAAGTATTTATATATAAAGTATTAGATTATGCCGGCAATAAATCCAGAAGACTACAACATAGATAATTTTAATAGCCAAAATTTAGGACCTATAACGGTAACAGATTTTAGAAGTTATGTTTTAAACCATAATTTACCTGGACTTGACCCTGTGTTAGCTCAAAATGGTATACAAGATTTTGGTATAAACATATACGCACCAACACTTTTTAACCCAAATCCATCAGTACAAGATTTACCAAATCTTTCAGAAGTCGCTTTTATAGCTAGCCCAACCAACGACAACACAACACCAAGACCAGACAATAAACAAAGAAACCTTTGGACTAACGAAAAACCTTTCTACGGTTCACCAACAGAGGAGGAATCGTATGATGTAGTAACAAAATCATTAGAAGACCCAGGTTCAATAGACTCTTGGGTAGAAGAAGCTGGATTCTCTACAGATGTTTTTAGTGTTAGAAACTTTAACAACTTAACTAATAATGAATACGGACCTGAATATGTAGAAACTTATAACGACCCCGACCAAACACTAGAATCAACAGGTTACCAACAATACCCTTCAAGTTCAGGTTCAGATGTTTTAGGTCCAATAATAGCTAGAAGTTTAGGTTTTAGTCCTGAAAACTTTATAGACTTTCCTTCTGATTTACAGACAGTAGGGACAGAAAGAAGAGCGACTGAATTAAGTAATAGGATAACTTTAAATTTTGTTGAAGAAACTGTTGGTAGATTAAATTTAGACCCACTAGGGTTATTAGCTGGTGAAAGTTTATTTTTACCTGACTACACCATAACTAAAAGAAAAGGTATTTTAGGTAAAGTAGCCCAATTCACAGCTAATTTAACGGGCACTAATTTCCCTAAAAGTATTTTACCTGGAGGTGACCAAGTAGTTTTGGGTAGTAACGCTTTCCAAGAAGACCTAATTGACTACACAGGTAGAGCACAAAGAAAATTATTATACGCAAATGTATATAGTAGTAAATACAACCCTGAACTTTTAACAAAAGGGTGGGGACAAGAAGACTCTGGAAAAGATACCGTACTAAATAAAATAGGTGGATTCTTCGAAAACCTAAACCCAACCAAAAAGAGAGGTAATAATTATTTAAGATTAAATAAAAAACAACCCGACAGTGAACCTAAAAATATTTTTGGTAGAATAGGTAAATCAATAAATGATAAACTAACCCCTGGTGATGATAGTTTAATTCCTTTAGTTGATAAACAAACTAACCCTAACGACCCATTTAATGTTATGGGAACCGAAGGACAATACCCAGCAATAAAATCAATAAATGGTGATGTCAACTCTAATTTTAATGAATTAGAATTAAACCAACCAGCTGACACAGAATACGGAAGTAAAGATGGTGAGTATTTCCCAAACAATACAACATTAAGACCCTCATTAGAAGATGGGGATAACCCACTAACACCATTTACACAAGTAACACCGGGTACTAAAAATTTATTTTATTGGAAAAGTAGACAAAAAAGTGTTGCTAAAAGAGGTTTATTAGATTTTACACAAAAAATGATAAACAATTCTGAAGCTGATGGATTTAGAGGTGGAGCAAAATTTATTGGTAGGTTTGATGCTGATAGTAATTTAGCTGAAGCAACAGAATATATTAGTGACGGTGATACAATACCCGTATCTAAACACAAAAACGTTTCTAGGGGTAATTTAATTAGAGAAGCGAATGAAGATTATTATTGTCGTTCTTGGTCTACAAGAAGCCCATACCAAAACCATTATGATTTAATTAGAAGAAGTAAATTATATAGAGCTGGTGGTAAGACAAAACCAGATGACATAGCTAGTGGACCATTTTTTGGACCATACCAAAGTGTATTAGAAGATACGGGACATGTTAAAATAGCACCAACATCAGGTGATGACTATTTAGAAGACCAAAGTTTAGTAGCTGGATTAATAAATAAAGGTAATGACATAAAAAGATTTATGTTTTCTATTGAAAATTTAGCTTGGACTGACGCACCACAAAAAATTGGATTGGACCCTTGTGAAATAGGGCCCAACGGTGGTAGAATAATGTGGTTTCCACCATATGACATTAATTTTACTGATAATACAACATCTAATTGGAATAGTGAGGTCTTTATTGGTAGAGCAGAACCAATATACACTTACAATCATACGGAAAGAAAAGGTACCTTAAGTTGGACAATAATTACTGACCACCCATCTGTTTTAAATAAATTAAAAGATAGAAGAGAACAAGAATTATATCAGTTTTTTGCTGGCTGTGGTTTAGATGTTTCTGAATTCTTTGAAGAAACTGTGGAAGAAACTATTGAAATCCCACAAGAAGAACCAGTTGTAATCCCTGAAACACCAGAAGTAATTATAACTCCAATACCAATTATTCCTCCAAAACCTAAAGAACCACCCGTAACAGAACTTTCTTTTTATTTTAGAAATGGTACGAGTGATGGTAAATGTAAAGGAAGAGACTGTGCTAAAACTGTTGGTAGAACAATACAAGATGAAATAGATGTTAAATATGATACCGGTACACAAAACGGAATTTCCAAAACAAATAAAGGTGATTACTTAATGTTGAATGAAGAATGGCTTGAAAAAATAGATTCTTTAATAGATTTTTTAGCAACACCTGAAGGACAAAATTGGTGTGTTGAATTCAATGGTAACTGTAGTGCGGCATCAACAGATGTCTACAACCAAATGTTATCCATAGATAGAGCAGATAGAGTCTATAAAGAAGTGGTAAGTAAGATAAAAGCTAAAGGTGAGGCAGGACCACCACCACCAAGTGGTACTGCAGCAGCATTAGAACAAATAGAGAGGGTTGGAGGTCTTTTAACAGGTGATACAGATTATTATGTTTATTATGAAGACAACTTTAAAAGAGTTGACTTTGGTTACAAATGTATTGACGGTGGTGGTAAGACAAGGACAGCTTCAAGGGTAAAGATAGACGAAGAAAAAGGAATGAACTCAACTTTGTGTAGTGATTGTTTCTCTGTTGGTGGTCAGTATGGTTACTACCCTTATGTTGGTTTTAAAAAAATAGACAAACCTGGAACAGATGAAGAAATGTCTAAAGAAGGTAGATGGATTGTTGTTTCTAGTAGTGAAGATAAATCTAGAGATAAAGATGAAGATGGTAATCCATTAGAAACAGAAAATGCTGACGGAACAAGAACATCGGTTGGGGTTAAGTCAAAAACAGCTAAAGAAGATAGGGTAGTTACTTTAAGGTTGTTTAAAAATCATGAATATATTAATAATAATTTAGCAGCTAAAAACAACCCAGAACTAGTTGATGATAATATGAAAATAGAACCACTTCCTTTTTTACCAGCTGATGAGTTTTCAGGAAATTTTGGTGAGGTTTTACCACCTGGTTTTATTGGACCACTAAATGAATTTGATAGTATATCGGCAACCACTTTTAATATAACTGAAGATGAAAACCTTACAGCTTTACTTGAATCAGCTAATGAGGCGGCTAATATTGTTGAAAATAGTGATGTTGAAAATAATGACGCTGGTGATAATGGTGAAGATGTTGATGTTGATGAAGCTACAGAAAAAATAATAAAAAGAAACGTACAAAAATTATTTAGAGAGTGTGAATATTTTGAAGCTTTGAAAGTGGAAGACCCTTTTCTATATGAAGGGATAAAAGAAAAAATTAAATTTTTCCACCCATCATTTCATTCAATGACACCTGAAGGACTTAATAGTAGGTTAACATTTTTACAGCAATGTATGAGACAAGGACCTTCACTAAGAGCAAATAACAACCAAACACAAAACATGGCTTTTGGTAAACCACCTGTTTTGGTTTTAAAGATTGGTGATTTTTATCACACTAAAATAATACCAGATTCTTTAAATATCAACTATGAACCACTTCAGTGGGATATGAACCCTGAAGGTATCGGTGTACAACCCATGATTGCGAAAGTTGACCTTAATTTTAGTATTATTGGTGGAGCTAGTTTAGATGGACCAATAAGACAATTACAGAACGCGGTGTCATTTAACTATTTCGCTAATACTTCAGTATATAACCCTAGAAGGTATTACGATTCAGAGTCACTTAAATTAGATGAGAATGGTAAATTAACAACAACATACCAAACATTAGAACAAAAACTCGAAGGAGATGCTAATAAAATATTAAGAGATGGTAATACTGTATCATTTGGAGCGTTTAAAAATCAAAAAAATGCTGACCAAGATAGAATAACAGCACCACCGATATCACAATTAATAAAAACAAATACTGATAAAGACCAAGAAAAAAATATAGATTCAGCGTCAGCTCCTGGAACCATAATTGATATAGATAGTGATGGCATTCCAGACACAATTGATGGTGAAATTACCGCATCACCAATAGACGGACCAGAAGACCCAACTGCATTTTTAACACAAGGATTATTTGGTGACGCCGAAGACCAACAGATGATAAAAGATATGTTCCCAGGAGCTATAACACCTGAAGACGATATTGATGACACCAA
>WLWF01003472.1_pt1 | contig 10301 bp, 7 predicted proteins | sample 6718331 | NCBI WGS metagenome assembly WLWF01 (sample SAMN12718692, study PRJNA515312) | sponge metagenome | isolation source: marine sponge | host: Mycale hentscheli | place: New Zealand: South Island, Marlborough, Capsize Point | collected 2003-05-01
TTTGGCAATATTAAAGATGATCGTGTCCGTCGGAGTTGCCAAAGGCGATTGAAGTCTGCTAACGAGAGATTGCCAACTTTCAAGATATTGTTCGCTGGTGATGCGAACTTCTGAATAATCAAAATCGAGATGAGCAGCGCATGTGCGTGCAAATTCGAAATCGCTACCCGCTTCATTTGCAGGTGGATTATTGACTCCGCCTCCACAGACCCCTGTCATTTTGCTGCCAGATTCCTGTCTGATCAACGTTGCCAATGTATTGGAATCAACTCCTCCGCTCATCATCATCCCAACGGTAACATCGCTTTTCAGGTGTTGTTGAACGGTCTGCTTTAACGATTCAGCGAGTTGGGCTGACGCGTCTTCGAAACTAAGCGAGGGTTTGGCTGTTTGTGTGGGAGGAACCCAATAGAATTCACTGCTTAGGTCCGGGTAATGAAAGGTGACGATTTCACCCGGCAGTAAAGTCGAGATGCCTTGAAACACCGTATCCCGGCCAAGGGTGATTCTCAGTGTTTGCAGGTAGTGGGAGATGGTCGCCAGATTGGGTTGCGTTGTGAATCGTGGGTGCATTCTGATGGCGGCGATTGAGCTGGCGAAAACAAAGTCTCCGTCGATTACGGCATAGAACAGGGGTTTCATGCCGACCCGGTCTCGCACCAGCCATGTTTTGCCAGTCCGGAGTTCAACCGCTGCGAAAGCAAACATGCCGCGGATTCGCTCAAGGCACTCTTCGCCCCACAGTGCCCAGGCCTCGGCTAAGACCTCGGTATCACATTGCGTTCGAAGTTGGATACCATTTTCCAACAGCGACTGGGTGATTTCATCGTCGTTGTAAATTTCTCCGTTATAGACAAATGCGTATTTGCCGTTTTGAGAAATCCAGGGCTGCTGACCGTGCTCGATATCGCGAATGGCGAGTCGCCGATGCGCCAGCGTAATCTGAGCGTGACGAAAAAATCCAGATCCGTCCGGGCCGCGGTCCTCCATCGTGTCTCGCATCTTAAGCACCCGAGACTCATCGAGCAGGTCGCTCCTGGGGCCGGTGATGATGCCCAGAATTCCACACATAACAGTCCATTGGTTAGTGAAAGATGGCGCGAGCTCATCGACGAGGATTGACCTGCGACTCAGGTCGGTCATCGAATCGATGGCTTCGTCTTGTCAGATTCAAATCGCCAATTGGCGATTTGAATCCGGGACTACGCAAAAGATGTTGAGACTGACTTAAGCGATCGTGTTGACGCCACTGGATTGGATGATTGGTGGAATCTCTCCATTGTTTTCAAGTTGCACAGCTTGTTCCCGGATTTGGGAGTAGCTTTCACGAAGTTGTTTTGTGAATTTAATAGCGTCGGAGAAATCCTGTTGTTCAATTCTGGTCATGATGAAATGCAACAACCGTGCAACATCAACAGCAACTGGGTACTTTTCGGTGTCGAGACCGCTGTGAATTCCCATGATTAATTTGTTAGCTTCATACCCATACTGCTGCTGCATTTTTTGATCGTTGGATTCTTTAGCTGATTTGGCAGCTTCAAGGGAAGCGATGGCGCGGTCGTAAAGGACGAGTAGCATGTCGATTCTCGAAAGTCCTTTGATCATATTATCGAGCACTTGATCACTTTGATACGCCATTGGTTTACATCCTTTTAAACAGAATTTAATTCTTGTTCGGCTATTGCCATTAATTTATTGCGAAAGTTCTAAAGCGACGCGAGTTGGCTGGTTAGAAAACTGCTTGTACCCTGCAGGTCGCTCAAGACTCTCTCTAACGCAGTGAACTGGGCGATCAAGTCCTCCGTTTTGGATTCACTGATTGCATTCACACGTGCGATCGAGGCATCGAGTGATTCGATTCTCAGCGTGAAGTTATCTTCGGCAGTCTTGATGGTGCCGACGCTGGTATCGAGTAGTTCACCAAAATATTTATCCAGAGACGAACTGATTCCCCGGGAGATGTCCAGGTTTGCTTCGACTCCACCAGACACCTGACCTGAAGTTAAGGTGACACGTACCTGAAGGTCAGCGGTATTGGCGTTTTCGGAGTCACCGATGAGGACACGTCCGGTTCCCGTGGCTGTCTCGACCACGCCATCGACGATAAAAGAACCCGCTACGTCTTGCCCGACGCCCGTTTCTGTTCCGTCGAATCCAAGAATGCTGCTGGCAGTTCCTGAAATGGCTGATATTTCTGACGAACGTCCGTACCTCTGTGAAGTGATTTCGAGGAATCCAGATTCCAGTGAGATATCGACATCATCAAAATCTCGCGTATCGATGCCATTGATTCGAGATTGAAGGTGACTCGCCATTTCTTCCTGAGTGTACGTGCCGGACGCCAAGGTGATGGTTTCCGTATCCAGACTGTCGATCGACAGTTGTATTTCATTGTTCGAGGAGTCAATGACGATCGAGGTGCCCAGTGCGCTGGTTGCGGTAACAGCACCTCGTTCGGCAGACTGTAAAATGTCCACTTGGTAACTCGACGTACTTGTTTGGGTGCGAGTACTGCCCAATAAGAAACTAACGCCGGAGTTGTCACTGGCACCGCTCATGCCAAAAACGCGTTGGATGTCAGTGGGTTCGATTCCATCGGTGTTGCCCTGCAGAGCGCTTTCAAGTTCCGACGAGTTTATTATCAGTTTTCCACCATTATCAATGTCGATTCCAAGTTGTGAGAAACGATTGATCGAGGAAGCGAGTCCGGGGACGCTCTCGGTCACCATGGAACTCAGGGTGGTTTTCAACGTGGAGACGGTTCGGTTTCCCAGAAGAGGACTTGCAGTATTAGTCGCTGTGTTGAACGCGGTTTGGTCGTCAATGTATTGAATCATGGAATTGTAACTTTCGACAAATCCCTCGATCGATGCTTTCGCGGCCTCGGTGTCGCGCGTTACTTTTATGTTGATGTCTTTTGAAGCGTCTGCTGACTCAAGGTTTAATGTGACGTTTTCTATCAGCCCGTCGATCACATTGGAATCATACTCTGCGACAATAGCACCGGCACCAGAGCCAAGTTGTAGTTGAGCATTGGCCGCGTCTTGAATAGCGGCTCCGGAAAAATCAGGCAGTACTTCGGTTCCGGTCGGCGTGATTAAATTATTAGTGACGTTGATTTCGTTGGCTTCGCCTGTGTATTTCGATGTTAGGAGAATTCGATGTGCCGAGTTGGCTTGATCAAAAACAATCGAAGCTGAGACGTCGTCTGATTGGGTGTTGATGGCATTAACAAGCCCGTCCACAGTATTGTTTGAGCTGTCAATTGTGATGTCAGTCGCGGAACGGTCACCCACTTGAAATGAGATGGTGCCAGTTGAGATCGTTGTGGAAGGATCATTAAACCCTTGAGATCCGATCTGGTGTGCTCTTGCCAGCGAATTAACTCTTACATTGTAAGATCCCGGAATCGCTTGGGACTCGGAAGTCACCGTCAGAATCGACTCGTCGCTTGAAGATGCCGTGGTTTGGTCAAAGACTGAACCGCTTGAGCGGTTAAGTAGACTCATGCTGGATTTAAGTGAAAGGAGTCGCGCTTCGACACCCTGGAACGCAGCTTGTTCCGTAAGAATCTCACTTTTCTTGACATTCAGGCGGTCAACCTGAGATTTTTGAAGGGAGACGAGTCCTTCGATGATCGACGTGGTGTCGAGTCCACTGACGAGTCCATCAATGGAAAACATGTGAATTCTCCCAGCGGCTAGGGAAATGAAACGTTTTTTGTCTTATTAAACGAAACAATGAAAGTTGGCCGAAGCCGACTTTCATCGTCGCTGTGTTGAACCAGCTCCCCGCAGGGAGCCCAGTTCGTTTATCTATCAAGCTTCATCGGTTCAACGAAGCTGGTAATCGTATGTTTTCTCGGCTGATTTAGCCAAGTAGCGAAAGGATCAACTGTGATGACTGGTTCGCACTTGAAAGAACCGAAGCACCTGCCTGAACCAAAACCTGGCTGTTGGTGAACTTCGAAATTTCGTCAGCGAAATCAGTGTCACGAATAACCGACTCTGCGTTTACAGTGTTTTCCAATGTTGAACGCATGTTCGTCGCAGTCGACTCCAGTGTGTTACCTTGGAAAGCACCAAGTGTTCCACGTAGAGTTGAGATTTCATCGATGGCTGCATCGATGACACCAATCGAGTCTTGAGCTCCAGCAGCCGAAGTGACGCTGATATCATTCAAGCTGGTGAATTGGTTGCCGGCCACACCGATTCCCAATCCGGTCGAATCAACTGAATCAATTGAAATTGAAACGGTTTGATTTTGGTTAGCACCAATTTGGAAGATCAATGAGTTGTCTGCAATTGTAATGTTGCCTTGAGCACCAGTTACAGTCGACGTAAGGTCAGCAGCATCTTCTGCGATGCTAACCATGACGCCCTGTGAAGCACCAGCAGATCCAGTCAAAACGTTTCCGCTACCTGTTGCAGCGTTACCGCCGATGGTACCAGCGATGTTAACGCCAGAATCTTGAACAAGAGTGGTTCCAAAGCCTGAACTTGTACCGGCAGCAGCGGTATCAGAAATGACGTCAATTGTTGCTGCGGTTCCGAAAGATTCGGTTCGCAAACGTGTAGCAGTACCGTCTACGTCGGCAACGACTCCGGTTTGTCCGCTAAATTCGTTGATTCGATCAACAACGGCATTTTGATCAAGGCCAGCGTTGAGCGAAATACTTACTCCGTTAAGAGTTAGTGTCTCTGCTGCAGCTAGGGCTGCAGTTTGGTCTGTACCCGCATTTGTATTAGCTCGCTCAGCAACAGTTGTGACTGCTACAGCGTAAGAGCCTGCTGAAGTGTCTGAAGTTGCCTTCAGGAAGGTAACGTCCGCATCACTCGCGGTTCCCTGTAGTCCTGAAGATCCGTCAAGCAGGTTAGAATCGCCAAACTGAGTGTTGGCAGCAATTCGGTTGATAGTATCCAGAACGTTGTCGATTTCAGCCTGGTTTGCTGCGAGTGCGTCGGCATCGTTAACACCGGTGTTTGCCGAATCGATTGAAAGCGATCGAGCCTTTACCAAGAGACTGTTGATTTCAGTTAGAGCACCTTCTGCAGTCTGAACAACGGCAACCGCTTTGTCGGTATTATCGATGGCAGTTTTCAAACCAGCGATCTGAGCTCGCTGCTTTTCAGAAATGACCAAAGCCGCTGGCCCATCGGCACCACGGTTAACTTTGAAACCTGATGAAAGTCGTTCGATCGACGTATTAAGATTGCTTTGTGAACGGCTTAAGTTGTGTTGTGCGTTAAGAGCACTAACGTTGTTTTGAATGCCTAACATGTGAGTGGGCTCCGATTAAAATGTGTTGGTTTTGGGGGGTAAAAGGTCTTGCATCCTTGAACAAAATTTTCGGGATCCTTCCCTCTGAGCTTTGTCGTCTTCAGCTTTAGTCAACAATGTTCTGAGCGGCGGACTCCGCAGCGACGCGAGTTGAGTACTCACCCGCCTGGACTTTTGCCTGAATCTCAACAAGTAAACGTTCACGAACATTCAAATCGCCTTCTAGACGTTCAAGAAGTTGACTCGGTTTAACCTCATCCGACTGATCGACTTCCTTTCCGTTCTCAACGTTTTCCGGCTTGGTGCTGGAATTGTTGATTTGAAAACGATCGCGTGGATTGTTGCCGTGATTATAAATTTCCATAGTTGCCTCTAATGTTCTTCCGACATGCGGGTTATCGAAGGGCTTTTGAGAAACTTGCCCCCACAAAGCAAAAAAAAAATGGAGAACGTATTATTGCCCTTCGTTAGCCGCGGGAACCCGCATAATCCTTGCTAGCGGACTTAAGACGGTTATGAATTCAAGGCTTTTGTTTCGATAGGAGAAGATAGTCGACTTTAACGATTGCGCAGAAGCTATGGATTGAGTGGAGACTTAGGGTCTTCGATTTGTATTCGAATCGAAGATGTTTGCGAGATGTTCCACTAGATAGAGACGTTCGCTATGCAACAACTTCAATTGTGGAAATTTGCCACGCTGTTCTTATGCGGAAGCTTCGCTGGATTGCTGTGTTTAAATGTATTTTGGAGTGAGGCCGGCTCACCCGAAGATGCAGGCGAATCAAAAATCACGCAACTGGGCTTAGATGAGTTAGGGAATCCCCGCCCATTTGTTGGTGAGGCAGGTCAAGTTGCGGGTTTGAACGGCGGTGCTTCCGCTGCGGATGCCGGTCAGTCGCTCAACGAAACTGGTTCGGCGTCGAAAACAGGCTCTTCGGTCGCATTGCTCCAACACGGAGATCATTACTTAATTGCCGGCAATTACCCATTAGCATTGGGGAACTACCAGAAATTTGAGAAAGAAAATGGTACCGGCGGCAGCTCAATTCTTCTCAGAAAAGCAATTTGTTACGAATTAAGTGGCGATTACTATTCCGCTTCTCATGCTTATCACGATGCGATTTTCCAGTCTGGTAAAAATGAAAATCACAAGCTTTTGGCGACGGTCGGCTGTTCTCGGGTGCTGGCATTTCAAGGGCGAATGGTCGAAGCCATAGACCTGATTTCAAGTGAGTTGCTGAAAATTGATTTCTATCCGGACTTACCTGACACGATGAAATCGCGTGTAGCCTTTCAATGGGCAAAGATATTAGAGACGATCGCCCTGAATGATGTTTCTTATTTTCGCAGTGACAATTCGCCTGAGAAGATAGCTGAAGACCAGGAGGAATTTTCTCAGTTTTCCAGTGTCGGTGGTTTTTTACTGGCTTCCTTCGATTTATTACGGCCTCGGTCCGTTGCGGTGGATACTCCAATTCCAGATCCGGAGAGTTTTATGGCAAGTGTCGATGATCCAGTGTCGCAACTACCGCGAGATATAAACGGCACGGGTTCGTTTAGTTTGTCGTTGCTGCAGCGGCCGACAAATCTAGCGACGACCATTACCGCTGCCATTTCGACCAATGTACAGCCAATTTTAAACGTGCTCGGCGAGGTCGCTGCCCGCTCTCAATTGGAAATGAAATTTAGCAGTCAAGCAAAAGAGGCGTTGCGGGGGCGGTCGCGGGCAGTTGTTTTAGACTCGGTTTCAATTGGTGTATTGTTAGACGAAATTTTAGTCCCGCACCAATTGGTCTGGTACCAGAAAGACAGCACGATCACGGTTGTAAGTGAGGCCGAAGCGGGAGAGGCAGATACTTGCCAATTTCGTTATGATGCCGCGAACCGTGCATTTCAGCGATTCGAAATTGAATACAGCGAAAGTGATTACCGGAGATCTTCTCTGCTTTCTCGAGCTGGATTAGCCATTATTGAGCAGGACTACGATGTCGCAGCGAATCTGTTTCAGGAGCTACATCAGACTAATCCAAGCGGTGAGATCAACGCTAAGCTATTTTTTAATCTGGCGAAACTGAATCTGTTGCTCGACCGTCCGGAAGAGGCGATCCCAATGCTCTACAGTTCGATTGATCAAACGCGGGATGCCGATATTCAATCTAGTTGTTACTGCCTGTTGAGTGAACTCGAGATTTCCAAGGGCGATCTGAAAGAAGCGATTCGTTCGTCACACCGTGGGCTGGCTACGGCGATAACCACTCACCAGAAAACGACCTCGACATTGAACCTCGCCAGAGCTTATTTACTCAACAAGGACCCGTTTACGTGCAACGACAGTATCTTCCGGAACAAAAAATGGATTCCCAGACAGACGGTCGAGAGTTCCATCGCCGCTGTTTTAGGTTCTTATGCTCGCTCCATCGGTTTGAAGAATAAAAGTGAACTGACCAGAGAGCGTGCGCGTTTATTAGAGGCTGTGAGTTCGATCGATTCGAAACAGTGTTCCTCGTTTGTGGATTGTTATATTGCCGGTTTAAGTTATGCAAATTTAGGATTTCGAGACCGGGCGAGGGAAATGTACATCGGAGCACTGGCGAAGCCCGACATCGGGATTTGGCAACGAAGAATTGTTTTCGAATTAGCCATGCTTCAGAAGGACTCCGAACTCTACAACGCTTCCATCAAGACGTTGAACTCTTTAACGACCGAAGATGATCAATGGAAAATACGCGCTTTAGCTCAACTGGCAAAAATTTATATCGACCTGGATAACACAGATTTAAGCTATGAGATGTGCAAGGCACTTTGGCAAATGAATTTGAATGAAGAACAAAAAGAAGCGACGTTGCAACTAATGGGCGGGGTTTATCAGAAGCAAGGAAAGCATTTTTCAGCCGCGCTTTGTTTTGCAGGTTTACTTCCTGATGAACTTTGAACGAATTCAAGAGTTTGCAGTTGAACAATGTGGATAATGTTATGAATGAAATCAACGATAACAATTGGAAGCTTAAACTTCGCATTATTCTGCGTATGGTTTGGATTTGTGGACTGTTCTCTGTGACCGAGGTTGGCTGGGGACAAACTGGCCCCGACGAGACCCCGGTGTTGCCACCAGTGGCAAATTCAGTGGTGGGCGAAGCGGCGGTGCCGTCTTTAAATCGCCTCGACTCAGCCCCCGCTTCTGCCGCTCCGAAGCCACAGGATTCGCTGCGGTTACCAGTTAATCAACTGCCGCTTGATGCTGACGGCGGTTCCGAAAAAGATCCCAGATTAAAGGGGATTTTTGACCGGATCAAGTTGCTAAACAAGATTATTGAAGAGGATAAAAATGTTCCGGAGACTAGCGAAATCACTCCCAAGCCAACACCAGGCGAATTGATATTGGGCAATCCTGATCAGCTGAAAACCACGTTGCCAACGAAACCTGCCGCTGAGCCTGAGGTAACGCCCAATTCGCAGGCTCAAACAGAAATGCCAGGTGGATCGCAGGTTCTTGCGGAGCCAATGAACTCGCTTGAACTTGGGAACAGTCTGTATATGACTGCCAATTACCCTGCTGCTATTCGCAGTTACAGTATGCTTCTAAAGCAAGACATGGATAACCAGGAGGCAGCTTGGCTGCGTTTAATGCTGGGTTGTTGTTACCGTTACCAAGATGACTATATCAATGCGGAATCTATTTTCCGGAACGTTGCGGACCGTCGCGGTGCCGGTGAATTTTTAATGAAACATACAACCTGGAATTTGCAGTATTTAGAAGAACGTCGTAAACGTCGGGATGAATTTTTGGCGGTTGAAACGGAACTGGATGCCCTGCTTTTAGAGATAAATAATGAACCAACACAAAAATAACTCGGTGCAACTGGAGCAGCAGGTTGAACAGTCCATCCGGCAACTCCTCGAAAAGTATAAGGGACTAGATTGTTTAGCCGACGAAATGTTGCGGCGACAAGCAAATTCCGAATCGATTGAAGGCCAAATGAAGCAACTCAATCAAGGTAAAAGTGAGATTCAGGAGATTGAAGAACAGTCGCGAGGCGTTAAAGAACAATACCGGAATTCTCAACCGCAGGCTTCCGAAGCTATTTCGAACCTAACGAAGCAGACGGCTGAATTGCTCTTAGGGACTATTAAAAAAATCGATGCCCTGGAGTCGCATGCCCGTAAGGCTCATCAAAAGTTGGTGCCCAGCATTGATCAGGGCGTCCGAGTAAATCAGATGCAGAAGGCGTACGGCGGGTAAACGGATTTGCCCTTTCCAGTTGGCGTTAGTCTTTCCGGACCATTGCTCCTGATTGGATAGTAAAAAGTAAAACAAAATTTCATGCCCTTGTTTTAGACAATATGCTCCCCGAATTAAATAATCAAACAACCGAACTGACCGCTCCTTCGGAAGCGGCTGCTGCGTTCAGTGTTGTCTTTCCAGACGCGGAATCGGTGAAAACAAATGCGGCTCGCAATCCGGATTTGCGCACCCGGAATATCTCATTTCAATCGAAGATAATGAGTGAGTTCTTTGAATTAGCAAAACTCTATGCAAAGAGCTCTGCTACTGTTTTGGTAACGGGTGAAAGTGGAAGTGGAAAAGAACTCTTTAGTCGGCTGATTCATCAGCAAAGTGGTCGGTCGGAGGAAAGGTTTGTCGCGGTTAACTGTGCGGCGGTGTCCGAGTCATTGGTTGAGAGTGAGTTCTTTGGGCATGAAAAGGGTGCGTTCACCGGAGCCTCGGCAGGGCGAGTCGGCTATTTTGAGCAGGCACAGGGAGGCACGCTGTTGCTGGATGAGATCAGTGAAATTCCACTCGCAATGCAGGCGAAGTTGTTAAGGGTCATCGAAGAACAGGAAGTCCAACCGGTTGGAAGTAACGTAGCCCGACCGATTGATGTGCGAATCGTCGCGACCACCAATCGCGATCTTGCCGTCGAAGTTGCGGAGGGGCGGTTTCGAGAGGATCTGTTTCATCGATTAAACGTACTTGAACTCGACCTGCCTCCGCTGCGAGATCGCATTTCAGATATCCCCCT
>WLWF01003474.1_pt1 | contig 10291 bp, 18 predicted proteins | sample 6718331 | NCBI WGS metagenome assembly WLWF01 (sample SAMN12718692, study PRJNA515312) | sponge metagenome | isolation source: marine sponge | host: Mycale hentscheli | place: New Zealand: South Island, Marlborough, Capsize Point | collected 2003-05-01
CACATCTTCACATCTAACCTCAAGTATCAGGTGATGCTTGACTCAGTGCAAGGCAGAGGACCCAGTATGGCGTTTATGCCTTACTGCTCCCTCCCAGAGCTCGAGTCTGCCATGGAGGTGTGGGGTTTCATGGAGATGATTCACTCTAGATCATACACCCACATTATCAAGAATCTCTATGCAAACCCAGATGAGATATTTTCCACAATCCTCACGGATGACAAAATACTTTCAAGAGCGCAAAGTGTCACAAGCTCTTACGACAGCTTTATCAACGAAGCTATACCCTTTGCCCAGGGTGGCTGGGCGCATGCCCTCGACGGTGCAGGAACTTTTAAGGATGAGCGGTATGAACTGAAGAGGAAGCTCTTCCGTGCCATGATGAATGTCAACATTCTAGAAGGAATTCGATTCTATGTTTCTTTTGCTTGTAGCTTTGCTTTTGGTGAGCTTAAAGTTATGGAAGGATCTGCTAAAATAATCTCCCTGATTGCCCGTGATGAAAATCAACATCTGGTGCTGACTCAGAACATCATCAACAAGTGGAGAGAAGGCGACGATCCTGAGATGAAAAAGATTTACAACGAAGAAATCGAGCACTCCCGCAAGATGTTCGAGAACTGTGTAAATGAAGAGAAAGCATGGGCCCGCTACCTCTTCCAAGATGGTAGTATGATAGGACTCTCTGAGCCGTTATTGGCTAAATATGTTGAGTGGATTTGCAATCGTCGTATGAAGGCAATTGGACTGAAGCCTTTGTATGACATCCCCGCTCGCAACCATCCTCTGCCGTGGACAGAGCACTGGCTGAAATCTAAGGGTGTCCAAGTGGCACCACAAGAGACAGAAGTCGAGAGCTATGTCATCGGTGGAATCAAACAAGACATCAAACAAGACGCATTTTCTGGATTTAAATTATGACGGATCAAAACAAGGGTTTTGGCGCTCCCAAGCCAAAATTGGTCTTTACAAATGAACACGACGCAACTAAGAACTACCCGTCTATTGCTCAGCAAGCAAAGAACTTGGCTAAGACTGCTGCTGACGTTGCCCGCGACCCTCGTTGGGTAGATGAAGTGGAGTTCGAGCGCCGTATGAATATCTGCTACGCTTGTCCTCTATATGACAAGAAACAGAACCGCTGCCGCAAGTGTGGTTGTAAGCTGAAAGGCAAAGCAAGATTCAAAGCGGGCAAATGTCCGATCCAGAAATGGTAGAGATTCTCCTGTCAGCTATTCTGACTTGTTCAGACGGTAAGTGGATTCTAGATGGTATCGCCTCTTCTGAGATATCAGATAGAGTCCGCAGCGAACTTATAGTAGAAGTACTAGAAGTGATGCCTGATGACTGCAAGAATTCTGACTACCAAGGAATGGAAGGTAGACGAACTTTATAAATAAGGTGGTTATGCTATAATAACCATACGTTCACCGGAGCACCCGGTGCTCTGGCGCAAGTAAGGAGGCGGAACGGCCCGTTCATCTGCTACGGCAGACGCAAACCCCCTGAAGGAACGGGATTAAACACCCGAACTGGAGGAACCCCTCATGAAAGTCACCTATCGTGGCGTATCATACGATACCCAAGAACTTCGCAACCGACCCACTGTTTCTAAGCGAGTCTCTGAAACTTACAGAGGCGTTAAGCACCAAGAAACTATCAACGTGGAGGTAGCGAAATGAACGTACTTCAACTGATTCAGAAAAAACAAATCAAGGAAAATAGGCGTAGGGAAGCACAGAAGGCACTAGCCAAACGCACCACCTGCTATATTCTTAAGAAGTAAACGAAAGGGGGCGGAAACGCCCCTTTTTTAGTGCGTAAAAATAAGTAGTACAGTCACACACCACATAATGACTGAAGAAACGAAAGAGCAAGAACCCAAGAAAGGGTTATTTGGTAAAATTAAACAAAGCATGGATGACAAGGAGGAACAAATTGATGCGCTCTCCACGATGGTGCGTCTGGGTATTCTTATCTGGTCTGGTAGTATTCTCACTCTTGCCTATATCAAGTTACCTCCTGCACTACAGATTCCAGAACAGAAACTCGACCCTACCTTCATTGCTTCGGTCTTCACTGGAACCCTTGCAACCTTTGGAGTACAAGCAGCCAAAAAGAATGGAGACGGCACCTTTAAAGCTGGCGGCGGCGGTATCACCAAGGCTGAACTGAAAGAACTCATTGATGCTGCAGCATCCACCGCACCTGCACAGACGATTCGTATTGAATCTCCAAAAGTCAAGATTATTCCAGCAGATGAATAAAGAAAAGTTTTTGTTATATTTACTGGGAGGCATATTTGCCTCTCAAATCGCGTTATTCTCTGGTACCGCAGTTTGGTGCATGACTGCCACTGAAGGAAAAGCATGCCCTAACATAGCAGCCACCTATGAGAAAACATTTAACGTTATGATTGCTACAACTCTTGCACTACTTACTGGTGCTTCGTTGTCTTCAACTAAAAACTAAACTTTGCCGCTAAATTCTTGGCAATTTTTGCGGGAGGGACAAAGAGCTTCTTAAATCGCTGTTTTCCCTCTTTCGTGAATTTGTCCTTAATTACGTCATCGATGATGACTTTGTTTGTTATGTCATATAACGAATCGTTGTCCAATTTGTCTCTCAGGTACATTTCCACAGAATCAGTCGAATCGACGATTTTGGTGCCATCCTTGGAATATTCAAAAATATCGATTTTGCCCGAATCAGTCAATACGTAGTGCAAGACTGGTTTTACTACTTTTGCCTTAACCTTCAGTTTTTTGGGTTTCATCATTTTAGTCACTGTGTTCTTTATCAGCGGTTCAGCGGCTGCGACTCCTTGCTTAACAACAACAGCAGCAACCAGAGAGGCAGTGGTGGCTACAACGGCAGTTGCGCCTGCAGTGGCAATAACATCAACAGGAGGAAGCGTGACTTCGACTCCGCCAACTTCCACAATCATCTCTTCTACCACCTCGGCTTCTGGAACTGGCGGCGGCAATTCTCGGGCGTCTTGAGGTTCCTCTGGTTGGGATTCTTGCTGTGGAGACAAATCTGCTTCAAATGTCTCTCTTGTTGGAGCATCAATGGTTGGGTAGTCAATGACAACGCCTGGAATATCGACTATCGGCACTTCGATGCCACTCACCACCGGTAGAGGCAAATCATCACTCACCACAGGAGGCAGGGTTCTTATAACGTTCGTGGGGATACGTATCGGTTTGATTTCCATAAAGGTACTTATAAATAATTTCACTAATCTGAGAATTCTATGAGAAAGGCACTTTTATTGCTGCCCTTCTTTATTATGAGCCCTGTGAACGCGGCAGAAATTACATCAAGAATTACCGATTCCGTGCAGCTGACTGTCGACGGACCAACGCTTCAGAGCACAAGAATCGGTTCCAGCTATAACGTATCAGGATCCAACATCTCTGTCACCACCTTGGGTGGGCTGACTGGTGGTACTGCAACTGCTCCTGCCACAGTGGGTACAACGAGTTATGACATTGACACTGACGGACAATCATTCAACTTCACTGAGAGTTCAACTGTTGGTGATACTCCAGTAACATCACAAAGCACACTTGGTACGGGAGGAACAGTTGGAACACCAAACCTCTACGGAAACACAACTCAGTACCAGGGTGGTACAGCTGGCAACCTCGCTGGTACTCTCACTGCTACTAGTATTCCTACTGTCACCGCTGGGGGTGCTGGTACTACTGCGATCGGTCAGCGAACGGTTGAACTCTCCGTCTTCCAATGAAGAGACTAGCATTGCTGCTCCTCTTGTCCAGTCCAGTCCAAGCCGCTAGTGTAGTTCCCAATTTTACCAGCGGTGTCGTTACCTCTGAGACAACATCCAGAACTGAGGTGACTGAAATTATTAATGTTGTTGAATATTCAAATGCCACATCATATACAGTGAATGGCACCAATATTAATATTCCAGACAACCCCAGTATGGGCGCAAACTACACCCAAATAAATCCAGGGGCCCCATTCCAGTTTTCTGAGACAGTCATGACTCCTGGCATTTCATCAGTTACTGATATGTCAAGGACTACTGTCACAGATTCTTTCACTACATCAATCAGTGTATTCACTCAATGAAACGTATATCTTTGTTATTGTCCCTTCTTATTGCCTCTCCTGCGTTTGCTGAAGCTCCTCAGAACACAAATATCGCTGGACCGAGCGCTTCGGCAACAGGTAATGTTACTAATCAAGCTGTGCAGGTACTGCAAGGTCCTTATCCTATCGCTACCTTTGGTATGGGCGTATCCTGTCCGGGACCTGCCTTAACTATTGCTCCATTTATGACTGGTAATCTGAACAACAACACTGAGCCAGGTACTTATCAGTCCAACAGTGGATCTGCGGGTCTTACTATTGGATTTTCAACCCCACTTAATGGTACGATAACTGAGACGTGCCTGGAAGCGGCTAGAACCACCATTGCCCGCAACAGGGCAGAGGAGGCAAAGGCTCGCTTAGACTTCGAACTGGTGCGGGCACTGCGCTGCGGAGAGATGAAGAGGAATGGGGTTCACTTCCATCCTTCCAGTCCTTACCATGCAGTCTGCGCTGATATAGTGGTAATAAATACTAATAGTGAAGCTCGTCGTAATGAAACCGCAGTCAGCGAAACAGAAGGGACGAAAGTTCCAGCAGCAAGTACGTGATAAGTTAATCGAACAACTGGAAATTCACCCAGAAGACATCGAGTCTCGTTCAATGGGTGCCGGTGGTGAAGATCTCATCATGGCACGAGCTGCTAGACAAAAGTTCCCAATGTCTATAGAATGTAAGTCTGTCGAAAGACTTAACGTTTACGAAGCATACGAACAAGCTTCAGCAAACAGTGGAAACTACGAACCTGTCCTGTTCATGAAAAAGAACAGAAAGAAAGCGCTGGTAGTAGTTGATGCTGACTATTTTATCTCTTTATTTAAATAACCATGCTATCAAAAAGAATCGCCTCCTTTATGGGAGCAACCCTTCTTTTTTCATTGCCTGCTTGCTCGTCGCAGCGTCTTGACGAAGCAACTCAACTTACACCGGCACCTGAGACACAAGAAGTATCTGTTCAGGAGAAAGAAACGGCGCCAGTCTGGAGAGGGAAGAACTTTACTGTCACCGAGACAGCAGTCCTCTTGTTTCTACAACAACAAGGTATCACTGACAAAGCTGCCTTATCTACCATCTTGGGAAATATAAAACAGGAGAGTAAATTTGACACCCAAATTTGTGAAGGAGGTGTTCGTACAGGGTACCATCGTTGCCGTCGCGGTGGCTTTGGTCTTATCCAGTGGACAACGACAGGAAGGTACCGGGGACTCGGTAGTTTCGCCAAGTCTAATGGGCTATGCCCCAACAGCCTTGAGGCACAGCTGGGCTGGATGGTGAACGAGAGAGAGTGGAGAAAGATTGAATACGTCTGGAAGACACCAGGCAAGTCCATCGATGGATACATGTGGGCAGCCAAGAAATGGCTGGGATGGGGTGTACATGGGGCTAGGACATCATATGCACACACTTACTATTCTCAGTTGTATCTGGCATAATAAATACGATTATCCTAATACAATCTTATTATGGAAGGACTTGATTGCAAAACGTGCAATAAGTGCGGCGCTAAGTGGATGGAAGGAATTCTATTTTGGTCTACTGGCGCACAGGGAAAGAATGAAGACCTGGCAGGTCTGGTATGCAACAATCTACCACCAGAGGTGGAGGGCGAGTGCATAAATCCTGCCCGAGGTGACACCTCAGGAACCACTTGGGAGTACCGTCGTGGGTACATCGACGGACTTATGGCAGAGGTGACTAGACAATCCAAAGACTGATCTGCTATAATAAAGACGTCGGGAATGAGAGCCCCGACGCGGTGGTGGAAGAAGCAAGTAAAGGAGTCAGCAGACTGACTCCTCGTTGTTATGGTTCAGTAGCTCAGTGGACAAGAGCCACGCTCTTCTAAAGCGTTGGTCGGTGGTTCGAATCCACCCTGAATCGTTAATCCTTCTTAGCTCAGCGGTAGAGCGCGGAACTGTTAATTCTGTGGTCCCTGGTTCGAATCCAGGAGAGGGAGTTGTCATTATTTTTATTATGACAAAACCAACCAAGGATGACATCCTTGACATGTTGGAGCAGAACGAGTATGATTACCACGTTCTCCCACACTACGGACTTATCTCAGATTGGTACGTACGTTACTGGGAGCTCCACAACCTAATATACACTTACATTAATGATGAATCTGAACATTGAAAACCTTGTCCGCTCTGGTGTTGTACTGGTAGTCGGACTTCCTGTTGCTCTTGGTGTCACTTCTGCACTTGGCACAGCTGATCGTCTCACCACTCTGGCAGAGGCTGCAGCAGTGAATCGTGTTGCCGAAGAGACAAACACACTGAAAGGAGAGCTTGCTGAGCCCTGCCTTCGTTATGTGGTGTCGAAAGCAGACTCCAAGCTGGAACGCGAAGCCAAGAACGACATCGATGAAGCTGTCGGTGGCGCGGTGAACTATGGTGAAGTATGTAAGTGGGTACTCTGAGTCTAAATAACTCCAGCTTTTAGATTATAATGCAAAAAGTAATTAACTTCATGGCTGTTGTATCCTTCGGGGTAAGCGGCGCTGTGGTTGCTGGAGGAGTTTATATCTATCAGAATCAAGAAGCCATCGTTGACAATATCAAGCAGCAGGTTGTTGAAGCAGCAACCTCTGGTGTCACCGATGCGCTTCCAGGAATGCTGGGAGGATCAAGTGATGGTGAAGCAGCTACCTCACCATTGCCAATTGACCTTCCTGTATCCCCCTTCTAAGGGGTTGTAGCTCAGCTGGTTTAGAGCGCTGCCCTGTCACGGCAGAGGTCGTGGGTTCGAGCCCCATCAGTCCCGTTATTATTCATCATCATGGGTCCAATTGGTTTGGAAACAATCGCCGGTGTGCTAGTCACAATCGTCGCAGGAAAAGTAACACCGCTTAGTTGTTACGTCGGACTAGCAGGATCTTCTGGTTCTGCAGTTGAATTGGCCCAACCAGTCGGCACGCTTGGATGCGAGTACGATATGGAACGCATCAGGATATTCCTTGAGCATCAATCATCTCCAGCCAGTGGAACTGACAGCCCTGGATTCAACCACGCTGGTATTAAATACCTTCAACCACTAGGCAGAGATGTCACTTCTTATGCTGGTGTATCTGTTGCTATGGCATCAGAACAGCATCACTTAGACAACCCTCTCGTCATCGCAGGAGTAGAAACCAACGGTGACTTCAGGCTCTATGCAGAGCATATAAATTCTATCTCTAAGCCATCGGATGGGCATACCGTCCTAGGTGTTAAGATAATGTTCTGATAAATAAATCCGAAATCAGTGCCCTACCCTCGCATCACTTAGGTTGGGGGCACAAAATAACACAGAGACTAGTCGAGTCTCTTATCATCCGCAGGTATTACTTGCGAGACACTCACACAACTATTATGTTTATCAAATCTATTGCAGCCGCCGCTGCCGCCACCGCTATGGGTGCTGGTTCTGCTTTCGCAGGCCCTTATGTCAACATTGAAACCAATGCTGGCTACACCGGTAACGACTACAATGCTGCTGTCACCGACCTCCACGTTGGTTACGAAGGCGCTCTGGGCGAAGACGCTGGCTACTACCTGCAGGCTGGTCCTGCAATCGTCGCTCAGGACGGCGAAGCAACCACAACCGAGTTCAGCGGCAAGGCTGGCGTGGGTGTGGACATCGCTGAGAATGTCAATGTGTATGGCGAAGTTTCCTTCCTCACCATCGACGACTCCGATGACAACAACTATGGTGTCAAAGCTGGTGTGAAGTACACCTTCTGATAACAGAGTTATCTACCATAACTTGGGGGGCTGCGGCCCCCTTTTTTTGTGCTTGAAAAATAAATGTGTTGATGCTATAATAAATAACACACGAGGACACGAAACGCTTTGCGATTTCACTCCCGACACACCCCACAAACCGAGACCTCTAGGGTGAATAAACACGTCTCTCATATCCTTCTTAGGGCGGAAGGAAATATTACTGTCGCTCACACCCTCATGAGCATACATAACACCCTAATTCAATGGCTAACGCTACACTTTCAAGACCACAATCATCCACATGGAATAACTTCTGTGATTGGGTGACATCCACAAACAATCGTCTCTATGTCGGTTGGTTCGGAGTCCTTATGATTCCGACGTTGCTTGCAGCAACAATCTGTTTTATCATTGCCTTTGTTGGCGCACCCCCAGTAGACATCGATGGCATTCGTGAACCAGTTGCAGGATCGCTCCTCTACGGAAATAACATCATTTCAGGAGCAGTTGTCCCGTCTTCAAACGCAATCGGTTTGCATTTTTACCCAATCTGGGAAGCGGCTTCGCTGGACGAATGGCTCTACAATGGTGGACCGTTCCAACTTGTCGTCTTTCACTTCCTTATCGGTATCTACGCTTACATGGGACGCGAATGGGAACTTAGCTACCGGTTAGGTATGCGCCCATGGATCTGCGTTGCTTACTCTGCACCTGTTGCAGCAGCCTCAGCAGTCTTCCTGGTGTATCCTTTCGGACAAGGTTCATTCTCTGACGCAATGCCACTCGGCATCTCTGGTACCTTCAACTACATGTTGGTGTTCCAGGCAGAACATAACATCCTCATGCACCCCTTCCACATGCTTGGAGTGGCTGGTGTCTTTGGCGGATCACTCTTCTCTGCGATGCACGGTTCACTGGTTACCTCCTCACTCGTGAGAGAGACCACTGAGCAAGAGTCACAGAACTACGGCTACAAGTTTGGACAAGAGGAAGAGACCTACAACATCGTCGCAGCCCACGGCTACTTCGGTCGCTTGATCTTCCAATACGCTTCGTTCAACAACAGCAGAAGTCTTCACTTCTTCCTGGCAGCCTGGCCTGTCGTCGGCATCTGGTTCACCGCCCTTGGCGTGTCAACCATGGCCTTCAACCTGAACGGCTTCAACTTCAACCAGTCGATTGTCGACAGCCAGTCCCGTGTGGTTAACACCTGGGCAGACGTCCTCAACCGCGCTGGACTTGGAATGGAAGTAATGCATGAGCGTAACGCTCACAACTTCCCCCTTGACTTGGCAGCAGCTGAGTCCACCCCTATCGCACTGAAAGCACCTGCAATCGGTTGATAGACTGTGTTATAATAGGAGGGCATTCGTGCCCTCTTTTTTACTGTTCTTATTGTTAAGTTTTATTATGATTGAACTCCTGACATATTACGTGATTGGCGGCGCCCTTCTTATTGGTGCCCCTGCAGTGTTCTTTTTGATTGCTTTTATGCCTGCCCTTATGAATACTAAGGGTCGCATGGTTGGATACAAAGACCACAAACAATACGGTGACATCTCTTCTTATGAGAACGCACCAGTTGATCAGACTAAGTTCAACTTTGACTTGACCTGAACAGCTTTACAAAAACAAATACTTACTAATGACTACAACAACTTTAACACAACCAAGGAGGGGGTACTTTGACCTCATCGATGACTGGCTTAAACGTGATCGCTTCGTCTTTATTGGCTGGTCTGGACTCCTACTTCTACCTACTGCTTATCTGGCCATTGGTGGCTGGCTTACTGGCACAACCTTTGTCACAAGCTGGTTTACCCATGGGCTGGCGTCTAGTTATCTTGAAGGGGCTAATTTTCTCACGGCTGCTGTGTCAACGCCTGCTGACGCTATGGGTCATTCTCTTCTGTTACTTTGGGGTCCTGAGGCTCAAGGGGACTTCGTCCGTTGGTGTCAACTGGGCGGACTCTGGGCCTTCGTTGCTCTCCACGGTGCATTTGCCCTCATTGGTTTCATGCTTCGACAGTTTGAGATCAGTCGTCTCGTAGGGATTAGACCGTACAATGCTATTGCGTTCTCTGGGCCTATCGCTGTTTTTGTCAGTGTGTTTCTCATCTATCCTCTCGGACAGTCCAGCTGGTTCTTTGCACCGTCGTTCGGTGTTGCAGCGATATTTAGGTTCCTACTCTTCCTACAGGGCTTCCATAACTGGACGCTCAACCCATTCCATATGATGGGTGTTGCTGGTATACTTGGAGGGGCACTACTCTCTGCTATTCACGGAGTCACAGTTGAAAACACACTTTATGAGGACGGGGATCAAGCAAACACCTTTAAGGGATTTGATAGTACACAAGAGGAGGAAACTTACTCTATGGTCACTGCAAACCGCTTCTGGTCGCAGATCTTCGGCATTGCATTTTCTAACAAGCGCTGGCTTCATTTTTTCATGTTGTTTG
>WLWF01003475.1_pt1 | contig 10285 bp, 16 predicted proteins | sample 6718331 | NCBI WGS metagenome assembly WLWF01 (sample SAMN12718692, study PRJNA515312) | sponge metagenome | isolation source: marine sponge | host: Mycale hentscheli | place: New Zealand: South Island, Marlborough, Capsize Point | collected 2003-05-01
CCTCATTTAAAGTATATCCAAACTCCATACAATATAAACTAATAACTACATGGAGATAACTATTTTGGCTTATACTTCTAGCCTTTCTAAGCTCTTTTAATTCAATTACTTTCTGTTTACTACATAAGTATTCAAATCTCACTTTAGCCTTGTTTAAATCGCTTTGTATTGATGTGTTGAATTTCATTTTATAGCTTTTACAATTAAACTATCTTTTGCATAAGTTACTTGTGGTACTTCTCCAATTTCTCCATTTTCATCAACAACTTGTTTACCTTTCTCCCATTGCGTAAAGTTAGCTTTTAAATCTGATTTGATTTTTTCAAGTTCATCATTCGCTTTTAAAAACGATTCGCAACCTTTAAAATTCCAAGTCTTTCTACCGTTTCTTTTCTCAATCTTAAAACCATCTTTTTCAAAAGTTTTATCTTCATATTGAGCTTGATTAAATGCTTCGATTTCTACTATTTCAATTTGTTCTTTTATTACTTTCTGATAGTCTTTTAAAAAATGCAATGCTTTATATGGTGAAAATTTACCATCCATTACTTCTTGAACTAATTCTGCTGTATCTGTTATCATCTTAGTTAAATTTTAATTATTTTGGCACTCCATAACCGTAGAACTCTTTTTCTACTTTTCCAGTTTCTTCATTTCTTTTATTTTCAACAACATTAAAAACATAGCTTCTTTTTTCTTCAGCGTAAACTCTTGCTTCATTTAAAGACTCTGAGCCTTTGAATACTTTTGTAGAGCTTTTAAGTTGTTTACCGTTTTTCATTCCGTAATCTGATTGTGTCATTAATTCCATAATTCGTTTTTTTAGTTTATTATTTTTTAGTTTGTTTAAAATCTTCGCTTTCATCTTCTCCAAATACTCCAAGCTCATAGAATCCAGTAAGTTTTAATACTGCTCTTGACATTGCTCTTTTTTCAGCCATCTCCATTACATACCAACTATTAGTGTTACCACTTGAAAAATCTTTACCTTTTAAAGCACTTCCAAAAGTTTCAATTACCAAATCATTATGTTTACCATTAGCTTTAATTACACAAAAATCTTTTTCGCATTTAATAACATCAAATGATATATTAATTTTTGCAGTTGCTTGAATCTTATCAATCCCACTTCTTGTAATAATTATGTAGTGTTGGTGTTTAAATACATCATCTTTAGTTAGTGAGTATTTTTTGTACAATTCTGTTAATTTCTCTTTGTTCATCTTAGTTGTTTTTTAAAAAGTTCTTAATTAATGTTTGAATGATAAATGATTTACTCATATTGTTTTCAACCGCAAAATGATGTAATTCTTTATTCACTTCGTTCTCTATCTTTAAAGAAATTGTTGTATCTTTTTTATAACCTCTTTCTTTCATAACTTTTACCAAGTGGTTTTTATCAGTTCCTTTTCCAATATTTTCAGACAACTTTGTACCATTTGCATCAACTTTTTTATCTGCATAGGTTTTTTTAAATTCGTTCTTCATTACAATTTTCATTTTAATTATTATTAATGTTATCTTCTAATAAATCAGTTAGCTTAAATTCAACTAATTCTTTTATCTTTTTAAGCTCTCTTTCGTTTATGCTAATTAACTCTTCATCTGTATTAAATACTTCAAAATCCCAAAATGAAATATTCCCAGCATAATAATAATCTTTTTCTCCAGTTCTTTCATCTGCATAATTTAATTGATATTCATCATAAGCAAATTCAGTTTCAACATAAAAACCTTCTTTAAAAAGACCATCAAAAACAGCCGTCAAATTGTTGTTGTTAAAATCTACTCTTTCAATTTCTATTAATTCCATTTCGTTTGTTTTAATTATTATGATGTAAAAGTAATACAAAAAGTAATACTATGCAAGTTTTAGCATAAAAAAATAACACTAAATTTCTAAAGTGCTGAAAATCAAGCAATTTAATTTTAAAAGAAATTTTATTTAAGAAACTTTAAAACAGATTTATAAAGAATAATAGCTATAATGATGAACACTATCCACCAAAAGAACGGCTTAAAACCGTTAACTATCTTTTCATAAGCTGTTAATTCAATTGGTTGTACTTTTTCAAATGGAACTTTAATGTATTCTTTTATTCTAATTGTATCTGGTAAACATTCAGCATTAATAATTAAAGTATCAGTTGTTTTAATGAGTTTTAAGCGTAGTTTGTCTTTTTCTAATGTGATTGTATCAAAGTTTAAAGAAACGATTGTATCAGCTTTAGAATTGCGTGTTATTATAGTTGTATCATAAACATAAACAGCAGTATCTTTTTTTAATAGTTCTGGACATTTATCAACTACTCTTTTAAGTTTTCTGTTACACTTGTTTTTTCTTCTTAGCTCTTTAGTTAAAAACGGATTGCAAGAACTTAATATTAATAAAGAAAGTATGATTGTAATGTATCTCATTTTAAACTTTTAGTCTTATAGTCGTAACTTAAAAAAGCATCTTTAATTTCGATTGTAACACTGTTTTCTGCTTGTTGTATCTTTTGTGTAAGTGTTTTTTCAGCAGTTGACCAAATACGCTTGTAATCTGTTTTAAATGCTACTAAGATACATCCAAGAGTGTTTTTTGAAGTGTTACCACCATGTATTCTTATTCCTTCAAACATTGGTACGTCTAAAAGCAAAGGCATCTTTCTTTTGAATCTTGGAGAATAAGTTAATTTAACTTTATATTCTCCTGGAGCAATTGCAGTTTTACCATAAACTTTTACACCATCAGCTCTTTTTTCATCTTCTAAAGTATGGCAAAAAAATACACCATCAATAAATAAATCACCAATAATGTTTCTATCTTCTTTAGTGTTGTATGTGTGCCTATAAACTACTATCTTCATCTTTAAACATTTCTTTTACAAATTCTTTTCTTCCCTTGAATATAAATGTCTTTAAGTATGTGAATAAATTAATCTTTAGTATTATATTGAAATTCTCTATTAAACTTTTTAATTCAATACACATTAATAAGAATGTACTTGTTTTAATAAACGGTATTGATTCAAATTGACTTTCACAACCAGAAGAAATTAAAAGTATTAATGGATACATTGTTAACTTTGGTAAAACACCATCTGATAAATTTCTACTTTTAAAACCTTTCCAACCATCATTCTTTACACTCTTCCAAATACCAGTTAAAGTATCAGCAAAGATTAAAAAACCAATTAATAAAAGACTACCAACTGTTGGTAAAAACAATGCAACAAGAAATGCTGATATTTCAATTCTTGCTGTTGTTACAAAGTTAAATATTTCGTTTTTGTATGGCATATCCTTAATTGTAAACTATTATCTCTATTGACGTTTTATTTAAAACACCATCTAAACCACTATGGTCAGAAGGAGTTTTTGTAGTTGTAATAAACAATTGATTCGCATCTATTTTACCCGACTTTACATCAGCCGCACCACCAAGACCACCAGTTTCTGTACCGTTAAAAATCATTGTTTTGTCTAAAGTAAAAAGCCCTGCTGAATTAATTGTATAATAACCTAAACCACCATACAACCAACTAATCGCTCCGATTTCATTTTCCAATTCTATAACAGTTGGTAAACTCGTTCCAACTTGAGTAACTAAAGCTCTATATCTTTTATATCTCTTTGGCTGTTGTACTAAATCAGTCGCATAAATCGCTTCCCATTTTGTAGGGTCTGTTCCAGGAGTTATTGAACTAACTGAAGCAACTATACATTTATAAAGTTGACCATTATACATTACAGCATCACCTAAAGTATAAGTAACAGCATTATCATAAGCATCAATGTTTGAACTTTGACTTAATGAAACTAAAGCATTGTATATCTCAATAATATTACCATCAAACTCTGCTAATGTTAAAGCAGAACCTTTAGTTACTAAAGGTGGATTTGATACACTTCTTAATAATAAATCTTCTTTTGCCATTATATATATCTTTTTGTTATTGGGTCATAAATTCTTTTATTCGCATTATTTCCACCAGCACTTGATATTCTTAAACCACCATTTTTTTTGTTTGTTTTACCACAATCATAAAGTGGGTAATCACTTGAATTACAATCTAAGAAATACTTAACTCGATTTTCATAAGCCTTTGCTCCACTTAATGCTTCACTAACTAATCTTGAAAGTGTTTTTTCTGTTAATGGAGTAGAATCTGGATTGTTTTTTGCAACCATTCCAAACGCTGTGGAATTAGTATTTGACTTGTTTAAATATCTTGCATAAGCATAATAAACCAATACAGCTTTTATTCCTGGATTCTCATAAGTTTGATTGCCACTTGTCCAAGTCGAACCATTAAATAAATCATCATAAGCACTATTTGGAAATTGTGGTGAACTCTGAAATTGATTTAATAATTCTTTATAGAATTGGTCACTCATAAAAGGACGTAATTCAAACTCTTGTGCTTCTTGAATAAACGGTTTTAACTTCTTATCTGAATTAGTATTAGAAGATAGTGGTTTATATTCTTGAATGTCTGCAAGTGTTATTAAATTGTTTTCAAAAGCCATTATATTACATTTAAATCATTATCATCAAGTGCTAAAATATCAGCAGTTTCTTTATCAAATCCATACAACTTTTGTAATATGTTTGATTTCTTTGTTTCAGAATAATTAGCATTAGAAAGTACTTCTAAAATCTTTGCTTTACCTTCTGGTGTTTCTTTTACATCTACCGTTTCAGCTTCAACTTCTTCAATTTCAAAATCATTACCAACATTGAAAACTGAATTGTTAAACAGTTCTTTAAATACGTTTGAAACTTCATGTCTATAATCAGATGTAACACCATTATAAAATGCAGTAGCATCACTTATTTCTGAACTTGAACCAAGTTTACCAGCAACAGCTAATAATAAAACTGGAGGTATTAAATACGCTCTAATAATACTATCTCTTGCACTTGATTCTGTATATGAATACAAATCTCCAATATCTTGAATGTCAACTTTTTCTAAAGAAAATAATTCATCTTCAGATTCTTGTTCAACAACCATTATTTTACTTGCATCATCAGAACCTTGAAAACCAACTAAGCTATTAATAAACTCTTGTTTCTGTTCTTCATCTTCAAAAGTTTGCACTTTAAGAAAATGTGAAGCCATAAAATTAGTGGTGATATTTCTAAACTTAAATATCTTTGAATGTGAATCTGTTTGAACATCTTCAAGAACAGAATCAGATGGTGATAATGGATATTCAACACCATCAACTGACCAATACATTATTTGTCCTTTATAATTTTGCCAACCACCAGCTTCTTCAACCTCTTTCTGAATTACTGCTGGATTTGGATTATAATAGTTAAAATAAAGAACATCTTCTTCTTTAATCTTTGGCATCTTTACTTTTTGCCAATCATCATAAACAGCAACCATTTCTGAATGCTTTTCATTATCTGCTGTTGTAAATCTTACATCTTGAAATGGTATATAACTAAAAGATGTTTTTTCAAAGTTTGCATTATAGTTTACATGAATAGCAAAACCGTTAAATTTTGAAACGGCTTTACCAGACTTGTATAATAATTTATCAGCAGTTAATCTTTTTCTGTTTACAATAGTATTTGCAAGTGCATCACTAACAAAACCTTGACCATAAACAAATTTACCAAATATCTTAGTGCATAAAGTACCAGTTCCAGATGAATTAATAATATCTTGCACCCTTTGAGGATAACCATTATCAATGTCATAACTCATAATTCCAAGCGTTTTGTTTGGTTTTAAAGTTATTCTTTTTTCAATATCTGTTACTGTTGCTTTCATCTAAAATTGTTTAGATTAATTTTATTTTTCATTCGCTAAGATGAACTTAATCACCTTTTTCTCTTTACTTCTTGCACCAACCATTTTAATATCATCGTCTGCATCTGCAATTTCTTGTGCAATAGCAAATAATTCTGGTAAATCAAGAGTTAAAAGTTCTTCTTCTCTTTCGCTTACTTCTTCAACACTGCATAATTCTTTCCAGTTTGCTGGATAAGTTGAAAATGTTGCAATATGTGAAGGATATTTTGTTAATATCTCGATTGCTCTTTCATCAGTTAAGTTTGCATTAGTGTAATGTGTACCACTTACTCCAATCATTTTACCTTCTAATAGTTTAAATTTACTTTCCATCTGTTTTTCTTTTATAGTTATTTTTTTGTTATCTCTTGAATAAGCATGTGCTAACATAAAGAATCTTTCAATACATTTGCAACCTTTGTCATTAGTTATTGGACTACCAATTGTAGAACCAACTTGTTTAACAAATTTGAACTCTTCAGAATCATGGTTATTTCTCCATAATTCTTTTGTTGATTCGTAAGTCAAAGCAAGATTAATTTCGTTTTCTAAATTCATGCTTTAAAATTAACAAAAAAAAAGCACAATCAAACGACTATGCTCTTTTTTATTTATATTTCAATCAGTTAGTGATTATAATAAACCTTCAACTGCTGCTTTAGTAGTCGCTAAATCAGTAATGAAGAACGTTTTCGGCATGTGAGGCTCCAAACTATTTTCATCAGATTTAAGGATTACATCAAAAGCACCTTGATTTTCTTGGTTAATAATATCTCTAATATTTTGAGAAACAATTAAACCAGCATCAGCACCATAAACTTCATAAGCTGCATCTCCAGTTGTTCCTTTGTACTTGTTTTGTACAATAGCAACCATTGAACCTTTAGCCATTTTTTCTAATTGCTCTTTTGCTACTGGGTCAACATTAAACACTTTAAAGTTAACTTCATGGTTATAAACTTCTGCAAAAGTTTGTTTAATAAATTCATATTTTGGTGCAATTGAATTGTTCTTACCTTGATAAGAATAAGCAACTACTCCAGAAGCTAATACAACAGCTTCAATTATTTGTGGATTTGTTACATTATATGTAATTGCTGCATCAAGCCAATCATCTCTGTTGATAAGAATTAATTGGTCTTCAGCTCCAGCTTGTAAAGGGCTGTTACAGTCTATTGTTAAACCAGCCGATATTTTACCGCATACACTTGCCATAATTTTTTAGTTTTAAATATTTTATAATAGCGGTGTATATTTCAACACCGCTTTTTAATTGTTTTTAGTATGCTAACTGCACTAAGTAATCTTCAATAATCTTAGCATCAATTGCGTACTGAGTATCTAAGTGATTTAACTTAGTAACTGGGTCATAAATAACATCCATTTCAGATAAGTTTGAAACATCTTCAGTTCCAACTTTAGTATTATCTTTTACTAATAATACAGCTCTGTGTGGTAAGTTGTATTTAGTACCATCACTTTCGTATGCTCTAATGATTCTATCCCAAAATTCAAAAGCAACAACTGTAATTCCACCACTTGATAAAGACATCATTCCATTCTCTAATCTTTCAGTAGTATAAGCAACATTTGCTTCAGTTAATTCTCTTTCGTATTGGTCTGCAACAGATTGAGTAACAACATACATCAAGTTTGACATACCTCTTAATCTGTAATCAGCACCGTAACGCATATTTTGTAAAGTGTTTGTTACAACTCTGTTAGTTGTATCAGCAGCAACAAATTCTTGTGCAGCAAATGAAGCACCAGCATTTCTTGTATCTAAACCAGAAGTCTTTCTGTTTGCATCAGCAGCAACTATTGCAAAATATTGCTTCCATAAACCATCAATTTTATTGAAGTATGCAGCATCAGTTCCAGCAGTTAATACACCAGGAGGTGAAGCATTTACATCAGCAGCATCAACATCTGAAAACCAAATGATTCTTAATACTTCTTCTTGTAATGCATCAGCCATTCTTTCTTGTAAGAAATTCATGTAATCAGTAGTTGTTAAATCAGATTTAGCAATACCATTTTGAGTTCCATAAATAAAGAATGATTCTTTTAAATCAGTCCAACAAGAAGTTAAACGTGTTGAAACCGTTTCTGGATTCCAAAATTTTTCTGACATTCCAATAGTATTAGAATCAGAAGTTGGATTACATGCACCAGAACCTTTTCCAGTTAATCCTTCAATTCTACCTAAAATTGCAATTTGTTTTTTTGCTTTAATTCCTGGAACGAAGTCATGGAATAAAGTTGTTTCTGGTTTAGCAAATACTTGTTCAAATATTGCTTCACTCAATGCTTTGATTTCTTCACCGTTAAATGTTAAATCACTTGGAGTAATTACGCTCATTTTTTTTAATTTTTAATTATTAATATTTTTATTTGTTTTCTTTTTTCGCTTTAATTTCAGCTTTTCTTGCTTCCATTTTCTCTCTTGGAGATAATTCAGCTGGTTTTGCTTTACTAAATACTTTCTTTTCTGCTTTTGGTTCAAAGTTAGATTCAACTAATGCTTTAGCAGCTTTAATTTCTTCAGTTAATGCAGCAACTTGTTCAGCAATTGCCTCTTCAAATTCAGCATCTTTCTTTGCAAGTGAATCAGCATGTGAAGTTTCTAATTCAGCAATCTTAGCTTTTAACGCTTCAACTTCATCTTCTTCTTCTACTTCAACAGCAACTATTTCAGAAACATTACCTTCTTCATCAACTTTGATAACAGTACCATCTTCAGTTGAATAATCACCAGCTGGTGCAATTTCTTCACCAATCATAACAGCTTCACCAACTTCTGGAAGCATTCCTTCACTCATGTAAGAAAGTTCACCATTATCAGTTGCAACCATCATTGCTTTTACTTCTTCTTGCTTTGCTTCATCACCTTTTATTAGTGCATATAATCCAGCAAAACCATCTTTAATTTGTTTTTCTACTTTGTTCATATCTATAAATTTATTTTTATTTTCATTTTCTTGTTTACTTAAAAAAGCAACTGCTTTTAATTCCATTCTTGGAAGTATCTCTGAAACAAAACCAAGTGTTTTACATTGTTCATCAGTTAAAGATGTTTCAGCATCCATTAAACCTTCTATTGCAGCTTTATCAGTTCCAGTTGCTTTACAATACATTGCAACCATCTCTTTTTCGTATGGTATTAAATAAGCACTTGCTTGTGCTAATTCTTTAGAGTTACCACTTACACCTTCAATTAATGGATTGTGAATAAAGTATTCAGAACCAGCAATTATTTTTCTGTTTGCTAATGGTGCTGATAAATGTATTTGTGTAGCTATTGAACCACATAAACCATCTGCAATTGTTACAACATTACTTTGCTTTGAAAGATAAGTTGCAATTGCTTTACCAGTTTCAACACAACCGCCCTGGCTATCAATGTGAACGTGAATAACATCAGCATCTTTTTTTGCTTCAACTTGCATAACAACATCTTGCAATGAAACACCAACTTCTTCATCAAATGAACCAATTAAACCTTTTATATAAACATGTCCTATCATAGTTTGTAAAAATAAAACTGTTTAACTCTTAATTGTTTAACATTAAATTGTTAAATTTGTGAGTATGAAAATAGATGTATTAGGACTTGGTGAAAGTTTAAAAGAATATAAACCAAGCAAGAATAAAACAATTGGTGTTAATGATATATTTAAACACTATAAAACAAACTATTTAGTATGTGTTGATAAGCCTTCAAGATTTTCAAAAGATAGACTTAAAACAATTATTGAATCTGATGTTGATAAATTCTACACTCACTTAAATGAATGGAGTAGATTAAAAGTAAAAACACAAATAATAAAATTAAACGGTGCAAGAGGTTCTTTAAAAGGTATTGAAGAAGATGAAGTTTGTTATTCCAATAATTCTACATTTGTTGCAGTTGTAATTGCTTACAAAATGGGAGCAAAACAGATTAACATTTATGGTGCTGATTTTAATACACATCCAAATTTTAAGAATGAATTACTTGAAACAGCTCTTGATGATTTTGAAAGATTATTTGATTATCTTAAATCTAAAGATGTTGAAATAAATGTTTCTAAAGATAGTAGATTAAACGAAGTTATTTAATCAGAATAAAACCAATATCTCTTTGACTATTTGAAACAGTTATTTCAAACTTCTTATATTTCAAATCTTTCAACACTTCGTTAAGCATTTCTTCAGTTATATTTTTATAATAGTCTGTTGTAAATGGACTTGAAAAAGTATCTGTTCTTGTTGTACCGTGTTCTTTTCTGTTAGTACTTGCAGCAGTTAACATTAATAAACCACCAACTTTTAAAAGATTATACATTGAAAGCAATGATTCTTTCCAATGCTTGTCATGTTCTAACATTTCAGTAGAAATAATTGTATCAAATTTGTTGCTCTTGAATTTATGTATTTGACAAACAACATCAACATTATTTCCTTCTCCAATATCTAAACCAAGATAATCACAATCAGTAAATAAATAT
>WLWF01003478.1_pt1 | contig 10283 bp, 17 predicted proteins | sample 6718331 | NCBI WGS metagenome assembly WLWF01 (sample SAMN12718692, study PRJNA515312) | sponge metagenome | isolation source: marine sponge | host: Mycale hentscheli | place: New Zealand: South Island, Marlborough, Capsize Point | collected 2003-05-01
CCTTCGAATGCCTATAAGGATACATCAAAAACTTGAAAAATATTCTGTTGATACGGGGGTATCGATGAGCCAAGTTATGATGGCGAGTATCAATACAATGATGGATATTTTAAATTCTGGAGATATTGACTTAATCAACGAAGTAAAAACCCTCTCACCCCAAATTAAAGTGTTTGAACTTAAAAGAGCAACCAAAGAGGCGGAAGAAGCAATAATAAAAGAAAAATTTTCCGCGAGCTTAAAAAGATTAGAAAAATTAACCTAAAAACTCCTTGACAAACCCCTTCGGGGGGCAGCCCCCCTTGGCAAAATGTCAAGAAAAAATTAATTACCTTAATTGTTTGCGTTAATTAGCCGATCACTTTTGACGCATAAAGGCCCATATTCGCAGTTTACCGATCACTTTTGGCCTTTTTTGATCGGCAAGTTTCTTAAAAACGCAACATTTCGCATCGGAGAAAACGCCGCTTTTCACGAAACAAAAAAAATGATAAAAAAGTGCCTTCTGCCCCTTGACAAATCCGAGAAACGTGCTATATTGTAATAACAAAACGAAATGAATATTACAAGAACATCAATCCATTCGGGAATCACCCGCACCCTCAACCTCGACGTACGGCCCCACCAAATCGCAGCGTGGGAAGCGGGCGAGCTTATCCAAGTCGCTATGCCTCACCTCGGTGCTGATGCGCGAGAGTTCATCAAAACGGGAATGACCCCAAGAGAGTGGCAGGAAGTATTCCCACCGGAGGAAGGCGAATAATGGAAAAGGTACAAGTATATCGCAACCTGCACCGAACAGAAGAAGATGGAACGCACGTTTATAGCGTTCGTAACGACAAAGGAATTGTAGTAGATCACGTTACAACAATCGCATTGAGTCGCCCTATTTTAAGGGTAGGGCCGAAAGGCAATCAGCGAGTGCGTGATGAGAAACGCAAAAACGTTCACGCTTACATTCAAGGCATGAAGATGAGGGAATCGTTGATTGATGACTACGGCACAGGCATAGAACTTTGTGAGTGGCAGAAGATTACTTACAACCCTTATAAACATAAGAGTTTTGTTTTGGTAGAGGACGAGTCCGTTGCAGTACGTGAAGCGTGGTTCGTTGAGATTCGTCGAGATGGTGTTTGGGCATGGTTGCCTGTAGTGGAGGAGACCACTTAAACAACTTGCTATGGTCAGCCTTGGGATAAAACCCAAGACAGAGGGTTCGCAACCTTCACAAAGCTGGGTGCAGTCATGTGGCACAAAACAGGACGCTCGTTTTAAGTGTTAGAATTAACATGGAACCGAGCTATAAATTTACTGGGAGACAGAACACAGTCTTGGCAAGCCTAACGTAGCGAACAGGGTACGCGATCCTTGTTAGGGACGAGGAAGCACCAGTAAACAATTTCTCGCAACAACGCGGGGAATAACCAAATGAAAGGTCTGTGTGGGGAACACAGAAAGGTTGCACGCCGAAAAAAACTCCCCAAAACTTTTTGGCACGCAACGTGCAGCCCGCCGCGTGCCAAAAGTAAAGTCAAGCTTTTTATTCTCTAAAAAAACTTTCCAATGATGTGAAAAAAGTCTTGTAGTATTTCCAAAGGTCTGGCATAATCATCTCAACGGTTAAGGGAACAACAACACTAACAGAAGGAAACATATTATGGCTAGAAACACACCAGCAATGAAAACGGATTGGGACTACAGCGTGGTCATGGATCAACTTCAACACAACGGCAGAAACATCAAGGGTCACCGTTACGCCGTCAAACTTGGCGAGAACGGTCAGGCCGATCAGGTTCTGTCTTCGGGTCACTCGGATCATTATCGTGCGGTTAACAATCGTGACGTGATCGAGTCCGTTCGTAATGCCTTCGATGCCGCTGGCATGGATTGGCAAGGTTCTTACACCAATCGTCAAGGCTTGACCGAGCAGGTCGAGGACATTCGTGTAACAGGCGACTACACCAAGATGTACGCTCGTTACAACTTCATGGAAAACGTGATCGAGATTCCCAAGGTCAAGGACACTTTGGGTCTTCGTCTCACCGCGCACAATTCGTTTGATCGTGGTTCGAGGGTTTACTTCAGTGTGGGCGCGGTTCGTTTGGTTTGCACCAACGGCATGACCGCAACGGAACAGGCGTTTAGCTTGTTTCAGAAGCACTCCACCAAGTTAAACTTGAATTTCATCAATGACGCTTTGGAAGGCGCGATGAAGGCGTTCGACTCCTTGGGTAACGAGGATAACTTGTACAGTCAAATGGCTGGCGTCGAGGTGAGTCAGGAGGAGGGTCTTGCGATTCTTTCCAATCTCACCATCTCCGAGGTGCATCGTAAGGGCATCGCTCAGGTTTGGAACTCCCCGAACTTCGCAGAGGATTCGGATCGTACCGTGTACAATCTCTTGAACGCCTCCACCGACTTCCTTACTCACGAGGTAGAAGGTTCGCAGGGTCGTTTCGAGTTGGCTGGCAAAAGCACCAGCAGCATCACCGACCAGTTGCATCGTATTGCGATTGACCCGACCAAGTTGGGCAAGGCCAAGGTGATGAAGAAGGACTCCTCTCTAGCGTTAGAGATCGCGTAGGCTACGCATCCCCCCAACCCTCGCCCCTCGGGGCGGGGGTTATTTTTTTCTTGACATAATTTTTTGGCACGGGACGTGCAGCCCGCCGCGTGCCAAAAAGTCAAAACGTTTTTTTATTTTTTTGTGCTTGCATTCTCTCGCGGTTTTGATACAATGGGCGCATGAAAACAAAAGCAAGAATCAATCCGCAAGGTTACATGGGCAGCGCGGCCCGTGAACACAAAGTGAAAAAAGGCAAGGGCTCTTTCCGCCGTCATGAAAAGCACAAAAAAAGTATTGACGCCACCAATTAAATCTGTATAATCAAGCGCATGAACATTCTCGGAATCGACACCAACGCCAAAACCGTCAAAGGCCAAAAAGAGGGTTACATGACGGCGATCACTTACCTTGCCCCCGCTCGTCAAAGCGGCGTGATGAACACTTGCCCAAACGCCAGCGACGGTTGCAAGGCTGCGTGTTTGTACACTTCGGGTCGTGGTAGGATGTCGCCAATCCAACAAGCTCGTATCAACAAAACAATTTTCTTTGCGAAAGATCGTCAAGCCTTCATGACGCAACTCATTAAGGAAAACAATGCCTTTATCAAAAAGGCTGCGCGTAAAGAGTTGACGCCATGCGAAAGGTTGAACGGTACAAGCGATATCGCGTGGGAAAAGGTAAAGCATGACGGGCTTTCGATTATGGAACATTTCCCCGCGTTGCAATTTTACGACTACACAAAGTCCACGAAAAGGATGATTCAATTCATCAACGGTGAATTGCCCACCAACTACCATTTGACCTACTCTTGGTCAGAGGATTCTTCTGCGGATTTTGCAAAAGACATTCTCTCTGCGGGTGGCAATGTCGCTGCGGTCTACTGGGACACGTTGCCCGTGGATGACTTCGGCTTTGAGGTTATCAACGGAGACGCGCACGACTTGAGATTCACCGATCCCAAGGGGAAGGTGATCGGCTTGAAGTACAAGGCAAGCGCAGCGGGTAAAGAAACTCTTGGCTTCGTTCGTGACATTAACCCAAAAAACTAGGATAATGAAACTTATGTTAATCATCGGAATTGTATTGACACTTTGTTTCATATCGTTTAGTATCGGCATCATCAACAGCAACTCTTAAAAATGAAACTATATCTACAACCTAACGGAACGGTCTGGGCAGTCGGCATGGAAAGCGACAAGCCAGAAGAAATCGAGCAGCAATTCAATTCATTCTTTAATCATGGCGCGATTGATTCAACCGCCGATTGCATTGCAATGAGTCCAAGCTTCTCTTATATCTGGACAACCAAGGAAAAGTTAGAAAAGTATTTTCTCAACTCATCGTTGGCAAAAGTATTGACCGACAATCCAGACGCGGGCAAAGGCGAAAAGGGTGGCGCGTTACCTCAAGCTGAAAAACTTGCCGAGCAGAGAATGAATGGCTTGACGCACGAAAGGTGGGTGCATACTACACAAGCTGGCGAGTTTTATACTAGAGGCACGATTGCCGCCGAAAGACTTGACTCCGATTCATAATCGGGTCTTGACTTTTGGCACGGGGGCGGCTGCACGTCGCGTGCCAAATTATTATTTAAAAAAAGTCTTGCCACAATCGAAAGGTTTGATATAATAGGCGCATGATGTACGAGGCAGAGATTAACGAACGTTTAATGAAATTGAACCAAGCCGCTCTTGACCACTGGGGCTATGACTACAACCTTCCCACTTTATCGTGGGACTTAAAAGGAACCGTAGGCGGTCAAGCCTACTTGAACCAAAACAAGATTCGCATTAACATGGAGGCTCTAAAGAAGTACACCGAGAAGTATATCGAGCAAACCATCGGTCATGAGTTCGCGCACCTTGTCGCTTACAAGTCATTACTGCATAGAGGTCATGGTCGTGATTGGGCAAAAGTTATGAGAAGTTTCGATTTGTTTCCAGATCGTTGCCATGACTATGATTTAACTCCTGCTAGAGTAGTCAAAAAACAATATCTCTATCAGTGCGATAAGTGTGGACAGGAATTTCCACTTACCGCTATTCGTCACAACAAAATGAAAAGAAACAACTCGCACTATCGTCACACAAAAGACGGGGGCAAGTTGATTTACATGGGAAAGGTAAAATAGTATGCCGAGCTTTTGTATTATGATAAATGAGAACACTAAAGAGTCAGCCATGTGGGTTGGCAAAAACAGAGAAGAGGGAAAATGGTTCATGGGTGCTCCTGAAGATTTCGAGGGTACGAAAGAATTTGCAAGGGTTCTTCAAACGTGTCCCGACCCTGAAGCGTTGATGTTTGAGATCGGCCAATCGTGGAGCGATCATTACAACGAGGAGGACGAAAATAATTCTTAAAAAAGTATTGACCCAAACGAAAAAATCCTATACTATAAGAACAGTTAACAACAACAAGATAAACAAATGAAAACATACGCAACATCAAACGCTCGTAACGCCGTGAAAGCGGCTCAGGTCACCAACCACATCAAGGCTGGCAAAAAGGTCGGCCTCACCCACGCGGAGGCGAAGGCGGAAGCCTATCGCTTGTATCAAATCAAAAAGGGTCAGGCGATCATCTTGAAAGAGTTGGTTGCCAAGTTGGGCTAACCTTTACCCCTCACACCCTCACCCCTTTCGGGGTGGGGGATTTTTTTGGCACGGAACGTGCAGCCCGCCGCGTGCCAAATGTTTCCAGTGATTTTATTTTCATTTAATTAAAAAAAACATTGACGGGTGACGGAAAATGGTTCATAATCATCGCATGATGAAAATGAAACAGCAACAGATAACTCTCTCTCGTAAAAACAAAAGGACTCTTGCAAAGAAGTTTCCTAGTCTCAACGTGGATCAAATTAAATCGGTTCACCAAGATGTTCTTGGTTTAATGAAGGTAAGCGTGGATGTGGCTCGTAAACTTTTATCCGATCACAACAATTTTAATCGTCCACTTCGTCGTGGTAAGGATTATCTAAATGTTCTTGCTCACATGAACGCAGGAACCTTTTATAATCACACCGATTTGATTTTCGATCCAGAAGGTGAATTGCTTAATGGACAGCATCGTTTAACCGCACTTATCGAGAGCGGCAAGCCTCAAGTGTTTACTATTAAAGTCGGCTTTAATCGTGAAGAAACTGTGTGCAACACTGACACGGGTTCCAATCGCACAGACACCAATCAAGTGAAATTTTTGTTGCAAGAAGAACGTGCGTGGGAAAAAGAAAATCTGACTCTTGCCCAATGGAAGGTTGTGAACTACGCGAGGAATTGGCAGAAATGGTTGAGTGTAACAGATTTACATCTTGCAGGGTCACAAGTGAGCGCGGCAAGTAAGAAGCAAACCCACGCGGAGTTAAAAAAGTTTCTTAAAAAGCACAAGAACACCATTGTAGCCGTGGCAAAGAAAATGCCTAAGAGTTTCAACGGTATCAAAGCTAATCGTTGGAGTTTTGTAACGCCCTTTATGATGATGTGGAAAATTGACCCAGTAAAAGCGGAAGATTTTCTCTTTAAGTTTGTTGCGGGTGGTCAGCCAAAGTCCTGCCCTACTTCAAAGGTTCGTAAGTTGTTGGGTGAAACTACTGGTGACATAAAGAAGAAACAGCCAGAACTTGCCGCCTTGATTATTTTTGCTATGCAAAGGTTCTTAGATGGGAAGAGCATTCGTAAGGGTGCAAGCACTAGCAATGTTCAATTTTCAAACTAGGAGGCAGTCATGCTTAAACAGTCAAAAGAATTAAAATTCAAGAACGGCTTAGTGGGTTTATACATGGTTTTTTATAATGAACCTTTTAAGTTTGAGGTAAAAGGCGGTCAAAGTGAAAACCCTTTAGAGCGTCCCTCGCAAATGGAAACTTGTAGAAGTACACCAGCCACCAGCATTATTTTAGTGCAGTTTCTAAAGTTTCAGATAGATCAAGCGGAAAACGATCTGAACGCTGCGCTTCGTAAAATTGCCATAAAGGTGGAAGGATATAACAAGAGCGAGCAACACGGCATTCTAAAGAGAAACGCTCCTAATCTTATGAGAGTTATTAAAAAACATTTTTTAAATAGTTCATCCGTTACATGGTATGCTCCTTATCCAGCAAGATGGGCAAAAGACTCTCTAGGAGTTTTCAAGCCTTTAGAAAAGATGCCTACCTTGAAACAACTCTTTGACCCGTTCTAGGGTCATTGACTTTTGGCACGGCGCGGGCGGCACTTCCCGTGCCAATTACAAGCAGAAAAAAAACTTAAAAAAGTTCTCGACACAAATGAAAATTCTGATATAATAGGCGACATGAAAGCGGTAGTAACGATTCAGATGGACAACCAAGCATTCGAGCAACCTTATACCTGCATGGAGTTGGAAAAGATGCTATACAAAATTGCTGACACGGTAGGTCGCCAAGCGATTGACAGTGTGGGGCATGAATGCACGGAAGCAGATTCAAACGGCAACTTCATTGCTAAACTTAAAATTGTCGAAGATTAGTCTTGACCATTTCTTAAAAAACTTATAGTATAGCAACAAGATGAACGCATACAAAGTAAAAGTCAGTGACGGACAAGCCGAATGGTGGGAAAAGCTAGAAGCAAAAAACGAAGACCACCTCTTCGACATTATCGACGCAGAAGGTTGGGACGTGGTGGGCTACCACCTTGATCCTTCCACACCAGCCATAGTTAAGTATTATTTAGAATTGGAGGACTAAATGACAACCTATAAAGTAACATTGATAATGAAACTTGACGGTGGACACCCTCGTAAGTGGTTGCCCGAAACGATAACCGATTCTCTCGAACCCGAAGAAGATTTGCTAGAATATAACATTGAAGAGTTGGAGGACTAAATGGAACATAATCACGCACAAGACCAACACGACAGAGTAATGATCAATAGAATCAAAATAGACGTTGCCGAGTGGATGACCACCCACGGGCAAATACAAATGGGCGAAGAGTCTGTTTCTGACGTTCTCAAGGTAATCGATGAGTCAGTCGAAAGAACTCATAGGATTAGAGAAGATTGGATGAAACCAGACAGAAGCTAATAAATACCTAATAAATAGCTTGAACACCAACCAAAAATTAACTATTATAAAATCATGCAAGAACAACAACTAACATTAAATGATATGAGAAGAGGTTCGCTTTATTACAATGAGGCGAAAGGTCGTACCGAGAGGTACATTGGTAACGTGTCGCACATTCGTCCTGTTATGGATTACCACAAGCAGGAGCAGGAAGCGGCGATGATTCGTGACGTTCGTATCGCTAATAAAGGCGAGGTTGATAAATACGTTGACGAAACCAATGCTAACTTTGCTGCTAACGTAAAAATTACTCGTTCAAGTTAGTTGTGTGTTGTTCATCATAAAGAGAAGGCGGGGCTTCGGCCCCGTCTTTTTTTGCGCGTAAATAGGAAACAAAAGCGAACGAAATAGGAACGAAATAGGCGACAAATAGACGCTCACTTTTGATCGACAACGTGCGTTATTGGTGGGTTTCCAATCATTTTGGATCTTTTTTGATCGGCAACGTTTCTTGTAAACGGCCCTTTTCTCCGATGCGAAATATCCCTAAAACACGAAAACCCCCCGCCCGAAAAGGCGAGGGGCTTTGTTATCATTGTTTTACTTGCGTTTCATCAACTTGTAGATAAAAAACAAGCAAACCGCAGGTATCACTAACCCGCCCATTATTATCTTAACTATGTCTTGTTCCATAGGGGAATATATACACAAAAAAAACTTAAAAAAGTGCTTTACTTTATTTAAAAATTATGATTTAATTATCCCGATGAATGAAACACGTAAAGTCAGAGTGACCGCCAAACCCAACGCAAACAAGATCAATCGCTGCCGTATCCATGACCGTGGAATGTTTGGGTTTTGGGTGAACGAAACGCCGAGCCATGACGGCAAGAGCATCCTTTTGCGCGAGGTTCGCGTTAAACAGTTGAACGATGGCACTTGGATCGATCTTCCTGCTCGTGGTGGGTGGATGCGTTGGTTCCCTTTGGATGAAATCGAGATGGTGGACATAAAATGAAAATAATCATTCTTTTACTCGCGCTTTGCGCTTCCGTGGTTTACTCGCAGGAGTTGACCTATGACCAGAAAATTGTAGCCATGACCATCGTGGGCGAGGCGCGTGGCGAGGGTAAGCTTGGAATGTATGCCGTGGGCGCAGTCATCGCCCAACGCGTGATCGCATGGAAGAAAACACCCGCGCAGGTCTGCTTAAAAAAATCACAGTTTTCGTGCTGGAACCCCAACGACCCAAACCGTGCCAAGCTGCCCAAGTTGTTAAACACTCCAGAGGGTGAATATGCAAAGTATCTTGCCGTGCATCTGCGTTCTTTGAATCGCGCACACTTTGGCTATGCCGACCACTATTGCCACATAAAGAAAAAGCCTTATTGGATTAAGGGTGAGAAAACTATTAAAGTAATTAAGAATCATAAATTTTATAAACTTAGGTAAAATTATGATTGTTTTTTGGCACGCGGCGTGCCGCACGCGCCGTGCCAACTTTTCAAGCGAAAAAAAACTTAAAAAAGATTTAGGTGGGACAGCGGATGTCCTACTTCCTGTGGTATTATAATCTCATGATGAAAATGAAAACAGAGAGCATCTTCAAAGTAACATTCACCAACGATAGCACGGTATTCATTAAGGCGATGGACGAGGAACACGCCCGCCGTATCGTCGAGCGACCAGACAGTACCGACATCGGCAAACAGGCCACCGGTGATGCCGTATTCTTCGGGCACGCCGATTGGGAATTCAGCCTCGAACCGGGCAACCGCGAAGTAGTTGCCGCCCAATGCATCCATGTTCGGCGCATCCAGATCGCGCGGGCCGATACCGTTCGCCTCGAACCCGCGCATGACCGAGCTGCCCATGCGGAACCGGTCGGTGATCCGGGTTTCATAGCCGTCGTAGCCCATGATCGCCCCGCCTTCAATGGTGGCGCTGACCTTGATCTCCTCGTTCCAGACGCGGGTCTGCGCTTTGGCCAAAGCAGTCGTCTTGATGTATTTGGCATCGCCGCCAAGCCCGGCCAGATCCTGGCTAAAGCGCAGCAGATATCCGGTGTTCGGGTCGATCCCTGTGCGCCGTGTATCCCAGCTGTAGGTATAGCCAAGCGCGCTGGTAATCTCTTTCCCGACTTCACCCTGCAGGATCATCGACGAACTGGCCGGATCTACGTCCGACAGTTCCAACTGCGAGATTTCATAGCGCAGCGCCAGACGACCATTGTCCGAGACAGGGAATGCCACACTGGGCGAGAACCCGATCGATTCCGTATCGAACGACGCGTTGTCGTTGTCGGTTGAGCGATAATAGGCGTCGACGCCAAACCGCAGGTCACGACCCAGGAAGTATGGCTCGGCAAATTTAAAGTCGAGCTTCTTGTTGTCGGTGCCGGTTTGCAGGTCGAACGACAGCAACTGACCACGACCCAGGAAGTTCCGTTCCGAGAAACCGATGGCCAGCGCAGCACCCTGGTCGGCGCTATAGGAGGCACCAAGGGACAGCGACCCTGTCGGCGCCTCTTCCACATCGACGTCGATGATCACATGCTCGGGCGAAGACCCTTCGCGAGAGTTTACTTCGGCGACCGAGAAGAAGTTCAGAGCGCGGATCCGGTTCGCGGACTCGCGGATTTCACGCGGATTGAAGGGATCGCCCTCGACCGTGTTGAATTCGCGACGGATAACC
>WLWF01003480.1_pt1 | contig 10281 bp, 12 predicted proteins | sample 6718331 | NCBI WGS metagenome assembly WLWF01 (sample SAMN12718692, study PRJNA515312) | sponge metagenome | isolation source: marine sponge | host: Mycale hentscheli | place: New Zealand: South Island, Marlborough, Capsize Point | collected 2003-05-01
TGACGGCTCGGCGACGTTTGCTGGCAATCTGAAGCTGCCCAGTCTTCCATCAGAAAGTGTGTTGGCAACTGACGCGAACGGCACCATTGTTGCTGGGAACGCTGTCCAGCCTACTGATAGCATTTCCATCCTAAGTGACGTTAACACCTCGGGCGTTTTAAATGGTGATGTGCTTGCCTACAACGGCACAAGCTGGGCTCCTGCTAGTGCTCCACCTGCTGACATTTCTGGCTCCAGTATTGGTCAGCTCAACGACGTGGATACGACGACGACCGCGCCTGTAGATGGTCAGTTCCTGTCCTGGGACGGTACTGGTCAAGAGTGGGTTCCAACCACTGGCAGTGGTGGTGGGGCGGATTTAGCTTACACCGCATCACCTACTGATGGCGTTGTGACCAGCAATAGCGGCACTGACGCGACTTTGACACTTGCTGACGGAACAAATGCTGGCCTAATGGCACCAGCGGATTTCACTAAGCTCGGAGGAATTGCGAATGGTGCAACTAACGTTACGGACAACAGCCAAATAGCCAACGGTGCTGGATACCTGACCTCTGTTGTGCTGGACGCAGACGATATCGACGACACTTCCACGACCAATAAGTTTGTAACAGCTGCTCAACTAACAGATATAGGAACAGCGCTTCAGCCAGCTGATATTGGCATCACCGTTCAAGGTTATGACGCTGACAACGTAGTTTCGGACACTGCTCCAACCTTCACTGCTACCGTTCAGACCACGGAACGCACGATTACCGCTGGCGCTTTTGACCTAGCCACTGGTAATCACTGGACATGTGGAGCTATTACCGTTCCTGCTCCTACTAGCGCGGTAGCTGGGACTTCTGGTTTAATTCGTATCACCGCTGGTCCAGTCACATGGAATGCAGCGTTTAAGTTCCCTGGAGGTAGCGCCCCTACTATCGCAAGCTTTCCTGCAGTAATACCATTTTATGTTCAAAGCTCTTCGGTACTCTTGATGGGTAACGTCGCAGAAGGTATCTCCTGATGTTAAACGATTTCTTTTACGGCAAAGACAAAGATTCAGGTCCTTACTCTGGAGATATAGTTGTGGGCAACCTTAGTAGTCCCTTTGTTTCTGCTTACCCATGGTCATCTGGTTTTGGCACTAAGTACTCTGATCCCAGTACGTTACCTACTGGTAATGGTAGAGGCGTTGCCTTTAGTCCTGTTTGATGACCTTTTTAGCCATAATCGGTTCTACGTGTCGCCGCCTGAGACTGTTTTGGCAATATATGCACAACACCTTCCTTCGTGCGGCTATGACACGGGGTGTGTCTAGTTCTTCTCAAAACCCTTCACTCATGGATAAGCTCGAAACTCTCAGGTCAAGCCTTAGCTCCCGTGACGATGAGATCATGACCTATCAGATCAATGTCGACAACTATGAGCGAGCTATTGCCAGGATCAATGCAGAGCACTCAGGGAATCCAGCCATGATCGAGTTTCGTGATGCTCTGAGCGAAATGCTTCTGTCCACCAAGACTGAACAGCTGAAGGCTGTTATAATCCGTGATGTTATCGCGGACCACATCACCGAAATGGAGAGCAACTAATGTTTTACGTCAAGCTTGATATCGACGGCAATCAGGAGCGCTATCCTTATACGCTTACTGATCTTCGCCGTGACAATCCAAGAACCAGCTTCCCTAAGATTATCACTGATGACATGGCTGCAGCTTTTGGCTGCTTGCCTGTGGTACCTGCTGATCCTTACCCAAAAGACTACACCAAGAACTATGAGCGTTCAGCGGTGAAGAACGGAGAGGTCTGGGAAGAACAGTGGATCGCAACCGATGCAACACCTGAGCAGATTGCAGAGCGTGAGGCTGGACGACTAGAAAGCCTTGACTATGCAGGCTTCTGGAAAGAGTTTACTAGGTCTTCGCCCTATAGTGCGCTGAAAAATGCTGCCATGACAGACCTAGCAGCTAACGTGCTTGCTACGGAGTTGATCAGCGTCTTCTCTGACGCCAAGACGGGCAACCTTGATTCCGAGGCCATGGCTGCTGGGATCAACGAGGCTGTGGGTGCTTTGGGTTTGATTGATCCCGCGCTTGTAGTCGAGACGGAAGCGATTCTCACCACTTATGGTCTTGAATCATACTTGCAGTCATCCTGATCGGCATCCTAGCTCACTGCTAGGGCGCCATGACTTCTTGGGAACAAATTACTAAATACGCTGCGACTGCAGGGGCTAAATTCCCAGAATGCGTAGCAGCTCAATGGGCTCTGGAGTCTGGCTTCGGGGCTCATTTGTCTGGTGAGAATAATTACTTCGGAATCAAAGGTACACCTGGAACGACTGTTTCAACCAAGGAGTTCATTGACGGCAAGTGGATCACGATCAAAGATACGTTTAAAGACTTCACAGCCCCGTATGATTGCGTCAAATATCTTGTCAAGCGATGGTATAAGGACTACGGTGGCTACGAGGGCGTCAACAGGGCTTCCAGCAGAGAGGAGTGTGCTGAGTTGCTTCGTGTCGAAGGTTACGCGACTGATCCGACCTACACGGAGAAGCTGATCAAGCTGATGGACGACAACGTTGACGAGAACAATCTTGATGGAAAGGAGAGCTTCCTTGAGAAAGCTGCTTTGCACTTTGCTGGCGAAAAGCACCAAGTGGCGGCCTGGAGAGCCTTGGAGGCTGGATTGAGCCCAGCGGTACTGAAAGCGTTTAAGGCTGCTTACAGGGGCTCGCAGAGCACTCCTGTGGACGTTGAGAGCAAGTTTCCATTAGATGTGCCTTTCTTCAGCCAGCGTGATAGCCAGACAGGGCATGGGGAGCGTATGTGCTTCAGCTCTGCGATGGCGATGGCGATGGATTATCTCGACCCCGAGGCCATCGAAGGAGACGACGACTCCTACCTCAACGAGGTCTTCAAGTTCGGTGACACTGTTTCCGTCTCCGCTCAGATGGCAGCTGCTGAGTCCCTTGGGTTTGATGTAGACTTCAGCTACAGTGCCAGCGAGCAGGATCTCGTCAATCAGCTGGACAAAGGTATTCCTGTCCCGATCGGTATCTTGCACAAGGGTTCAATCGATCACCCAAGCGGTGGAGGTCATTACATCTGCCTGATCGGCTATGACGAGAAGCACTTCCACGTCCACGATCCCTACGGCAGCCTTGACCTGATCAACGGCGGCTACCCTAAAGCTGGTCCGACTGATGGCGAAAACCAGCGCTACACTCGTAAGAATCTGATGAAAAGGTGGCTGATCAGTAGCGACCACGACGGCTGGGGGGCTATGTTTCAAAAATGATTGGTAGTCTAGCGCAGAATAAACAAAACTGTGCAAGTCTTTCTATCATGGTTGCCAGGCTATTACTGGGCTAACGGACAACTGAAATCAGCTGGGGCTGCTCTTGCCCCTACCATGCATGTCGATCCGAAGAATGGGGAGCTGCGTTACTACTGCCGCCCCATCTTCAGTGACGGGTTCCAGGTTGGAATGTTCATACGCAAGCAAGGCTTGATCGATGCAGTTTCTCGTGGCGACGTATAGACAAAAGAAAAGCAGCCCCGAAGGACTGCTTACAACCACCACCGAACCAACCAGGCTCACTTCAGTTTACCACATCTAACCCTCATCCTCTGGGAACACGTCGTATTCAAGTCCATCGATGGATTCGACGATCGACTTCAAGTAAGTGTGGATGTGCTCTTCTTCCCAGCCAATGTCAAGGAGCAAGGCGTTGCCGACTGCTTCGATGGCTTCACTGTGATGATCGGTCCAGTCACCAGTTTCTCTCGCGTGGTCTCGGACCTTGTAGGCGGCTGACAGCAGCTTTAGTTCCATGCCCTGAGTAGCGAGTTCTACTGGATCGTTTTCCGCTTCGATCTCAGCAGCCTTCGCTTTGGATGGGTCAACGATCTTCATGAAGAAGAAGCCGATTCTAGCAATAATAACTCGGACTCTTTGGCCAATCCATACAAAAACAGCAGAAGGGATACCAAAGAAGCGATCAGACAGCCAAATCAAGAAGCAGGTGACGTTGGTTATGGCGTCAAAGATAAAATCTCTCATGGTGTCCTCGATTCCCCTTCAGTTTACCAAGTTACACATTAGACAAGGTGTCGTCGTGCTTAACAGAGCAGAAGGGGTAGTCCATGACGAGCTCTGAGCATTCCACGAAATTGGCAACGCCACGCATACCCGTACCTTTCCAGACTGCTTGGCGACCGCGAGTCTTGGCGTGCCAGAACTCCAGGTCCCTTCCCGTGTTGGGATCGTCTTCGTTAGCAGCTTTCTTGCGGACAATCCAGACAGCATGAGAGACGTGTGACAGGGCATCTGTACCGCGAATCTGATCAAGGCTTGGTGCGACGCGCTTGGCCCCTTGAAGGCGTTCTTCGTTCATGCCTGCCCTGTTCATTTGAGCTAAGACGATCAGGTCGATCCCGAGCTCCTTGGCGGCGGTCATCAACTTGTACGCACGTTCTTCCAACATGGAAGCTTCTCCGCTTGGCGCACTGCGGTGACGAGCCAAGGCATGGAAGTGATCGACGATTGCTGCTCTCATCTCAGGGTGCTTTGCTTTCATCGACCGAAGATTATTGATCACGGCATCCACGTCGGCTCCCCATGGTGCTTCTACCAAGATCTCTCCACCAGTTTCTTGCAGTGCCCCACAAGCCTTCTGGATGTTCTCTGCTACCAGGTCCTTCTTATGAGCCTCTGGCTGTTTGATGTCGCCAACACTTGCCCATGATTTGTTGTCGTTGAAGCGGCGCGTAGCCGTCGACCAGATACGGATCCAGATCTCCTCCTCATCAAGCTCAGCGGAGATGAATCCAACCTTGAGTCCTCCTGCTGCAAGTCCTACCGCTGCTTGTGCGCCCAGGATAGTTTTACCGACGCCTGTACGAGCAGCCAGAGTGAACAGTCTGCCACCGCAGAAGTCGCCACCAGGAGGATAGACACCGCCTTCCATGTCAAGGTCCATCGCTGCAATGGTGGTACTGACTGGTTGGACCTGCTCCTTGGCATTCAGGATCTTGTCCAGAAGACCAGCTTTGCCGTTGACGCCGTAGAGAATGTCCGTCGAGTTCTTAGCGTTACCTTGTTGGCCAACTGATCCACGAAGCATCCCAAGGCATTCCATAAGCTGCCTCTGCTGGAACTCGATCGACTTCTCCAGTTGGGTATCAGCCTTCTGGATCTGGGTGATCGAATGGATCATGTCGTGATAGATCGCTTTAACACGAGCTGAGCGCAGCAGATCAAGAGCAACTGCCCATTCAGATTCTGCATCACCGTAAGCGGACATAGCGTCAGGAGCCGTGAGATGTCCGATGGCTGTGTTGAAGTCCAAGAGGGAAACGCGGCGGGTTCCAGGCTCAAGTGACTCATGACCACTAATTAACGACTCACGATTGATCAACTGCGCGTTGCGCTCACCAAGGTAGGTACGGTCGATCTCGTTACCGATGGCTTTGAAGCCAGGAGTTGACCAAAGGTTCAACGGTACTGCTTGGTCGTGTGAGACGCCGAAGGCAACACGCAATGACGACCAGAGCTCCCTAGCAAGCCCTGAGGGGGCATTCAGTACACGGCACAGGATGATTGCCTCCTGGTCGGTTGTGTCGTCGGTCTCAGCCGCTGAGGTGGGCTGCAGCTTCTCGATGACGCGAGCGGCGCCAAGAATAGTTTCAACTTCTTCTTGAGCACAGCCCGTGACTTTTCCGTCCTCGATGGTCAGCAGATTCAGGTCTGCAGCTTTCTGGATGTAAAAGGGCAAGCTCATGGTAGGTCACGGAATTTACGGGTGGTTTGGTCTTTGCGTCCTGTCCAGTGATGGGGAGTCTTACCTCCTTCTCTCGTCCAGACGTAAGCGGTGTTGGGGTCGACTTCTTCATCGACTCTGTCAAGGGCGTCCCAATAGGAATCTGCGGTCTTGAACTCAACGTCAGTTAAGTCCTTGTATCCATCATACCATGATAACCAGAATGTCTTGTCAAGGTAATCAACTTGAACCTTTGCTTTCAATGGTGAGCGGTAAAGCTTCTCAACATTGCGGAACTTGTTGTCGCCAATCTCGGTACCCCAGCCAAATAGACGGGACGGCTTCATGTCAGCAACGCTCCAATACGGATCAAGCTGTGCTGCCCTCAAGATTTCGCTAACGAACTCACCGTAGGCGGGACGTTCAATACCGAGACGCTTTGCTTGTGTCTCGATTGCGATGAAGAGCGATGGGTGCATCTTGCCATCAAGCATCATGAAAGCTTCAGGCTTGTTCGTGTTCCAAGCTTCCTTGATCTGAGCCATGGATTCTTTCTGGGAGACACCGCTTGGCTTGCGCTTGGGTTGGACCTCGATCTCTTCAGCAATCGTAGGCTCTTCCTCTTCGACCTCTTCTTCGACGGGCTCGGCAACTGTCCCAGGAATAATCAACTCGCACTTGTGCTGGTTACCCACAAGTCCACCTGCTGCCTTCAGGCGTTGCACACGGCTGATGAAGGTTGAATAGGGTATGCCGTACAGCTCCGCGACGTATGCCATTCCTCTGCTGTCGTTGAAGTAACCATCTCTGGCGACGCTGGCGATCATCAGCCAAGTTGCGCGGGTGGCATTGCTCAACGAGCTGTGGAGAAGTTCGTTCGGAACGATGGTGAAATTCTTGGTCGGTTTGGGCGTTCGTAGTTCCATGGTTTCGGGGTAGTGGGTATAGGCATCTTACCACAGGAGATTGATTCTGGTATAGTCATGGTGCTTCTGAATCATGGCCATGGCCGACAAAAATGATGGCCACCACCGATTTCCCTCTTATATATAAATACATTAAAAACATAATACTACATTTTCGTTCGATGAAGAGACCCAAGAACTGGAGAGACGAGGTCACCCCGATCTACCTCGAAGAAGGAGAGGCCATCGGAAGGCTGATCATGCACGACCGAGATCAGGAGCCACGCATTTGGGAGCTTCTCGGTGGCACGGGTATATGGCCACGCTGGTACCTGTTCGCATTCGCCACCCTGTACCGCCAATCGCACATGACTGAATACAGCACGCTCAAGTCACAGTGGAGGCGTGGGCGAGCGAAGAAGAAGGCTAGGAACCAAGAATGCGAGGAAGCAAGGAGGAAAGCACTGGGTGAGGGTCGGGTGTGGTAAGCTGGAGTACCGAGGAACACAAGCGTCCAAGGCAACTAGCTCAAAGCTCGAACCGTGCGGGGTCGACGAGACACAAAGGGTAAAGAGGCCCTTTATTTTCTGACCAACTTTTCTGGTAGCCAGGAGTTATTGCCTGGACGACGCCTCACGGAATTCGATGCCTCCCTCAAAGCTTGGTACTCGATGGTGGGGATAGGCTAATCCAGCGGTGGAGGCGAAGAGTTTCCTGTCAGAGTCTAAACAACAAACGAGCCGCCAGCAGTTTCCCGCACGGATCTGTCCTGGAATTTACAAACCCTCATCTGCCCGCACGCAGGTGGGGGATTTGTGCTATCATCGATTCAACCGAGGAGACTTGATGATCGCGACCTACTTCCGCCTGATGGCATCAACGCTCAGTGTGGTGAGCTACTTGCTGATGACAAACAAACAGGTGATCCCAGGGGTCGCTCTGAACCTGTTGTGCCAGGCCCTTTTGATTCCCTTCGCTATCAAACATAAGGCATATGACATGGTAGGACTCTCTGCCCTGTTCGGCGGCGTAGATATTCATATCTTGATTCAAGCGGCCTTCGTGTGATATATTGAGCAAGTCCAACAACCCCCACAACACCATGACTCTTCCTAATCTTGCTGGCGTAGCCTCTAAAGATCTCGTCGAAACTATCGGCAGTGGCCGCTTTTCAGCCGCGTATATCAACTGGTCCCGTACCATGAACCTGCTGCGGACCCACGCTCCAGGCTGGTTGGTTGACTACGTTCCCGCAGAGGACGGCAGCTTGCTCCACAAGGCCCCTGTTGGCGCTTACCTGCTGATCCGTTTCCAGAACATGGAGACAGGTGCTGTGACCCCTGCATTGCCCCAAGCGATCATGGACCACAGGAACAAGAGCATCCCTTACGACAAGATCGAGGCTCGTGACATTACCGACACACAGCGTCGTGGAATGTGTATGGCAGCTGCTATGCACTTCGGTCTAGCTTATGAGCTGTGGGCTAAGATGCCTATGGAAAATGGCTACTCTGCCCCTGACTCTGCCCCAGTTGCCCCTGTAGTGGCGCCTAAAGCTTCTTCAGATGCGCCGCCATCCGCAGTGAAAGAGGAAGCAACTGAGGCGACGTTTCGCGAAGCCGCCCTTGCAAAAGGGGTCGACACCCGCGCAATCGATGCCCTCGTCACAATCGTCGGTGAAAAGCTCGGCGGTGACTTCAACAAAGGACTCGCAACCCTTAATTCGAAGTCAGCAGAGGAGCTCAATGCCAAGTACGCTCCAGCAGCCGAAGACGACGGCAGCCAGTGGTGATCCTCTAGAGAGTTTCATCCACTTCTTTAAAGGAGTAGAGATAACCGTATAAGGGAGGGGCTTGCGCTCCTCCTTTTTTCATGCTATCCTTTCGGTATCCCACCCCACCTGAACAAAACTATGGATTCAATCACGACCTGGCTCAACGCTGCAGGCAGCAAAGCGATCAGCCAAGAACTCACGACAGAGCTTCTCGTTCAGCTTTCCAAGACCGAGAAGGGCTCAAAGGCTTACACCAAGCTGATTAACAGGATTTGCGAAGGCAACCTCAAGCTTCTCTATAACACCGTCAAGAAGTACGCCGACAAGCGACAGCTGCGGTGGGGCGGGGATTTGAGCCTTGATCTCCTTCAGGCTGGCTTCTTTGGGCTCCATCTTGCCGTCGAACGCTACGATTTCAAGCGTGGCACCAAGTTGTCAACCTGTGCAGTACCTTGGATCCGCCAGCGACTAGGGCGTCACCTTACTCAGAAGGAGCAGACGATCCGCGTTCCTGAGCATTTGGTCATGGAGATCTACTACCAACGTAATAACGGCGGCAAACACAGCGGACGGAAAAACTCCAGCAGGTCGACTAAGGTGTTAGCAGCTGCAGATGCTGCAATGGATTATGCTCTTTCTCTGGACATGCGCTACGGCGATGCTGAGGCGACTTCTTTGGCTGACATGATCGAGGCTCCCGACACTTCCAATACCTACGACTACACCGAGGCTCGCTTGCTGAAGGCTAAAAACGTGATCGAAAAGGCTGGACTCAAGCCTAAGGTCGCAGACTTCCTTATGGAATACGGGCGCACTGGCGTGATTCTGACATCAGCCCAGCGTGCAGGTATCAACATCTCCAGACACAGCAAGATCTTCAAGGCGGCCATCCAGCAGTGTCGTGCCGCTGTGGTATAATGGACGAGTACAACTAAACAAGGGACCCCACCCACTATGGCACAAGTAACTCTTTCTGGAACAGTCGTCTGCAAGGAGGGCACCCCAGCTGTGACCCTCAAGACCCTTGGCGAGTCTTACACGATCGCTGAGTTCTCAGTACGCGACACCGAGTATTTCTATTCCAAGGAAGACCCCAAGCCTGGTCAGTTCTATCGTGTACAAGTCGGCGGTAAAGCTGCTGAGTTCCTTCCTGATCGTATCGAGCGAGGTGACTTTGTTTCCGTGACGGGTCAGCTCATTCAAAGCGTCTATAATGACAAGACCTACCTGAACGTCAAGGACGCTCGTGTTAACCAGCCCTATAAGGACAGAAACACTACGGTTGCCAACGTCGACGCATTCTGATATACTAGGGGCTAACCGCCCCTTTTTTTTATGACTTTCTCTATTGACCAAGCAGAAATCTGCCCAGGGACCACGGGCTTGTTGATTGACGAGACCCCCAGGTTGACCTTAGCAAGCGTCAGGCCGTTTTTGTGGGCAGCGCTGCTCTATCGTGGGGCAGTGAGGCCGTCTGAGGTTGCATCGATGCTGTCGGTACTCTGCAGCCCTGAAGACCTCAAGGAGGCGAACTGGGACGATGCTGACAGCGAAGAAACACGCTCATGGGCAGAGTACTTAGCGGAAGAAGTCTTGGGCGACATGCTCGCGAGCGGGCTTTGCCGTTACAACGAGGAAGAGGACCTCTGGGTCCTTACCGTTGGCGAAAACAAGCGTAACGTAGCTGAGGTGATCGCTGCCGTCTCATCCCTTAATGCAGAGATGCCCAAGCACCTGCTGCTCGAACTATCAAAGGAGTCAAAGCAATGAGCGCACAACGTAAAAAGCGCAAGGCACGCCGTTCTGTTGAGCTAGACCGCACCGACAACAGAAACACACGCGATGATCAC
>WLWF01003484.1_pt1 | contig 10274 bp, 14 predicted proteins | sample 6718331 | NCBI WGS metagenome assembly WLWF01 (sample SAMN12718692, study PRJNA515312) | sponge metagenome | isolation source: marine sponge | host: Mycale hentscheli | place: New Zealand: South Island, Marlborough, Capsize Point | collected 2003-05-01
AAACGAATTATTTTTATTAACTGCTACAAGTTCAGCGGTTAATGAACTTACATACGCTAATGCAGCTACAGGAAACAAACCAACACTTACTGCAACTGGTGATGATACTAATATTGGTGTATCAATACAACCAAAAGGTTCTGGAACAATTACTCTCGATGCTTTAACTTTCCCAGCAGCAGACGGTTCTGCAGACCAAGTTCTAACAACTAATGGTTCAGGGGTTTTATCTTTTGTAGATAATACAGGGGGCACAGATTGGCAAGCAGTTAAAACTTCTGGTTTCACAGCAGTAGCTGGTGAAGGTTATTTTATCAACACTACCTCTGGTGCAATAGAAATGGATTTACCTGCAGGAAGTCTTGGTGCTGAAGTTTCTTTTATAGATTATGCAGGAACATTTGATTCTTATGCACTTACAATTGATCCAAATGGATCTGAAAAAATTGCAGGATCTACGGATAGTTTAACAGTATCAACAGAAAGAGCAGCTAACACATTAGTTTACGTAGATAGCACACAAGGCTGGCTCTTAAAGAATAATTAAGGAGCTTAATGACGGTATATAGAACTCTTCAAGGACTTGCCATAAAGTCTTATGCAGGTGATCCAGCTAATCCTCTTGAAGGACAAGTTTGGTATAATTCAGTTACAAAACAATTAAGAGGTCGAAATAATTCAGCTACGGTAACAATTACAACGTCTTAAAATTATGAGCACTTATAAAGAACTATTTGGAAAATATGTAAGATCAGTATCAAGTGATCCTCCTGCAGCTTATGGTACAGGTGAAATTTGGTATAATACAACTAGTAATACTTTTAAAACAGTTGCTTTAGTAGGAGCGTGGTCAAGTGGTAACACCCTACCTGCTAACAGAACTTATAATGGAGGTGCGGGAACTCAAACTGCAGGATTATCTTTTGCAGGAGCACAAAATCCTCCAGGTTCAGAAACAGATGGGACATTTGAATATGATGGAACTAATTGGACGGCTGGTACCAGCCTTCCTGCACCTGCAATGTTATGTGGTGGTTTAGGAACTCAAACAGCTGCTTTAAAAACTTTTGGTAGAGTTTCAGGATCAAACACAGCAGAAGCATTTGAATATAATGGCTCAAGTTGGACAGCTACTGGAAATGGTTCAGATCCAAGAACAAGTGTCGGATCAGCAGGAACACAAACTGCAGGTTTAGCTTTCGGAGGTTTTAGTACTCCACCTCATACTTTTTATACTAGTACAGAAGAATATAATGGTTCTTCTTGGACAACATCAGGTGCTATGTCAACAGGTAGAAGTCAGGTTGGATTTTTAGGAGATGCCCAAACATCAGCATTATGTATTGGTGGAGAAATACCACCTTCTTTTGGAACAACAAATGCCGTTGAAGGTTACAATGGAAGTTCTTGGTCAGGAGAAACAAATTATCCAGCTTCTACTCAAGGAGCAGCAGGTACAGGAAGTGAATCAGATGGTTTTATATTTACTCCTTCACCTAATAGCACTGGTACTTTTACATACGATGGATCTGCTTATTCAGCAGGACCCGCTATGGGAAATGGAAGACAAAATGGTTCTAGAGCTGGAACAACTAGCTCGGCATTAGCTTTTGGTGGTAATAATGGAAGTGGTGGTAACTTTACAGAAGAATTTAGTGGAGTAGCTACAGTGCAAACATTAACAACAAGTTGATAATGAACAAAATTTAAGTTATATTAAAAATAAGGAGTATTAATTATGTCACTATTTATATATGGAACAGCTACAAACACAGGTAAAGGTTTCTTTACTCGTCAAGATAGACTTGATTTTTTCTTAGCAGGATATCAAGGAGATGTTTGGGTTATTGGTAATAATGAAAAAGGTGCCGTGTGGTTAGCTAGTAAAAATGGTATTACAAAAACAAAAGCAGAAGCACAAGCTATTGTTGATGCAGAAATAACCGCAGCACAAGCATCATGGGATGCTGCACCTGAAGAATATAAAATAACAAGTCAAAGACCAACAGATATAGTATTACCCTAGGAATTTATAATGTCAGACTATAACGTGCTTAAAGGATTAAAAGTTAAATACCTATCAGCAGACCCCCCTAGTACAGAAAATGGTCAAGTATGGTATAATTCTACTTTAGAAAAAACACGTGTTGCAGGTGTTTTAGGAGCTGGTGCATGGGCTATTGGTGGAGCTGTAGGCACTGCAAGAACAACAGCATCAGCAGGAACTCAAACAGCAAATGTAATTTTTGCAGGACAATTAACTAATTCACCTTATAGTAATCAATCAGTTGTTGAAGAATATAATGGATCATCTTGGAGTGAAGTAACTAATTACCCTGGAGCTGTGGGTAATCTTGGTGGAACAGGAACTCAAACAGCGGCACTAGGATTTGGTGGTTATCCCAATGTAACATCTACATATGAATATGATGGTTCAAGTTGGACATCAGGAGGATCACTAAGTACAGGTAGAGAGTTGTTGGCTGGTATTGGAATTCAAACAGCAGCCTTAGCAGCAGGTGGTTATATTAGACCTTCTACCAATAATTCAACAGCAGTAGAACAATATAATGGTTCTTCTTGGACAGGTGCACCTAGTTTAAACACAGGATTATACGGTCGTACTGGTAATGGAACTACTGCAGCAGGTTTAGCATCAGGTGGTCAAACAGGATCAACATCAAATGCTACAGAAGAATATAATGGTTCATCTTGGACTACGGGTAATACTAGACCTTATTCAGCAGGATCGGCAATGGGTTCAGGTACTCAAACAGCAGCTTTAAACTATGGTGGAAATCCAGCAAGCGCAGTAAAAACTACTGTAAAATACGATGGAACTAACTGGTCAGCAGAGCCTAATATGACAACAAGTAGATCAATGGGTGGAGGATCTCCCTCTGGAACTACAGGTGCAGCTTTAGCTACAACAGGTACTTCTATTACACAAACAGAAGAATTTACACAACCAGTCGGAACTGGAAACATAGCTTCAAGCTAACTTGACTTATAACTTTAAATAGTTATATTAAAATTATTCAATGAAAGGAATACATAATGAGTAAAAAAAGAAATATACATGCGTTAATAGAAAAAGAAGCACCTAGCTTAAATAATCTGCTTGATCCAAATGACGTAAAAGAATTTAAAGAATTAACAGATGAGCTTAGAGATACTTGGACTAAGAAACAAGTTTTTAGAACTGAGACAGAGATGAGAATGTCTGTTTTACAAGATGCTAAGTATCCAACTAAAGCTTCAAAGTATTGGCAGTGTGTCAGAGAACAAAATGTATTCTTAGAAAACTTAATGACACTTTCATTTGATGCAAGACGTAATGAAGTTAAAATAAAAAGATTACAAGAAAAATTAAAGACAGAAGAAGATCCATTAAAAAAAGAATTACTTCAAATTGATATAGATGAAAAAACTTATTCAGTAGCTAATATGCAACTTACTGCTAAAGACAGAATGAGAGAAATTAAACTATGGTCAACACTTAAAAAAGAATTTAATGATGGTTCGTTTGATACACAAGATGTTAATAGACATCAATTAGATTCATACCATATGATTATGAAAAACAAAGCAGAGACATTAACCCAAGGATCATCTCAACCAGAAGTGTTTAATGTATTAGGACAATTACAAACTATAGAAAGAGTTAAAAAATCAGGCGAAATGATTTACAACAAGAAAGAACAATTAACCAATGATCTCGGAGCCACAGAAAAATAATTTTAGTTCTATATTTTTAGGTCAGTCGGTGCTTAGACATCAAGTACCGTTAGACATATATTATACGATTAATGATATTTATCAGACTAAATACTCTAAGTTAAAACCAGCTAATAAACAACTAGTAGGTAAAATTAAAAAAGAACATAGTTTGTTTTTTGATGGTGAGGATAATCCTAAAATGACTAAACATAATCAGTTACCTAATACTGTATTAGAATGGTTTACTGAAAAATTTAAACATTATTTAGATTGGAATAAAACGATAGAGTACAAGTTACGTTTAAACTCTATTTGGGTTAATCAAATGTTTGAACATGAATACAATCCAGTGCACGTGCATCAAGGAGCATTGTTTACAGGTTTATCTTCTGTAATGATTTTAAAATTACCAAAATCTTATGGTGTAGAATATTCAGCAGCAGACTCACCACAAAATGGTAAATTACAAATACTAGGTTCATCTAATGGTCATTTTGCTAATGTAGATTATCAACCAGAAATTAAAGAAAGAGATTTTTTTATATTTCCATACGATATGAGACACTGCGTATATCCTTTTAATGGGCCAGGGTTTAGAAGAACACTAGCTGCAAATTGTGATGTAGAATATAACCCAATAATAAATAGAGGAATAAGTTAATGTACGAAAATAGACATATATCTGAGCCTAAATGGAAAAGTTGGATAGTTCAAACAACGACACCTTTATTTACACCAGATCAATGCAGACAAATTATTGCATCAGGGAGAAAACAACCACCTCAACAAGCACAAATAGGTATGAATAAACCAGGGGGTGGTACTAATACAAACAAAAGAGTTACGACAATAAGCTGGATACCGTTTAAAGAAATGTCACACATGTATATAGACCTTAATAACTTTATACAGAAAGCAAATGAAAATCATTTTGGTTTTGATGACATACAAATTACTGAACCAGCACAGTTTACAGAATACCCTGAAGGAGGATTCTATGATTGGCATATGGATTGTGAAGTAAATATGCAGCACGAACCACCAGTTAGAAAAATATCAATGACTTTATTATTAAATGATCCATCAGAATTTGAAGGTGGGGATCTTGAACTTATGGGACCTGGTAAGTTTGCAGAATTAAAACAAGGACATGCAATTATATTTGCGTCATTTTTAAATCATAAAGTTAATCCTGTAAGACGTGGAGTAAGACAGTCATTAGTTGTTTGGTTTGGAGGCAAGCCTTTTAGATGATTAGAGAAGAATTTTTTCCCACAAGTGTTTTTGGTAAAGATATAAAATTAGATAATGGTAAACTAGCACAAGACATTGTTAACTGGTCTAATAAAGATCAGGGGGTACATAAAACAAATTACAAAGGGTGGCATTCTACAACTGATATGGCACAAAGACCAGAGTATCAAAATTTAATTAACGAATTAATAATTATGTGTAAAGATGTATTTAAAGAAGAATGGTTAGATCAAGAACCTATTCTTGGTAATATGTGGGCTAACATAAATCCTAAAGATGGGATGAACAAACCCCACATACACCCAAATTCATTATTCTCAGGTGTATATTACGTTAAGTCAAACCCACAAGCTGGCAGACTTAGGGTATATGACCCAAGACCAGGAGCACAAATAGTAATGCCAAATAGACAAAAGGGTAAACCTCCCAAACATTTGTGGAGAGATGCACATATTGATCCTATTCCAGGACGTATTATAATATTTCCTTCATGGTTATGGCATAGTGTTGAACCTAATGAATCAAATGATTTACGAATATCAGTAAGTTTTAATTTTATACAACATGGATTTTAATAAATATCACGTAATAAAAAATGCAGTAAGCTACGAGTTAGCTAATTTCGTATTTAATTATTTTCTTCTTAAAAGGGATGCAGTTAAATGGATGTACGAAAACAACATTACTTATGATACAGGAATGCTTGGTACATGGACTGATCAACAAATTCCAAACACTTATTCTCATTATGCTGATCCGGTAATGGAGACCCTTTTAGTGAAAGTATTACCAGTAATGCAGCAAGAAACAGGCCTAGATTTAATTCCAACTTATTCATACGCTAGACTATACAAAAATGGTGATGAACTTAAAAGGCATAAAGATAGACCAAGCTGTGAGATATCTACTACTATACATCTAGGTGGTGATCCTTGGCCTATATTTATAGATGGTACAGGAACTAATAATGTTATCAATGAAAAACAAAATATTATAAAACCCAACGCTCCAAAAGGCACTAAAGTCCTGCTTGATGTTGGCGATATGCTGGTATATAGTGGATGTGAATTAGAGCATTGGAGAGAACCTTTTGAAGGTAATACTTGCGGACAGGTATTTCTTCATTATAACCATGTAAATGGTCCTTTTGCTGAAAAGAATAGGTTCGACAGAAGGCCAATGTTAGGTGTTCCACCAATAAGGAATACATAATATAATGAGGTTATATGTTACAAAAATTAGGTTTTGCACCAGGGTTTAATAAACAAGTCACAGAGACCGGGGCCGAGGGACAATGGTTTGACGGCGATAATGTTCGTTTTAGATATGGTTCTCCAGAAAAAATAGGTGGTTGGCAACAATTAGGACAAGATAAACTAACAGGTGCAGCGAGAGCTATTCATCATTGGGACGATAATGCAGGTATTAAATATGCAGCTATAGGAACTAATAGAATTTTATATGTATATTCAGGTGGAACTTATTATGACATACACCCAATTAGAACTACTCTAACAGGAGCTAATTTTACAAGCACATCATCATCTACAACTGTAACAGTTACATGTAGCGGTGTGCATGGGTTAGCAGATAACGATATTGTTTTATTTGATTCTGTTAGTGGTGTGACTGCAGTAGGTTCTACTTTTACAGATGCAACATTTGAAGATGTTAAATTTATGGTGACATCCGTTCCAACATCTACAACATTTACTATCACAATGGACAGTCAAGAATCAGGAACACCTTTAAGTACATCAGGATCGGCTTCAGTTTTATGTTATTACACAGTTGGACCTTCTCAACAACTAGGTGGTTTTGGATGGGGAGCAGGTATTTATGGTGGTACAGCGTTAGGTGCTGCTACAACAACTTTAGCCACAGCTATAACAGATTTAGTTACAACCGATATTGTCTTAACAAACTCTGCAGCATTTCCATCTACTGGAGAAGTAAGAATTGGTACAGAAGATATTAGTTATACATCAAATAATACTACAACTAATACATTAAGTGGTGGTGCTCGAGGTGTAAACGGAACTACAAAAGCTACTCACAGTGGTGGCGCTACAGTTCAGAATATTTCTGATTTTTCAGGTTGGGGTGATCCAGCATCTTCTGACTTTACTATTGATCCAGGATTATGGATTTTAGATAACTTTGGGACAAAACTAATTGCACTTATTTATAACGGAAGTTGTTTTGAATGGGATGCTTCAGCAGTAGGTGCTGTTAATACACGTGCAACTATTTTAGCAAATGCACCAACAGCTTCTCGTCATGTACTAGTATCTACACCTGATAGACACTTAGTTTTTTTTGGAACAGAGACAACTGTAGGCACAACGTCAACTCAAGACGATATGTTTATTAGATTCTCCGACCAAGAAAATATTGATGGCACAGATGCATACACAGTTAAAGCTGAAAATACTTCTGGTACGCAAAGACTTGCAGACGGTTCTAAAATTATGGGAGCTATCAAAGGTAGGGACGCAATCTATGTTTGGACAGATACAGCATTATTTTTAATGAAATTTGTAGGCCAACCATTTACTTTCTCATTTGAACAAGTGGGTACTAACTGTGGGTTGTTTGGTAAGAATGCTTGTATTGAGGTTGATGGATCTGCTTATTGGATGTCAGAGAATGGTTTCTTTACATACGATGGTCAATTAAAATCATTACCTTGTCTTGTTGAAGATCATGTTTACGATGATATAAATGCTACATCTAGAGACCTTATTAATGCAGGATTAAATAACTTGTTTGGTGAAGTAAACTGGTTTTATTGTACAGCAGCATCGGATCAAATTAATAGAGTAGTTACTTACAATTATTTAGACTCATCACCTAAACGTCCTATATGGACAACAGGAACTTTACCTAGAGCAGCGTGGCAGGATTCAGCTGTATTTGATAGACCTCATGCAACTTTTTATAACCCATCTGATGATGCGTCTACGGATTGCACTGGAAACACTGATGGAAGTACGATATACTATAATCAGGAAACAGGAACTGATCAAATAAATGCTGGAGGAGCAGTGACTGCGGTTATAGGAACTATTACCTCTGGTGATTTTGATATAACACAACGTAGAAGTAACACCGGACAAACTGTAGGAATGCCTGATATTAGAGGAGATGGTGAATTTATTATGAGAATTAGCAGATTTATACCAGACTTTATTTCACAAACAGGAAACACTGCAGTTAAATTTAAAACAAGATTATATCCAAACAGTAGTGAGACTACTACAAGTTTTACATGCGACTCTACTACAACTAAAAAAGATGTAAGAGTAAGAGCTAGACAGATTGCATTAGAAGTTGCTAACACAACTACTAATGAAGATTGGAAACTAGGGACATTCAGATTAGACGTACATCCAGGAGGAAGAAGATAATGGCTACTGACCAAGAGATAAGAGAAGCAGGTTTTAAATATGTTCCACAACAAAAATATTTACAAAATCCTTTTAAGTTACCTACTGCACCAGAAGAAGAACCAGTAATTAATCAAGGTATTGTAAATACAAATGCTTTTACTGGAGGTGGAGGAGATGGTTTTAGTGTCTACAATCCGGATCCAAATTCAATTGTAAATAGAAATTATCAACCCAACTATGATTATAGACAATTTGTTGATGGATATGATCCTAATTTGTCTGCTACTATGAATATGAAAATGATGGAAGTAGATCCTAACTATAAGGGTGCCGATTATTACAATAAACCACCATCAAAAATGAAAGGTCTTATGAGCATGGTTCCATATGTTGGAGGTCTTATGAAAGGTGTAAACTTTTTAGGAGATCAAATAAGCCCTTATTTTCCGGTTAACAGAAGATCAATATTAGAAAATGAATTGGGGGGTCAAGGTATAATGGTTAATGACATTGGACAGATTGTGGCCGCTAATCAAGGAAGTGCTTACGACCCATCTGGATCAAATATCATGGCAGGTTATAATGCTAACAAAGTAACTCAAGAAACTTTTGATAAAAGAAGGGCTAAAGCAAAAGACAAAATGTCGGAGGACGGTTTTAAAAAATTTGATGCAGCACTTACCGCAGCAGAAGAAAAATTTTTTGGCGCAAAGGATCAAACAGATAAAATTTACGATTTTGAAGAAGACGAAAAAGAAAAAAAGAAAAAAGATACTGTCATTAATAGATTTATTACTAAGAAAAAAGAAGCTAAAGCTGCTGCGGATGCTGCGAATGCTGATGAAACTTCAGTTGGAAATTACCCTACTGGTGGTAGTTACGATGCACCAGGAGGTGTAACAAGTTCAAGTTATAATCAAGCAGCTAATATAGCTGGTGGTGGAGGTGGAGATACTGCTACTTATGGAGGACAAACTGCTAAAGAAGCAACATACGATGGTAATAAAAACACAGGAACATCTCAAGGATACTCACAACATTATGCAAGAGGTGGTAGAGCCGGATACTTTTATGGTGGTAGAGTAAATTTTAAAAACGGAGGACTAGCAAGTATTTTATAATGGCAAAAATTGTAAACTCATTAACAAAAGCTAATCCTGAGTATAGTCAAGAAAACCTACAATCTTTAGTTAGGGATTTAGATTCAGTGATAACAAAATTAAACACTTCTTTTCAAGAAGAAATTAAACAGGAGATAGAGGCTAAAAGTTTCTTTTTAGAATAATGGCGGTATCAAACATATATAAATTTTATGGCGTAGATAATATAACTTCTTCAGCAGCACAAACTATGTTTGGAACTACTACTGTACAAGGGGTTGTAAAACAAAACCCATTGATAAACGAAACATATATTATTAAGTCTATTAAAGTTACCTCTGCAGGCACACCAACGGTGACTGTCGCAAATAATAACATTACAACTATTAAAACAGTAGGTTTAACAGCTAATGTAACACAAGAATTATTAACCCAACCGTTAATAGTAGAGGGTGATACTACCCTAAAAATAACATCTAGCACTGCCGATTCCTTCGATATTGCTATCAGTTACCTAAATATTAAAAAGGAGAGATTAGATTAATGGAAATAAAACAAGCTAAAGTAGAGACTACCTATAGACACAAGGAAACAGGCGAACTTTTTAAACAAAGAAAGCACTGGGAAGCCAAGGGTTATAAGCCAGAAGAAATGGCACAAGATGTAAATGTTATCATGCCACCTCTTGATTTAATTAGCAAAACCAAGTAAACATAAGAATTAAGGTAAATTTATGGCAATATCTAGAATGCAAGAACCCCAACAAATACAATCAGGAATAGGTTCCTTACAAGACCCTAGACAAGGT
>WLWF01003486.1_pt1 | contig 10270 bp, 6 predicted proteins | sample 6718331 | NCBI WGS metagenome assembly WLWF01 (sample SAMN12718692, study PRJNA515312) | sponge metagenome | isolation source: marine sponge | host: Mycale hentscheli | place: New Zealand: South Island, Marlborough, Capsize Point | collected 2003-05-01
AGATAAACCTTGATCTTGTAGAGATGTAACATATTCTAGTAATGTCATTTAATTAAATTTATAAGTTATTAGCTTCAATGAACTTTTGAGCTTTAGCTTTTTTAGCTTCTGCTAAATCAAATACAGCTGCGTCTTCTTGTACGGTTGGTAGTCTATCTGTTATAAACTCTCTTAAATAGTTATTCATAAAATATTCTACAAATTTTTTCTCAAATAAAACTTTTTTGTCTTGTGACAGTGGTAAATCTTTTTCATAACTCCAACTTTTTGATGCAGCATTAGCATTTTGTACCATTTGAGCGTCTTCTTCAACGCTTGTACCTTTAGCTATATAAACATTCCAAAGCGCTACAGCTTCTTGTTCTTGAGACAAAATACCAGCAACTTCAGCATTAATAAAAGGCATTGCTTTTCTAGTTATTTTATCTATATCAAACTTAAGTATATTTCTACCTTTGCCTCCACCTATATCAATAATTTCATAATCGTAAGATCCATCAGGATTTTTCATTACAAACTCATCAGTTATTTTAGCAACAGGAGATAATTCACCACTATCTAGTATAGAGTTTTGTTCAAACAAACCCGTCTGTGGAAGTATAGCCATCATGAGTTTATTTATGTCAGGTGTTTCTGTAACAATACTAGTTCCAGCTTCTGACAAAGTATTAAGAGCAATACTATTTATTACCAAAGGTTCTTCAAGCATAGGACCTGTAAATATCAACTCTAGCGATCCTGTTTCAAGTATATTCATGACTATATCATAACCATGTGATTTAGAAAAACCCGGTTTTTCAGTTATTATAGAATTAGCTACTTTATATTTATAATTATTATTAGGATCAAAATTAGGATCTTCTGTTATTTCTAATTGAGAAATAACTTCACTTAAAAAATCAACAGCGTTTTGTGGCGCATTTCTTAAAAACTGTAGTTGCTTATATTCATATTCACAGTTTGGAGAACTACATTTATTATTTTCAATATTAGACATTAATTTAGCGTATATTTTTCCTGTAGGTCTAAATGCTTTACCTAGTATATCAAAATCTACGTCATAATTAGCCGCTATAAATCTTTTATCAAAACCTAAAGCATTGCTTTCATTGAGCTGTTTTAGATATAAATTTGTTTGTATGTTTTTATTTTCCATGTGTTATATCTTATTACTCTATTATGAGCCTCCTGCAGCAAAAGACATTATTGAACTTCCAAGGCCACCAACAGCTCCTGTAAGAGCATTAGAAGCAGCAGCTTGAGCTGATTGTTTTGCGCCTGTTAAAGCAGCTATTTTATTTCTTTGATAATTTATATTATCTTGTTCTCTATTTTCTTGAGCTTGCATACGTATGTTTTCACCCATGCCTATAAGCTGTTGAGTTCTACCTGCTTCAGAAACTTGAATAGATTGTATTCTTTGTGCATCAGCTAATTGTTGTTGTTCCATCATTTGTTGACCTTCAGCTCTTAATTTTTCGTTTTGAGCTTCTTGTTGTTCTATACTAGCAGCTACACCTTGCTTGCTTTGTAATGCTGCTTGAGCTAAAGCCGTAGCACCACCCGCGCCAGCTCCAGTTGCTCTAAGTGTATCTAAAGTATTTGCTAATGCAATATCACTTTGCTCCATTTGTATTTCAGCTGCTTTTGTGGCAACACCTAAATTAGTAAAAGGATTAGTAACTTTGCTAGATAAATCTGTAGCTAAAGCAGATACATCTGTAACTCCGCTATAAGGATTTGTTATTTGCTGTCTATTAGCTTCCAAGCTATTAAGCTTAGCTGTTTCTTTTTTTAATGCTCTTTTCAAAGCTCTTGCTCTTTTTTTAGCAGCGCTTGATCCGAATATTCCCGATGCTACTTTTAAACCTGCACCTAAGGCAAATAGTCCCATATTTTTAATTTTTATTATTAATATCCACTTGAAAAAGTGTAATTAGATGATACAACAAATAATTCTTTATATCTACCTGGTTCTGTAACTGTATCTGTAGACATTTTAACTACAGCGTAATAACCTTTTATACCAGATATTTGATTTCCAAATACAATTTCACCTTCAGAAACTGAAGTATTATTTATAACATTTGCGCAGTATTTATTTTCTTTTCTTTCAAAACCTACTCTAAATATAGGTTGAACTGTTGCGGAAGTACCTGTATTTGGAGGTACAGCAGAGTCATAAGCGCCTTCAGTATAACTTAATATATTATTTGTTTTATCAAAAACATAAGGATTTATAATATTTGAATAGCTTGGTCCTGTTTCATCAGAAATAAAAGAATCAACCTGCCAACCACTTGTTCCTTCATAAGATATAGTATTAAATACTTTAGAATTACTAGGGTTTGGGTTAAAAACAAATGTTACTTCAGAAGCATTATTTGTATTGTAAAATTGGTTATAAGGTACATCTACAGAATTGTGTAAATATAATCCATCTCTAAATGTTGTATAATGATTATTTTTTAAGCTAAAAGATTGACTTGGTTTATAAGAATATCTACTTATCCAACCTTGAGCAGATTCGTCATAAGACAAAGTATTATAGCTTTGATTTGGACTAGAAGGTTGTATAGATATAATAAAATCTTTATTATATATATCAAAACTTCCTATTATTTTTCCTTTACCAAAATTTATAGAATCAACATTTACTATTTTATTTCTAAAAAAAGTTCTCATTCCAGCAGCTGATATTTCTTTTAAACCATCAGCGCCTAATCTCATCACGCTATTTTGATATGAATCTACAAAGTATTTGTTATAACCATAAACAGCAAAGCTTTCAGGGTGATTTCCTATACCATAATTTCCACTATATGGTACTATTTGTCCTATTACAGTTGTAAATGAACTAACAGGAAGACCACCTCCTTCTGCAGAATATATAGCATCTTTGTCTATTAATGCTTTACTAACTTTAGATTCTTGAAATATTATTAAATTAGTGTCTTCAGCGTATAGTTTTTGTATAGATCCATTTGCTGGGTCTAAGCTTTTAGTTATTTCCTCACTAACACTAAAAACATTAGTTTGATTTACGCCAGTTCTAGAGTTATATATACCTGAGTATATCATAGAGTTTAACCTAAAATTAGCATTAGGTTCTTCCTCAACTAAATAAGCTCTAACACCATAATCTGTAGAAGTATTGTTATAACCACCTCTAATTCTAGCTTCTTCTACAAACCAACTTGTGTCAGAGTCTATAGGATTTGAAACGTCATCATAAGCAGGAAAACCACCTATAGATTCTGGTATACCAAAAGATCCATTCCAAACTGGTTTTGTTGTAGTGGAAGCTGCTGTTGCGGATTTTTTTAAAACAAAACTGTTAAAGTATTTTATTTCAATTATAGCTGCCATATATATTATTACTTTTTTATATTAAATTTTACTATTAACTAGGGTCGCAAAATCTAATTTGAACTTTTGCTGTAGCTGTTTGGAATTCAGGAACATCTCCAGTTATTTCTAATGTTATTTTATAATTACTAGAATATCCTTGATTAAATATATAATTATCTAAATCATAAGTAACAGTTTGTGGTATATTTCCAAAACCATTAAAGTTTTCATCAAAAATTTGAAAGAATGATTGGTTAGTATTTGGATTTGTAGCGTTTATTCTACATTTAATATTAACTTGACCTATATAAGTTCCCGCAATTCTATCTAATTGAACTTGCATTTTAGCCGCGTTAGTTGGAGAGGCAAAATCACCGTTCCAAACAGCCCTGTAAAGATTTTCGTCTTGAGATGTTTGTGGACTTCCACCAATAAATTGCTGTCCGTAGTTAATTTGCTGAGAAAAAACTGTTGAGCTTAATGGATAAGTTGGACAAAAATCTATTATAGAAGTTATTCCGTCCCATACTATTTCAGGAGCATCTCTAAAAATAAATGTAGCATAACAATATGCGCTTTGACCAGCTCCATCATAAGCTCTAATTTGAACTTGATAAGGAATCATTGGTTCAACACTATCTTCAGCTATTAAAAATCTATCAACTGATGTTCCACTTGTGTTTTGCTCTGGCGTGCTTAATATAAAATAAGAGTTTATTTGATTTTCAGGTATTTCAACCCAACCATCATTACCTCCAGTAGAGTAAGAAGGCAAATTAAATACGCTTACTATTTCAAAATTTAAATCTATTTTCTGTAAATCAACAGTCGAAGAACCATTTAAGCCTATTATAGTTGCTATTCTTCTAGAGATACCAACTGGATCATCGCTTTCTATATAATTCGTTGGTATTGTAACACCTCCAAAAGATGTTTCACCACTTGTGACTGCTGGACCACATAAATTTATTGTTGTTTTGTTTTGAAAAACACCCAAAGGCGCTGGTGATAGTGCTGGTGGAATATTCTCTACATCTCTAAATAAAGGTATTAAAACATCTGTACCCGCGTTTGTATTACCAAAAACAAGGTTGAATATAAAATCATTTTTAGGACTACCTGGAGGTCCTAAGTATACTAGGCCTGGAGCATCGTTACCTGCGGGTTTTTTAAGTCTTATTCTAAAACTACCTAAAGTTATACTAGGATCTAAGCTATTATCTATTATTTCAAATATATCTGTAAAAAGAACTCCATCAGGATTTGAATCTATAATGATACCCTCTTCATCTATAGTTATTATACTATTATCTTGCGAAAAAACACATGTATTATCAGCAACTGGTATTATAGGCGATCCATCTAATCTAACCGGTCTAAACTCTTCAGTTACATAAGACTGAGCAGCTAAACCTTCTGTCATTAGGTTAGCACCACCTTTTATACTGTAAAACTGATTAGGCGCTCCGCCTTCGTCTATAGCTTTGTTTAAATCTTCTATAGTACCGCTAGTTGAAGTCTCATAATATATATCTAAAACAGAAACCACTGGTTCTACTTCGTAAACATTTAAAGCTGGTAATCCTTGATATTGAGCTTCATATGTTCCCGAAGCTTCTATTTGAACACCAAACTTTTTTTGCGTAGTTATTCTAGCAACTAAAGAACTTGAATCTGGAAAAGAACTTGTAGGTCCTCCTATATAATCAAAATTATAAAATAAATATCCAGGATTACTACCAGTGACAAGCGTGTCGAATTGCTCGTAATCAAATAAATCTTTTATAGTCGCAACATTAGAAGCTATATCAGCTATTTTTGAAGGATAAAATATTTCATTTGTAGTATTAAAAGCTATAACTCCACTTGAGTCGTAAGCTCCATCTGCACTAGATGTAACTCTACCAAATAATCTAACACTACTTCTAAAATCTTTTTGAGCTGGACCAACTTCTGTTAAATCTCTAGGTATTTTGTTTATATTATCATTTGTTAAAATAATATGAGATGTAACTTCTAATTCTTTTTCTCTGTCTTTTAATATTGGATAGCAAGCCATTGCAGACGGGATGTAAGCATTATAATATTGTTGCTGTTGTTGTTTTACTACAACTTTAAAAGAATACCAACCTAATGGATTATAACTAGATGACAATGCGTCTCCGTTATACAAACCTGGTGTTCCTAGTAAATCATTTTTATTACTTTGTATAAAATCATTAAATTGTATTTTTAACGAGTTTCCGTCAAAGTTTTTTGTACCACCTAATGGCGTATTTTCGTTAGGACCTCTATAAGGTGAATATATACTAGATGCTAAAAAAGGATTAAAACTATATAGGCTTTGTTTAGAAAATAATATAGTTGATTGCCTACCAAATCTATCTGCCAAAACAATACCTACTTCAAAATCTCTATTTTGCTTTAATGTAGAGTTTGGATATTCTACTATACTAGTATTAGAATCTACATTGTTATCAGATATAAAAAAAGTATCATTTTTTGGCGATGCGCCTAAAGTAAAATCTAAAAACTCAGGAGGAGTATGCTTATCTTGGTAGTTTCCATATATAATTCTATTGCTAGAAACTTCTTGACTTAAAGCTTTAACTGGAACTTTGTCAAAAACTCTTGTTGTTTCTTTTTCTGGCAAAGTCTTAAATGGCGATTTAGAACCATATTCATACTCATAATTAAATTGATTACCTATTATATTATTCGCTACAGGTATAGTCTCTACAACTTTAATAGCTGTTTTGTCAGATTCTTTGTATAGTATTTCTAATTCTGTTATTTTGTAATCTGAAGTTAAATCATTAGCTTTACAAGGCAAAGGAATATTTAAATATATCTTATTAACTTTGTTTTCCATAAAAGAAACTTCCGTGCTTTTATATGTGTTTTGCTCGTCACTTATATCGTTGTCATCGCCTCCAGACTTTTCACCAACAAGTCTATCTAAAAAATAACCATCTTGCTTTGGTATAAAACAAGGCTGTGTAAAAGGAGCAATTAAAGAATATTCACCGTCGTCTAATTTGTATCTATATGAAAATCTAACAAATTTATCAAATAAAAAATCTATACTAGAGTTTGAAGCAAAATCTTCATCATAATATGGATTAGCTATAGCAAAACGTACTTTATCTCCAGAAATTAAAACGGGTGTAGTGGCGGTGCATGTTATATCAAAAGAGTTTATGTTTTCAACAACTGAAGACACAACTCCACTAGTGCTTGTAAAAGTTTCTGGTGGATTTTCTATGTATATAGTATGACCTATTATATTTTTAGTTCCATCGTAAGATGCTTTTGCAATAGTAAAGCTAGTAGCTGTTGGCGTACCTCCTACTAAAGCGTCTGCAAAAGTAGGTAAAAACTCGCTAACAGCGTCTTGCATAGAAGACTCAGCTTGAACAAACTCTATAGCTGTGCCAGCGGTTAATGTTTGAGGTTGATTAACAGTTATGCTTGTTGGCCAGTTTATTTCTGTAACAAAAGTTCCAGGTAAAACACCAGAACCAATAACACCCAATGTTTGTGTTAAAGTACCAGACGTAGTTGCTAATGTTATTATTTGGCTATTATTAATAGCGTCTGTCGTCGCTGAAACAGGTGTAGTAGTTAGGTTCGCCTCTGCTTGGCTAGGTCTATATAATTCTATAGATTGATAAGGATAGTATTTAGCTACAGAAATTTGATCTTCTGTAGTGTAATACCCAGGATTTCTATTTACATTTACTTTTCTAGGTTGATTTCTATTATCCGTAAAAAATAAAAGCTGTTCTATTATATTAATACCAGTTATAGGTGCTTGAGTAGAAAAATTAAGCCAAGAACCTTCAGCTATTATTTTAAAACTACTCGATATATTAGGATTTAAAGAAATAACAGCACTATATGAAGGTAGTAAAGAATCTATAGTAAACTCACAAGAAGTTGTGCCACCGTCTACGGATAAAACATCTCCAATTTCATAACCTCCACCAAAATTTGTTATTCTAAGAAAAGTTATTTGACCTCCACTAACAATAGCGGATACAGTCATTTCTTTTCCGTTTCCACTACCGGAAACATAACTAACTGTTCCATCTATTGGAGCAGTATATCCAGCTCCTTGATTAGTTATAGTTATAGGTCCTTCTACAGATGATACTTGTATACTAGCGTTATTATCGCCTCCGTTAATTTGAATTTGATCTCCAACTACGTAACCATTACCTGGATCTGTTATTACAACACTTGTTATAACACCAGCTATAGCAGTTGTGGTTAACTTCATTCCAGTTCCAACACCGCCAAGAGCTGTAGTTGTTACATTTGTACTAGAAGTATAACTTGTTCCACCAACTATAATTACTACACCAATGTCATCACTATCCTGATCACTTGGATAAGAACTAGCTTTTCCTACTGCTCCAACTGGAACATAAGGTTTTAAAGTATTATTTGTTAAAAAAGCAAAAATAGTATTAGTGTTGTCATCTGGTAAAACACCTATAACTTCTAAACCAGTTAAATTTCCAGGTATAATAGAAGAAAAATCAGCAATTATTTCATTACCTAAAACATTTTGTATTGTCCCAACGTTTCCTTCAGCCGAGCCATCTCCTTGAGATTTATTTATAGAAACGTTAATGGCATCTCTATACTCACCATTAGGCATTAATCTATCATCAAGATCTTTATTCATCTTGGATTTTAGAAAACTATTTTTAACTTCTGCCATTAAATTTTAGTGTTTTATCCATTTAGACTTGCCTCGCATAACTTGCGATATTTCATCAAGTTTAATATTAGAGAGTCTTATTTTAGCATTTCTTAACTTAGCACTTCTATCTCTTTTTAATCTTATTACAGTATTAGGATCTTGATTAGCTCTAACAGATACTATGTTGTATAAAATAGAAGCGTATAAAGCATCTTCTGCCATTTTAGGCACTTTACTATCTCCATCATATGATAAACCATCAGACACATATTCTAATACAATTAATTTATTAACTAATTCATTAGAAAAAGATATTTTACCTTCTCTATAATTTATATTAAACCAGCCATTTATTTGAGAGGTTTGTGGATCTAAACCATATAGTTTACCTGTATTAAAATTACCATCAAAACCGTAAAGATTCCACCAATAAGCAAAATCATCAAAGTTATCTAGCAAATTAAAATTTAATAAATCTAAATTAGCATTTTTCCATCTATCTTCTGTTATTGAAGTTCCTTCTAAATTTTCACCAAAATTGTCTTGTGTAGGAACTCCAGATGTATCTTGAACAGGGTTGTTGTAAGGATTTATTGTTAAATTATTTACTGGGTATATTATTCTTTTTATACCTAACTCATCTATACGTGAAACTCTAACATAGTTTACATAATCTTGAGGCAATACAACACTCAACGAAGCAGGTACTGTTAACTCTTGAGAGTGAACGCTTTTCAACGTGTCATAACTAAATTCTTGTAAGGATCTTTTAGCAAAAAATAATACATCAGATTTTTTACATTTTTGAATTATCTTGCCATCACCTACATAACCAACCATAAAGTTATCTATAGCATCGTTTAATGTTATGTATTCATAACCTCCATAGTTTTTTTCAACAGTTTGACCAAAAGCATCTTGATCACCGTAGTTTCCACCACTAAGTGTTTTTAATTGAACAACTACAACAGTATTTTGTGGTAGCAAAACTGGTATAGCTTGCGTGCCTATATATATTGTATTATTGCTTACTTCATATTGATTAGTATACTCTAAAAAACTTCCTGGTAAACCATCTGGGCTTGTATATAATTTAAAATTATTTAAAGCATAGTTTGTTTCAGTTTTATCATATGATCCAAAAACTAAATCCGTATCAAAAGTAGTTACGAAAGAACTTTGGCCAGCTACATCAGTAATTAAAAAAGGTTGTGCGCCTTGATAATATTGTTGGTTTGTTTCTTGTAAACTCATTTAATTAAGATTTTTTATTTACTTCAGTCGCTTGAGCTTCTTGAGCTGCAACATCAATTATAGTGGGATTGTTTATTACAACACCAAAATATTTTAACATGTTTATTATTATATTGGTTTGCTCTGATATATCCAACTGAAAATCTACAGTATTAGAGTTTGTGCCTCCAATTGGATTAAAAACATATTGACCAACACTACCAACTGTAAAATCCCAAATTGGAGAAGTTGGATTTAACAAACAACTAGCTACAACATTTCCAGAAGTTGAAGATGTCCAAGGCGATACTTTTAAAGCCAGCCTGTTAGTTAAAGAAATAGGTGTCGCGTTTGTAGTTATAAAAAGCGGATATTGTTTAGTTGGAGTTGTTAGTTTTGATCTTATTATTTTTTCAAAATCTCTTTTGTTAGATAATTGAGCTATTGACTCGTATTTAGGTTGACCATCGTAAGTCACTAAAACTTCGCCTACTTTATATATACTCGAAGAGGTTGCATTGTAAAAAGAATTATTAGTAACATCATATGTAAATGTTATATCTTTTTTAAAAGGATATAGCTTGTACGCTATATCTTTATACATATTAAAAAACTCAGTGTCGTTTTGTGTATTATTTTGGTTTTGTCTATTAACTTGATTTCCGTCAGGAAAATAAGAATTAAATATTTCTTTTTGTACAAGATCGGCAATACTATTAAACTCAGAAGGTGTTACATAACCTCTTTGCTCTTTGTTTAATATGTACAAGACTGTTGTATATACTGTGTTTACGTTTACTGCCATTTTATATTTTTTATATACTAAAAAGGCGGCCGTAACCGCCTTATATTAGTATCACTTGTTTTTATAGTTTTTTATCTATAGATTTATAGATTTCAACACCTTCATCTGTCTTTAAAAACGCTGCAAATGCAGAGTAAGGATTTTCATCAAAAGGTACGTTCATTAATTTT
>WLWF01003487.1_pt1 | contig 10262 bp, 7 predicted proteins | sample 6718331 | NCBI WGS metagenome assembly WLWF01 (sample SAMN12718692, study PRJNA515312) | sponge metagenome | isolation source: marine sponge | host: Mycale hentscheli | place: New Zealand: South Island, Marlborough, Capsize Point | collected 2003-05-01
GATAATCGAAGAGTCTTAAATATATCAACTCCTAGGTTGTAGAAGTCCTTTGACATTTTGTTTTCTAAGTCCATCGACGAGTGTATGTTCAAGTACAACTCTATAGCTGAAAGAATAGAAATTAGACAGCCTAGTATTAGAATGCCTGTTTCTGACTGTTTCTCAGAAGCACCAAAAGGACGGGACGCTAAAGAGCTAGAGACAATGCCCATAGTGATAGTAGGTATGCGGAACCACTTATGCCAAGTAGACAAGTCGTGGTATTTTCTACGGTGTGCCTCAGCCAAACTTATAGAGTTTTGTCTTATGCGCTCAAGAAGATCCTCAGTCTCGTCTGTCCACGCCTGATCCATTTGTGTTTATATATACTCTAAAAACAAATAATTACTCAATGAATTGGCTCTCATTGTAGTATCCTGGTCCACCTGCGTACGCTGCAAACTGGCCATTGGGTGACATGCTTGCCATACCGTAAAAACCACTGCCTTGCGACAAGAATAGTGTTCTCTGCAAAAGTGAACTTCCACTACGCGAGTAACAGAGCTCAGAGTTGGGTACGGGAGATCCAAAAGGAGTTGTGATATAATATGTAGAAGCTACTACTAATTGTCCTGTAGAGTCACAGTTTATACTGCTTACAGGACCAGAAAAGTAGTTAGGTGTGCTTTGTGCTATTTCTTGCAAAACATCCTGCCAGCTGTTTCCATAATCGTTCGAGCAATACACTTTTCCTGACACTGCGTACGCTCCGGTACCGCTTCCTGTTATTAACGATACGTAGACAGTGTCACCTGCTGCGCTGCAGCATGCCTGGCTAGTCATATAATAAGGTGATGCACCAGCTATTAGTGTTGTTCTTGTCACAGTCTGTAAACCGTCAGTTGACCTTACCATAGTGACATTACCACTGACGTTGACGTAGAAGTAGTAGAACACTGCTCCGTTGTCGCTCATGCATGCGCTTGTGTACCGTTGCTGGGGACTGGTGCCGCTTGCCAAAAGTGCGCAGTCGTTTGCAAGCACACCTGCTCCTAGGCCATAATTAGGCGACGAAAAGGTCGTACCATAGTTGTCGCTGATTCTTATTCCAGAATCTGCTGGATACGCACCAGACACCCACCCAAATACTATCACCTGCCTTTTTCCAGATGCAGACATCAAAGGCACTGGTATTACTGTATTACCAGAACCAGACGGTATAGTGTAAGATACAGAGGATGACGTGGTCTGACCGTAGTCGCTGCTTGCGTACACAACACACCCACTTTGGGCTGGTGTCTGACCTTCTTGCGACTGAACGGGAACAAGTATGTACTTTTGGTCGCAACTAGCTGCGCCTTTTGCCCATGACGCTCCGTTTGTAGGTACTGTTATTCCGGTGAATGGCAAATTCACGAAGAACTTTGAGTTCGGTCCAGTGTATGATCCTGGGTTGGAAGATCCTCCATCTGCTGCTGTTCCATTTACGCCCATAACTATACCAGTTTCTCCTGTACCGTAAGTACCTGTAAATCCAGTAAGTATGGAAACGCACACAATACCAGATGGTCCGTAAATCGTACTCCATAAAGAAGACTGAGACTGTGCAGTGGGACTGTAAGTAAACTGGTTTGACGAAGGGACAGAAGGGTCTCCAAAATATATAGGTATTGTCGCCAGACCCTTCAACATAAGACCAATACCTTCGTATGATGATGTACCAGCTCCTCCGCCGTCCGCTCCTGTCGGTCCTATTGGTCCAGTCGGTCCTGTGTCTCCCTGTGCGCCTTGGCTACCTTGAGGACCAGTTGGACCTGTCGGTCCCGGAAGAGTACTGTAATAAGTTGTCACCCAAGCTGTCGTTGCAATGTCGGTACTGTTAGAACCAGCAGAAGGAGTGGTCGACTTAGGTGTTCCACCAAGGAATGGGGAATTGTTGAGTGTGTTGCTGATTGTACTGGCCGTCCACGAAGTGTTAGGAACTAGACTGTTGCTCACTCCTAGTGATGGCGTTACAGTCTGAACAGTTCCAGAAAAAGAAGGACTAACAAGTGGAGCGTATGTTGCGTCTGCGTACTGGAGATTCACTGCGTTGCTGTTTGCTGTTGGATCAGCTAGATCCGTTATCTGGTTGCCTCCTAAGTCGAGAGCAACTGTCATAGGGTTGGTCAATGAGTTGCTCTGAAAGTATGTCAGTGTTACAGCATCTGTTGCACTCGATGGATTTGCTAAATTCGTAATAGAGAAGCCTCCTGCGTTGAGGTTACTCGTCATAGGGTTCTGTACTCCTGATCCTGCTCCTCCAGACGCGCTATTCTGGTACGTACCATCTCCCCATATAACACCATTTGGAAACGTTTCTGTCCCTTGAGCAGTTGGGAATGATAAGTCTGCGGTTTCACCTCCATAATTTACTGGATTGAATATAGATAATTGTTCAGTTGGCGGTGGTGCGTTACTCATTTCTTTAACTTAAGAAATTATTTGTTCGGAGTTAATGTATTATATCCAGCGCTTTGCGGTGCAATGTTCGATCTTCTACTGACGGAAGAGGCATTGTTGTTTTGCAACACTTTCTGTGCCCTTATAACAAAGTTGTTTGTGTTAAAGACGGACGGGTGTGAGTACTGTGGTCGTGTAGCAGGAAGGTTATACTTCTGTACACCGGGTGGAGTATTTCTCAATACCATCGTATAAAATACGTAAACAAAATATTTAGGTAACATATACAACAATGGACGAGGCTCTATATGATAGGCTACTAAGAGAAATAGCCGCAGAAGACGATGAGAAGGAGGAGAAAACCGAGAAAAAGAAGAAGAAGGAATCTGCATCATCCGCTGTAGTACGGAACATGTACGAAAAGATCCCAAAGCGGATGTTGGACGAAGTGTCCAATCCTCACCAAAATATGCACGGGCTTAAAATCCCATTCCGCATGTGCGTGGTTGCCCCCAGTGGTTCGGGGAAAACGAATTTTTTGATCAACTTACTAAGCCTCTTTTCTTCCGCACCTGGAACGTTCCATAGCATCTGCATAGTGACTAGAAACAAAAACGAACCACTGTACAACTGGCTACAGTCTCTACACGACGACATAAAAGTAGTGGAGGGTCTAGAGAATACTCCTGTCCTCGACAAGATGGACAAGGACCTAAATCACTTCGTCGCATTCGACGATTTAGTACTAGCTAAAAACCAAGAACGTATATGCAACTACTACATCCGTTGCCGTAAGCTCAACTGCTCTGTGGCTTACCTGAGTCAGTCCTACTTCGGTATTCCAAAGATAGTAAGACAGAACTGTAGCTACTTAATTATACTGAGGCTAGGAGGATCTAACAGAGAAGTAAACAGTATTCTATCTGAAGCTGGTTTAGGTGTTAATAAAGAAGGCCTAATGAAACTATATGATGAAGCAGTAACTAATGCACCTAAGTTCAGTATTTTATTAATAGACTTTGAGGAAGACCCATCGAAGAGGTTCAGGAAAGGGTTTAAAGATATTATAGTCCCGAGCGAATGAGTCCTGGCGACTCTTTCTTAATCTCCACAAACAGCTTTAGGTTATTCTTGTGCTTGCACAGGTCCATTGCTTTGGTGTAATTGACCCCGTTCTGTGTGGCCCACAACTCAACTAGCTTTTCTCTTTCTGTGAACACATTACTTGCATTCTTTCCTCCTTTCGCGTCCCTCATCTTCTCTAAGATGGCGCACTCTGCTTCTTCCCAGTCCTCTCCTTTATCCTTCAAAAGAGTCTTCATCTTCCACCGCCCCGATTCGGGAATGTGAGCTAAGTAAGTTCTCTCGTACTTCTCGCAAATCCAAGACTGGTCGTCTTCAGCGCCAGTTATCCTTCTTGCCTTTCTCTTCTTTGGGTTTGTTTCTTCTATGATGGGAGACATGTGCTTCACCAAGTTATTGTCAAACTCTATTTTCTCTAGCACTTCCTCTTCATGAGAGAGAACAGAGAGATCGTCGTCCTGAGTGAGTGGTTCTGGGAAAGGAGCCACGGGAGGAGAGAAGTCAGCAAAGCCTCTTTTCATGTATTCTAGTGCTTTGAATAAATGAAATTCCACAAGAGAGTCATGTCTCTCTGTCTGTGTTGATTGGTCACAACTTGGCCTTTTTTGTAAGGCATCTTGTAAATTCTTAACGGCTACTTGTACGAGCTCCATGGTCATGGGGTTTGATAATGAGGAGACGACAAAATCAGCGACAAAAAAAATCTGAAAAAGAGACATCGACACAATCGAACCCATGGGACGATGCTCATTTTTTTTCTTTGCATATTATTCGGGGTCCTATTTGGCTGCTTGGTTACTTTCTATCTTGCTGTGTACATCGAGCAGCATGGAGAACCAGTCAGAGACAGGAGAGTCAGGAGAGTCAGGAGAGACAAAGGCCTACTACGTGGACCAAACAGACGAACGCGTGTGTGGCCAGAACTTGACTGAGTTCGAGGAGAGAGAGAAAGTTGGACTTGTCTTTTAAATTCCCATAGCTGCTAGTTCTAGAAGTAGATCGTGCCCTTGAGCCTTAGATACTTTCTTTTCGTGAATCATTTTAAGAAGCTTCTTTTTAAAGTCTTGTACTAGTTCTTTATTGTCGTTTCCTGCAGCTATTTGTCCTCTTAGTATTTCGAACTCGTGCATGTCCTTCTGTAGTTGTGTCTTCTTCTTTGTTGGCATATCTTGTAAATCCTCTATCTTTGCTGCTACTCCTACTCCACTTAAGTAGTCTCTTTCGTCTTCAGAGAGAGAAAGAATGTCCTTTGGTCTTGGGCGCTGTCCGACAACTAGCGACTTTATTACGTTACTTACGTTGCCTCCTATTACTGCTTGAGGTACGCGCTTTTGCTTGTTTCCCTTTGCTGTGTAGAGAGAGAGTTGGTTGTTTTTCAAGTCGTCCATGTCTATAAGGTAAGATCCAAATGGAGCCATCGGTTTATTACCGACCATGAGACCAGTTCCTCTTATAGAACGCTGGTATCTTTGCTCGATAGGATAAGAAACGTTTTGTCTGCCGAGAGGAAGACCTTTTCCATCAAAGATAGTGTCCGAACTTACTGTGCCAGTCCTTCTCGCTGTCGCTCTCTCCCTTATGGCATCCCGCTTTTTCTTTGACAAAGTCCTTTTTGCTGCCGCTGTTAAGTTACCTAATGGTGTTAAGTATTGACTATCATCTTCAAATTGCTCCGTATACTCTGGAGAAGAAACGCCGAACATAGAAGGCTCTTCATCGTCTATTTGCTGCTCCTGCAGTTGCCTGCCCATATGCGCTTGCTGCCTCGACAGTACCTGTTGCCCTGATCTTCTTTCGTTTTGTCGTGTCATTTGGTTAACGTTCCTCATTCTTTTTCTTGTGTCCGCGTCTGCGGCTTGCATATCTTCTTTTGAAAAGTGCGACTGGTGTCCGTACATCAAGTCAAACTGCCGAGATGCACTCTGAGAAGGAACACCGGAAACAGCTTGGTTGACTTGGTCATTTACTACTTGATTTGTTACCATGGTCTCTGCTGGGTCTACATTGTCTCCTTCCACAGCTGAAGGAACAAGTGGATTAGCGTATTGTGGCACTTCGTTTAATGCACCTCTCATCATATCCGAAACAACTTGCCTAAATATTTGAGGAGATACTCTCCTTCCTCCACCTCCCATGTAACCTGACTGCAGTAGTTGGTTGATAGCGTCGGAGGCTGTATACACGAACTGTTGTGCTCGTAAGTTAAGGGGTGCCACAGCAGCGGTAGCGTTTTCAACAGTGCCTCTCATCTTCACTGCATTCACTGCTTTGAGAGTAGCCAACGGTATTCCCTGTGTTAGTGTGGCTGACTGGTTTAGTGCATCCTGTACGGACTGTCCTTGTTGGTTGTAAGCTTCCACAGCAGAAAGATTATAGGTCTCGTTAGCGATTTCGTCGCCCAACGATTTCAAGTAACCCATTCTGTACTGCTCTCTTGTTAGGTGCGGTGTTAGTGCCTCTGACATAGTCTTGGTATACCTTCTAATAAGATAAAAAAAGTAGACTAAATAGCGTGTGAAGTGTTTTTCACATTTTTTCGTTTTGTTTCTCACCACTCGACAACTCTTATTGTAATTTAGGATATAATATTATATTAACTGTATTATAGTCTGTGTGAAAAAGAGAAGATATATGGAGATACCTTATTACTATATTGGGAGATCAGGGTACTACTTTAGGGGTCCTAGAAATGGATCTCCTTATATTATAAAAGGGGCCCAAACCTACTTTTCACACACAGAAAGTACCTTACTACAAACAACTGTTCCCCTTTGTCTCTCTTTCCACTTTTGGCTCGACTTTGCAGCTGATTTTACTTTTCACTTTTTTTGGCTGATTTTTCTCGTCTCTCATTATCGAACCCCATTGTTAAACACAAGTTTAGAAAATCTCTCCTATTTGTATAAAATGGACTCACGAACTCTAACAGTACCAACAGGCTCTACTTTCCTAACAAGCAACACGTTTGTAGAGAAAGTAGAGCAGAAAGTGATGGACACTTTGCTTGCGTCTGACCACTTATTATTGGAATGGACAAACAGAAGCACATGGTTCGTTGACGTTCTGAGAAGACAGTTCCAGAACGAGAAGAAGCAGATCTCTGACTATGCATTCTTGTACAACGAGGACTGTGAGGGAGTCATTGTAAAGTATGACGAGGCAAAAGGAAAGTGCGGCAGGGTGACAGTGCACAAGTCCCTTGGTTTCACGAACATGAGAAGGCCTGTCCGCCACACAATCTGCACAGAGTACTACGACTTTGACATAAAGAACTGCCAACCAAACCTGCTCTACTATGTACTGAAAGACAGAGCTCCAAGAGAACTGGTTATGTATGTAAACGACAGAGACAGCATAATCGACCTGCATATGGAAATGTGGAACATAAAGCCAGAGGATAAGTGGCTGGTGAAGCAGCTGTTCATTCGCCTATTCTTCATGGGAACATTCGATGGATACAGAGCGGATATGAGAGAGCATGGGTACAACATACCTATTATGCCCTCTTCCTTCATAGAAAGGCTAGAGCAGTCACTCGTGACCGCGGCTGTTTCCTTGAAGGACGACAATCCACACTTGTGGAAGCTGGCTTACAACAGAAACAAAGAGAAAGGAAAGGAGAACCCGACAGATCGTGTGGTTCTGAGGACTTTCATGGCACTCTTCCTACAGACACTAGAGAGACGAGTAGTTGAAACAGTCATGCAAAACATCCATGCCACTACCCCATTAATGAAGAGAGAGAAGTATCCTGGGTACATTTACACTTCATACGAGTACGACGGTTTTAAACTGTTGAAAGAGAACGTGGACAATTACGAAGGAGGTAAAGATGGAGTAGTCGATCTTATTGTCCTACTTACGAACGAGCTATCAGGTATGCCTCTGTCATGGACAGTAAAGGAAATGGACGAAGGGTACGACTTATCTGAAGTCTCTGTTCCTGCTATCAGTATGAAGGAGCTTATGTCCGAGATGAAGATGTGCATGTCCTCCCACAGACTCATGGCAGAAGTAATCAAAGCCCGCCTTGCTCAGGGAAAGTACATATTCGAAGTGGACAACAAACAGTGGTATACTTTCGATACAGACACAAAGAGCTGGGAAGCTTCAGACTTCTTCTTTAACCGAGACTTGGGGAAAGTGATGAACCTTCTTTACAACCATCCTCCTTACATGAAGGAACAGAAGTATAAGCAGGCGTTCGAAGAGTTTACAGCTAGGAGTGGATCTTCCTCTTGGGTAACGGGAGTGGAGAAGCAGGCTCGCTATGTAATGTTCCGCAAGACTGTCGAGTTCGACATGGACACTGATATAATTAATTTCAGTAACGGTATATACGATATAGCCACAAGGTCATTCAGAGAGAGAACTATGGAAGACTTTGTCGTCATGTCCACCAACTACGACTATGTAGAGATGAACATAGATGACGAAGAGTACAAGAAGGACATCATGTACGTCCTGGAGCAGATCCACCCAGAACCAGAGGACTTGCTTCTGAACTTGCTTATAATGGCATCAGGTCTTTCGGGCAGAAACTTAGAAAAGTTCTTTGTCTTCAATGGATCAGGAAGAAACGGGAAGTCCCTGCTGAACTCCGCCATGAAGATTATTTGCGGGGATTACTACGGGACATGCAACACTGCCATTATTACAGAGGACCTGAGAAAGAAGGGTAGTTCTGAGGCGAATTCTGCTATGGTGTCTCTTAGTAAGATTAGATACGGAGTTTTCAGAGAACCACCAAAGCACCTTCCTATCCAGAACTCAACTGTTAAAGACTTGACAGGTGGAGGCGAGATAGTGGCGAGAGAAATATTCAAGAAAGTCCAGGCAGTCCTTCTACACTTGACCATGATTTTGGAGACTAACTCGAAGCCAGACTTTGCTGAGCAGACGGACGACGCAGAGGCAGAGAGAGTGATAGACTATCACTTTAAGTCCCACTTTACTGCAGACGAGAAGAAGCTCGAGAAAGCAAAGGAAACAGGAGCTCACGTGTATCCCCTGAGGACAGAACTGAAAGACAGGAAGTGGTGGATTAAAAGAAGAACTGCATTCCTGCACATACTGTTGGACCACTTGGACATTCTACATAAAGCTGACTATAAGATCGCCAACTTTGTGCCTGACCATGTAAAGAAGAGATCCCAAGAATACTGCGAATCTAGTATCCTTGTAGTGAAAATATTCAACGAAATGTTCGAGCACACGGAAGACCAGGACGGAGTACCGGACTTTACCTTGGCTGTTATCCTAGGCTACATAAGGGATTCGGATTTGTTCAGAAACCTTCCGTCCTACATTAGAAACAACAGAGACTCCCAGCCGACCGCTATGAAGAACTCTCTAGAGAAGTACTTAGTCGAAAAGTACGACTGTATGTACGAGAAAAGAAGACAGAGATTCGTGCGCGGATTTAGAAGAAAGGAAGAGCAGGACACGATGTCTGTTGTTTCCACGTCCGATATGGACATTCTTTCTGAAGTCAGTACTGATATTTTGCATTAATCGTTAAGAAAATTATCTATGCACTTTCTATACAATGAAAAGGAACTACATATCTCCTTTTGAACCAACTCAGACGATGCCGTCTTTAAATAGACTGCACACTATAATAGACATAGACAAGGGTAGAATTCCGGACAACCCGAGACTGCAAGGTGGAAGAGTACCGGAGGATGTTTACGCTTCTAATCCTTTCTTCTTTGGAGGTGCGAACATACGCCGCTACCGCAACGTCGATGGAGCAAGCGGGAGAGGATTCTGGAAAGACTTTGGAAATTCGTTTACAGCGACAACAAATACATTAGGAACAATACCTTTAGCAACTAGCATAGCAACAGGGAATCCGGACGCATACGCAGCACACCTTGCCTCATTAGGAACAAAAGACATCAACAAGAAATCATTTACGGGAGGTTCCATAGGTTGCTCAAAGTGCAAATGTGCGCGCATGAGAAAGTAAATATTTTCTTCTGTTTAATTATACAATATGCATACGATTACTATCAGTAGAACAGACATAGATGGCCCTGATAACAACCGTTTTGTCTACAACCTTCCAGGTAGTAAGAACTTGGAAGGCGCAGAAATAGCGCTAGTTGACCTGTTTATGTACTACAGTTGGCTTAACATCAATGATCAACCTCTTCAGAACAACACTTTTTCTATTGTGTGGCCAGCTATGAACGAAATCGGTGGAATAAACACAACTAACCAGACAACTATTCCTATAGTCATTCCAAACGGTCTTTACGAAATCAGCGACATTAATAGTTTCCTCCAGCAGTGGTCTATCGACAACAACTACTACCTTATCAACTCGTCCACAGGAGAATATGTTTACTTTATACAGTTGCAGACAAACGTGACAAGATATGCTTGTCAGGCCAACTCATTTACTATACCAGACGGAACAGCCCTTCCAGCTGGATACACTGCTCCTGCAGGAGGATTCGCCAACAGCGTCTACACACCCATTGGTGCCGCGGGTGGTATTGCTCCTGCTGGGACTTTTCAAGCTCCAGGATGGTTTTTTAATGCTAACTTTAACGATATTGTTGGCTTTACTGGAGACACGAACTTTCCGTCTTCTGGTGTGTTTACTACTTCAGTAGCCTTCCCTGATGGCAACTCATCTATTGTCAGCACACAAGCTCCGAACGTGCAACCAAACAGCGTCATCTACCTCAACTGTAACCTTGTCTCAAACGACTATTCGACTCCTAGTACTTTCCTCTACCCTATTCCAG
>WLWF01003490.1_pt1 | contig 10261 bp, 20 predicted proteins | sample 6718331 | NCBI WGS metagenome assembly WLWF01 (sample SAMN12718692, study PRJNA515312) | sponge metagenome | isolation source: marine sponge | host: Mycale hentscheli | place: New Zealand: South Island, Marlborough, Capsize Point | collected 2003-05-01
CTGTTCGTGAGTGTATACTCCATATATCGAGTCAATATCTATAGGTTCAAGTAAATTCTTTTTTCTGTCCTGTATCTTCTGGGCAGCCGTACCATAATCTAACCTGTAGTAGTTATCTCGTTTGAATGTCTTCAGGCGATTATTAATATGAGTGTACATGAAGTTCTCTAGGGGGCGATTCTGATCATATTTAGCTAATCCTGCTACGCCTATCAAAAAAGCCTCTTGTTCTATGTCTTCCGCTTCATATGAGGCGAATGTGTACTTGGGGGCCAATCTACGGGCGATTTTCGTAATTACCTCTACAGCATACTTCTGATCAATGCCTTCTGGAATGTTCATTTTGCTCATTATGCTCCTCTTCCCTATCTAGCTTTTCAATTTCAGCTAAATCTATTATATCCTGCTCCTCTTCTGTAAGCTTAGCTTTGCTCATGGACATATCAAATGCCGGTGGTATCGCGGGGTCTTCTATGTTTTGGGCAAGCTGAGCTTCAATCTCGTCCTGTAGTGTGCCGGTACTCTTTGTATTCAAAAGAGACTTTAGGCGTTTTTCTTGTTCTTTTCTAGACATATTATGTTCCTCCTTCATATTATAGCGGCTATATACGGGGTATACACACTTTAGCCCCGAAAAGACACAATAATAAGCGAGTCGGTGCGGTTTAGGTAAGACATTTACAGATATTTTTTGTCAATTTCGTCCAAACCACCCGCCCAAAAAGGGAATTGCTCCGCGACTGATTTTTTGAACAAATAACTAGGGGGGTAAGAAAAAGATGACAATTTTATGATTTTGGCTCAATTTACCCTTGACTTATTGACGATACTATGTATAATAGAGATATAACAAACAACAACAACAAAAGGCAATCAAATGTTATTCACTATCACACTCGCAGCAATCATGATCATCGGTTTATTTTATTTCGAGAATAATTAATAATAACTAAAGATTGTACTTGACAGCAGCCGATAACTATAGTATAATAAGAACATAACAAGTTAACAACGAAAGAGAGAATACAATGAACGTTATCAAAATTGGAAACAAGAGCGAAGCTAAACTAAAGTTGTTCACGATTGATCGTCGTATCGAAAAGAAGATACAACAACACGTTAACGAACTGGGTCAACACAATACAGCTATCGTTGAAGCTGAATTGGAAAAGCTTTGGGCAATGAAAAGTATTTTGGTTAATTTTATAAATAGTTAATCATTGTGACCTAACGTGTCACACCTATAGACGATAATAATAATATAAGAAGTTAACAACGAGTTAACACAACACAACACGATCTTGAAAGGATCAAACATTATGACTACTAAACAAAAACAATTCGACGTTACTTGCATCGATCCTACTTGGAACAATCGAGAGGTAACGCATCGCAGCGTTGACGCTGATAGGTTGTTTCAGAACGATAGCGGAGAAACCCGCTATAAGCTCAACCACTTCTACACTGATGTAGAGGTTGTAAGCGTTGTAGAGGTATCGCAAGATTACCTCGATGCACAGCGTGCGTACTTCGACAAGTGGGGTACAGCTAACGAGTAAGCTTTGACGTAAGTCGTTTAACCGTAAGGACTTAGGTCGATGCGGCCTGCCCCGGAGATATTTCTGCTTTTTTTTATTATTTAGTTAAGATTATGCTTGACAGGTGCCGATATATATGGTATACTCTTAGTATAACACTTAAGAAAGGTAATAACATGTTAGACAAAATTATAGACGTATTAGGTTATATGCTCATTGGCTTTTTGGTTATCTATGCAATATGTTTTTATGGTACAGAATTAATCAGAATTATTTCAGAAATTAGTTAAGATTGCTATTGACATTTGCCGATATATATTATATACTACTAGTATAACAATTAAACAAAGTTCTCGAAAGGAACACAACATGACTAACGCACAGGCTCAAATCGAACTGACTAAAACCAACACTGCAATCGAAACTAAGATTGTTGAGCTAGCCAATGAGCTAGGACAACACAATAAAAATTGTGTGATGAACGACTTACAGTTGTTGTGGGATAGAAAAGATATTCTGAAAAAGTTTATAAATAGTTAAAGATTACCCTTGACAACAACCGATATATATTATATACTTAAGACATAAGAAGTTAAGCAGAAAAGAGAATAGAATGATTAAAGGTACTAAGACGGCTACGATTAACAACTTTACGTTTGAATATGTTCCAAGCATGAGAGTGTTAAGTATCACTAGCCCAACAGGCGGAATAGAGATCCATCACCAACTAAGTTACGAAAAAGCCAGCGAAATAGTTGGGGAAACTTTGGAAAAGAACAGCAGCAGGGCTTGACAAATACTATTGTTTATGTTATAATAGAGCCATAACAAGTAAGGGTTTAACCCGCAAGCCCCGCCTAAGTCGCGGGCATAGGTGGCGACCTATTCAAGATACGCACCACACAACTACACTATAACGAAAGGTTTTATATGTTCTCTTACAATCCTATTATCAAATGTGTTGACGGCTTTGAAATGAGCGTACAGGCTCACGGCGGTAGCTACTGCCAACGTAACACAGAGGGCGAATTGCTTACTGTAGAATGTGGCTTTCCCACTACTACACCGAAGACCGGAGAGCTACGCAACTATGCAGAGCTATGCGGTACCGATGACTACACCGAAACGGTTTATCCGTATACGCCCGTTGAAGTAGTACAGGCGGAGCTTGACGCTCATGGTGGTGTGACTATCGGATGCCTACCGTCTTAGCCTAACAAATACGACTGTGCAGGCGGTCTACACACAGGGTAAACTTTGACGTAAGTCGTTGGTATCAAAGGACTTATGGAGAAGAGCCCTGCCCGGCCCGGTTTTTTCCCCCTTTTTTTTGCTTTTTTCTCAAGATGTCTATTGACTTGTGCCGATATATATAGTATAAAGGAGATAGTTGATATGATAGTTTTTTCGCTTTTGGTTGGTGCTTGTTTGATTGGTCTTTTGGGTGCGGAAGTTTTAAGAGATAAAGTTTAGATTTTATCCAAATACCCCTTGACAAATTTACTTTTTATGGTATAATTAAGGCATGAAAGAGAGGTTACTAATTCAATGAATAACTAAAGCGGTGGCTCCGGTAAACAGGAGCGGCTTGTTGGCGAATCGCCCGCGAGATAGTAAGAACAAAACCCGCGTTCACGCAGATTTTCACACAACACTTTTGAAAGGTTTTTTATGTTTTCTAAATTCGATACTCAAATTTCTTCCGAAGAACTCAACATCTACGAGCCTACGCAGGCTGATCGCGAGGATTACCAAGCGTGGTTAGAGGAGCAGGAGGCTGGCGAGCCGCAACTAGATGCGGACGATTGGAACGCCTTTGATGGACACTTAGACTTCTATGCCGACATAGAAGAGGCGTATGACGAATCCGACCTATATGGTGCGGAATATGAAAATTTTGCAGTAAGGGAGTGGGACTGATATGAGTAGTGATATGATTACATTTTGGAATTGGGCGATTGTCGCCGCTGTTACGTTTCCTGTTTTACTTGGACTTTATGATGAGTGGTCTTATGAGCGATCCAAACGAAAATTACCAAGAGCCTGAAAGCGACGGCTCTTTAGAATACTGGATGTGGTGCGAGGAGCAGATGGAGCTAGAGGATGACTTGTTCATCTTAGACGGAAGCGACATCTGTCCCAAGTGCGGTAAGGAAGGCGGGGAGTACACGCCCACGCTGGACGAATGTGCTTTTTGCTGAAATAGGGGTTGACAAACCCAAAAAATGGGGGCGGGCCGCAAAAAGTTTTTTCCCTTTTTTTGAAAAAATCAGTCGGCAGTGACCTAACGTGTCACGGGTATAGACGATAATATATATAGAAGTTAATCAAGTTAGGAGAGTTTATGTTTAATGTATCAGATGAGTTTATGATGTTCGTGGTCGTTCCGGCCTTAATGCTACCAGTCGGCTGGGTTGTCACAAAAATATTAAAAACTTTCGATAATTAGTTAAGATACCCCTTGACAAATGCCGATAATTATGGTATAATGTTATTATAAGAAGTTAACACAACAAAGGTTATAAGATGTACAGAATCAGAAGAACAAAAGAAACCGCAACCGGCAAACGTTTTTTGGTTGAAAGCTCACGCGGCAAGACCATCATTTGCAGTAGTGTAAGCGATGACCGCCGATGCATCAGCAATCCAGAGTGCGAAGGGCAACAATCCTACGTCGTAAAGAAGTGGGAAAAACTTTCCGGAAAACAGAATTTTGTTTGGGAGTAGTGACCTAACGTGTCACCACCCTATGGTATAATATAGATATAAGAAGTTAACACAACACAAAGGAAAAATTATGAGAATTTCAGATTTAGAGTTTACAACCGAGATGCGACAGAATTCATGGCGTGGTCATAGTGTCGAAACTAAAACGGACTCGCTCCGTATGGTTGCCAATGAGCGACACGCTCAACAGTACATCGACCAGTTTGGTGATGTCGAAATTGTATTGGATGAAAAATACAATACTTGGAAAGTTCCCGTTTTCGCTGAACAGCGTAAAGAATACTGTGACCTGAAACAGGCACACTGTGAACGTTGGGGTTCTGAATAGAATCGCCCGCTGAAGCTTAACAGCATAACAATAGCACGAGAAGCTGAACTGCGTTAACAACAGCACCTGAAGCCTAACAGGTAAAAAATGGCGGGACACCCCTTGACAAATAAAGTTTGATAGATTAAAATTAGAGTATACAAAACACACACAAAGGAAATGATTATGAAAACTGTTGAAGAGATGTTGAAAGAATTGGAAGTTGCTACTCAGGAAATGTTGTTCGTGCCGAATGACCTATTGCCGGAGTCGTTCCATGATAACGTCCGTGGTGGTCGTACGCTTGCACGCCTTAACGAGATGTGCGAAGAACTTTCGGACACCGAAACCGAACACCAAAAAACAAAGGCAATCAAAGCCCGCAACATTGAGAAACTGCGAAAGCAGGTTGAAGAAAAATCTATCTTCACTACTCACAAAGGCGGTACAGATTTCGTTGACCTGTCCGGAGAGTTAGACTACAGTGATAACGAAGCCGATGAAATTCAGCTTCACAGAAACATGGCCGCATTAGTTGGCGGTATGGTAAACGGCGGACTAATTGACGCGGAAGACTTGGAGGAAGAACTATGAATAACGGAAACATGCCTTACGGTTTAGGTTATATGATTGTAACCCTTTGCAGGATCTTAAAACCCCAAGAAGAATGGGAAGGTAAATCAACCGGCCCAGTTAGTTCGATGAAGGTTGCAATACCTTCTCACGTAATGGAAGAAACCGCTGCAAGTGGCGATCTTGAGTTGCTTGACTTGTGGGTCGATCAGGAATTTGGTTTCCCGTGGTTACTCGCACACGGTGAGAAAATGGAATTTATGAGCGAAGAAAGTTATAAGGAGTGGTGTAATGAAGTATGAAGAAAGTCAACAAGATGCGTTGTTGTTTTGTGTTATATCTTTTATTGTTGGTTGTATAGTTGTGGGGTTTTTGTTTTGAGAATGAGAAGAATACACGCCAATGAGCTGGCACGTTATTACCAACGATTAGAAAATATTGAAAAGAGGAAGCAGGAAAATGAAAGACAGACTAAAATCAATTTTATGGTTCGCCTTGTCCGCCGGTTGGGTTTGGTTCGCGGTAACAATCATCGCGACTTATAAATAGGGCTTGACAAGACCGGGGACCGGGGCTGCCGGGATTGATGTAAACCCTTGGTATCAAAGGACTTACAACAAAACTTTTTTTCTTTTTATTTTGGGAATTTTGTAAAGATCCCCTTGACATATGGTCGATATATATTATAATGGAAGAGTAAGAGAGACAACATCACAACCCCGTTAAGGCCTTTGTAGCCATTACGTAAGGACAGGATCGGTAAGACGATTTAGGGGTGCATCGAGGCGTAAGTCAACTCCGGTTCCTAGTGAACTTAAAAAGGGACGCAGCAGACTACGGTGCAGATGGTATGGCCTGCCATCGTGATGTTTGTCTTATCTTAACTCTACCGAGTAGTGTACTTTGGTGAGAGCCAGCAAGTCAGGCAGTCAGAAAAAAAACAAAATAAATTAAAGTTAACCCCTTGACAACGCCGATAATAATAGTATAATGATAGTATGAGAAACAACAAGAAAACAATAACGATGACCATTAAGGTCGGGAAGCCATCAGTCGGCCATCAAGCCAATACCCATCAGGTACACGACAACCGGCCAAAGCGACAACGTACACGGTCAGCCCAGCGTAGGGCGGCCATTAGAGAGTTTTAATTTTAGCGAAAGGTTTTTACTATGACTATCCAATTCACCAAAGACAAAGAGACTAAAACCAAAGTCCGTTTCACAGCAACCGGCGATGTATCAGGTTCGATCTATATTGAGAAGGATTCAGAACTTGCAAAAGAATCTGAAATTATTCTGGAAATTTCTCAAGTCACCGCTTGACATTGCCGATAAATATAGTATAATGAAAGAGTAACCATCACAACACTTTAAGGAGGAATCTAATGGAGATTCACAAGAAGATTGTAGTCGGTCAGATTGACCACACTTACCTGTCCAGTTGGAAGTCAGACAACGAAGTCGAGCTTCACAAAGGTAACGACGTTGTAATGTTCACAATGACTGAGGAAGTCATGGAACAGCTTCACAAGAAGCTAGGCGACAAGCTGACAAAGCTCGCCGCTGAACGTCTTGAAGCAGCACAGAAACTAGCCGAAGAGCAAGAGGGAGAGGTATTAGAAGATGAGTAAGGATGAAAAGCCGGTTGTGGGAGTCGGCACAGAGTTTCCCGCTGGTAAGGTTGTTGCCATTAATAATGACCATGTTTTGATCGACACTGAGGAAGGTGTCAAACAGTTTTCTTTTTCACAAGTAGAAAGGTTTATCAATGTTGAACGATCTCTATAACAAGCGTAACGAGCGTAAAATTTCAATCCTCTATCCTGTAGGGGGCAAAAAGAATGTCTTGCGAAAAGTCGAGGGCGTAAAGCTCCGAAGTTTCACTGGGCCGAATGGACGGGGGATTACCGTCCAAGAGCGTAATGGACAGATTCGCTCTCTGTCTGTTGCGAAGTGCGTGGCTTCACTATAAACTAGCCGACCTTTCGTGTTGTGGGGAGAGCCGTCCTTCGGGGCGGCTTTTCTTTTACTATAAGGATAAAATTATGTCATTAGAACTTAAAATTTTGGTTTACAATTCAATTGGTGTTCCTGTAATTTTTTGCTGGATTCATGTGGTTTTGTGGTTGACAAACTGAAAAATCGGGGCTGCCCCAAAATTTCCAAAAAGTCAAGTCCAATCGGCAAAAAACAGCAAAATAAAAAAACTTCAAAAAATTTATTACAACAGGATGAAATATTGGAAAACTTTTGAAAGTGAGTATTTAACAAGAGCTGAAAATTTATTAAAAGCAATAGACGCTTCTAAAACAGCTAAAAACTCTGATGAAAGATCAAAAATCTGGAGTAAGTGGTTAAGTAAAAATTCTTGGATAAGAAACATTAAAGATCAAGAAGCTTATGTAGCAAATTTGACTGAGATAGGTCGCATAAAAAGAGCTTACGATGGTAATCCTCAAATGGATAAAGATGGAGATGGTATAATAACTAAAGGAGATTTTAGTGTATGGATTAAAGAGAAAGATCCTATCTCTCAAACTTCTTTATTAACAAAAGTAACTCCAGAAGAATACTATAAAGATTACGAAAAAATTTCTACAGTTGAAACAACGATAGTAGAGAATAGTGCTGAGATTACCGAAGGTAAAGATAAAGGCAAGTATAAAACTACATACATAACTCCTAAAGGAGAAGAAGAGTCTATTGTAACTAACAATCCTATTGAGCAGAAAAAAATAGGTAACAGTGTTTACTTTAAAGATGGTTCAGACTTTTACGAGATTAGTGCTAAAACAGGAGAGCTAAGTGCTAAGAAAAGTATAGATGGTGTTTATGATACTGAGTGGAAAGATTTAGAGGGTATGGTTGCTGAGGGAAAGCATTTGTCTCAAAAGCAATTAGAGTTAGCTGAAAACGTATATCAGTTAAAACAAAGTAGGCTTTCTGATAATTTAGAAAAAGCTCAAATAGAAGAAGGGCTGTTTAGTAATGCAAAGTCTGACGTTGTTAAAAAGAAGCAAACTGATTTAAAGAATGAGTACTTTACTAAGATTCTTTTGCCAGAAGAAAAAAAATATTTAGAAGAAGAATACAAAGCTAAAAAACAAGAGATTGTAGAACTAGAAGAGTCTTTATTAGATTCTGACGCTACGCCTGAACAGTTAGCAGAGAGAAGGAAATCTTTAGAGTCTAAAAAAGAATCCTTTAAAGACTACAGAGTAGAAGCAAATAAAACTTACAAAACATATAAATCGCTTGAAAACGTAGGTAAGCCTGTAAAGAACTTGCAAGGTAAGACTATGCACATCCAAGGTTTAAAAGACGAAGATTACGACAATATACATTCTTTAATAGATAACAGAAAGCCGAATATACCTGTTGACAGCGAAGGTTTTGAAGAGTTAAAAACTAAAACAAGACCTGAAGATTATGATAGGGTCGTTAGAAGTAGTTCGTCTAATCAAACTGTTGTTACTCCTGAGACTAAAAAACCTACTGCTAACGAAATAGATGGAGAACAGTTTTTAACAGAAGAAGATATAGTAGATGATCCATCATTAGCTGAGGCTATTGATGAAGAAACTCTTTTGAAAAGAAACAAGATGGATGAAGAGACTATCGCTCTACTTAAATCTCAGACTCCACAAGAAGATGCTGCTGTAGAAGAAGGTGTAAACTGGAACAACATTACAGGAAACATTATGGATGTTGGAAGGGGTATGATAGGTCTTGCTGGTGCAACAGAAGAAGTTCCGGAACACGAAACAGACCCTATGATGCTTGAGTATTTAAAAGATGCTAAGTATAGAAAAGAAGAAGGGTTAACGCCTCAAGAAGAATCTATTATGAATCAAAAGGTTGAGAAAGCTCACGCCTATGATGTCGCTAATATTAGAGGTCTTACAGGCGGTAGTGGTGGTACTGCTTTAGCTAACTTAGGAAGAGCTGCTGGAACTATGCAAGAAGGCTATCAGAACGTTGCTCTTGCAGATGCTTCTGCTAGAAGACAAACTAGAGCTAGATTTGATCAAGCTGCTGGTACAGCAGAAAGTCTTAACAGACAGAAGTTTCAAGATAAATTTCAGCAGGTAATGATGAACAAGAAAGAAGGTGCTGCTCTTGCTAGAGACTCCTTTAAGAACCTTTCAGAAAGAGCGCAGTACGAAGAAACGTATGGTCGTGATAGCGAATACTCTAAACTGATGCAAGCTAAGCGTGGAGCATTAGAAGAGAGTACAGCAGCTTCTAAATCAAGTAGAGAGTTTCAAAGACAAGAAGCAATCAATTCATTACAAGAAGGTATTGACGCTAGAAATAAAAGAATAAAAAAAGGTTCAAATATAGGATAAAAAATAAATTGTAGTATTTTTACAATAAGCTAAAATTATGGGAGCAGATTGGGGTTTATATTCAGCACTAAGAGGTACTGACAACTGGGCGCAAAAGCGTCAAGATAAAATGCAAACGTTAATGTTCTTAGACCAAGAACAGAAGATGTCTGAAGCTAATCTCCAAAAACAGATGGAGCTTGAACAAGGTATGCAAGATTACTTTGATAAGATTTCTTCACTAGAGGTTAACCCTGAAGATCAAGAAAGAGTTAATGAAGAAGAGCGTAACGCACGTAGAGACATCTATAAAGGTCTTGCTAACGTTAACGGCAATCTTAAACTTTATATGCAGACAGGAGGTATCTCAGCTTTAAGTAAGTACAGAAGAAATGTACTTAACTCTGATGCTGTTAAGAACGCTGCTATAAACAAGACTAACTTGTCAAACTTTCAAGATGACGTTAGAGATAATAAATTCATTAGAGAGGTTACTATTGATGTTCCTGTTATGGAAAACGGTCAACCTAAGATACAAGATGGAGAGCCTGTTACCGAAAGGCAAACTATGTCTATGGAAAAAGCTGTTGATTTGTACAGGAAAGGTATCGTTACTAAGCTAGATTATCAGGGAGGGGAAACTAAGATAAAGATTGACCCTTTAAAGTTTAGTAAAACCGTGAAAAACCCTAACGATCCTTTTAACGCTGCTGTTGTGACTACAGGAGATGTGTTTAACTACGCTAAAGATCAGGGTGCTAGTGAGGTATATGCTACTGAATTAGC
>WLWF01003492.1_pt1 | contig 10251 bp, 10 predicted proteins | sample 6718331 | NCBI WGS metagenome assembly WLWF01 (sample SAMN12718692, study PRJNA515312) | sponge metagenome | isolation source: marine sponge | host: Mycale hentscheli | place: New Zealand: South Island, Marlborough, Capsize Point | collected 2003-05-01
TGGAAGTCACGGAAATCATAAAGGAAACCCGAATCCTTATCTACCGGTATCGGGCATTGGCTTTAACGGAAGTCCGTGTCAATGCAAAAATGGACATCCTAGAAATCCAAATGAATTACCGCGCCCGTATAATTCATTGATGGATCTCTTTCATTAAAAATATTTATTATATATATATGAACATATTAGGAACCTTTGGCGTTTTTGTACTTTTATTTGTAATTTATCAATTATTCAGTAGCATGTATCATTATAGTAAACGTAAATGGCGTGAAGGATTCGCGAATAAGTGTGAATGTAAATCAAAAGACTGCTTTCCTTCAACTTGTAGATGTGGTAATAACTGCAATTAAATAAAAATATATTAATTTTTAGCATATTTTTATCGTGCAATAGATAATCCAATACGTCCGCCTTGAATTTCTATCATATTATATCGTTCTTCAAAAACGCGTAAATCAAAATTATATTCATTTAAACTCCATAAGTCTTTTCTTACTCCAATAATTGCCCCTGAAGGATCACACAATACATCTACAGTATTATCTGCATCAGGGTTTTTTGGCGGTTGAATAGTATTAAATTCAAAGGTGATATATTGCCATTTGTTGGTGTTTTGAGCCCCAGTAGGTTGATATATTAAACGATTGCTATTGGTACAGAAATTATAACAATACAATCCGTATTTAGATATACCGGTAGTCCTGTACCATTTTTCAATAAAAGCATATACTCCAGCTGCCAAAATATTTTCTCTGTAATCCTGGCCACATAAAATAGCCATATCCAACATGATATTTCTTTGATTTTTAATAGTTGAGCAACCACTATTATATAAACCGAAAGGGTTGCTTGCCTCTGTGGGTGGACCAAATGGCGTTAAAGGGGTACTACCATTTATATTCTTAATTGTGGGAGGCTGTCCTGGAACACCTTCAAATTCAAAATTGGAATAATTGAACCATTGATTTCTTTTATTGACATCGCTTCGGCGAAATCTCCACATATAGCTACTTACCATATCTTTACTAGGTATATCTACTCTTTTTGAACCTGTAATATTTAAATAATCCCATTCAAATTGTTCTTTAATTAAAATAGAATGACATTTTTTAGCGTTAATACGCCTTTCTTCCTCCCCTAGAAATATGTAAGTCCCAATCAAATGAACATCCGAATTCCAGTCATTCCTTCTGTTTAAATATAATAAATGATTCTCTTCTTCATTCTGAGGAAGGGCAGAGGGTGGTTGTATAAATTTCCATAATTGATCAGTAATACTTGCGCAATTAGGAGATTTTCTCTTTAACGTTAATTCAGGTACGTATGAATTACCATTTTCTCCGCAATTTTTACAAGGAGGTGGATCATTTGCACACGATGATCTACTTCCACTTTTCATTCCCTGTTCAACATCAAATATTGTAAACAGATCTTTAATTGCACTAAACTCTATCTTGATATATACTTCTTGATACTGTAATGCAATTAGAGGTAGCGCCGTCTTGGAATTATAACAAAACCACGCCATCAAGGGTATATATAATTGCCTTCCTCGTATTGAAGGTTCTAATCCTACGGTATTAAGATTTGGTCCGTTGCAGTTTGGACTACAATCGCTATCGGGTATAGCATTCGGATAATTCCCCCAATAAGCTTTAGGATCGCTTAATTCTTTTGTTTGATTATCGCCACCCACCATTCTACCCAATAACGAGCGTCGTGCCACTTCATCCCTTCGTATAGCATTCATCATCCATTCGCCTGAATACTGAGCCAAAGTACTACCACCTGAATGAATAGTAATCTGTCTTATCATTGCAAATCCTATATCATTTACCCACTGAAATTCATATGGTACATATTTACCTGGAACATTATCCCTATAAAATAACGGACTCCATATATCTGGTAAATTTACCACAATATAAGTATCCCATAAAAGTTCAGCATAGCGGGGGATTTTAAAATTCATTTCAACAGCACTGTCAAATGACAATGTTCGTTGACCTTCATAATCTATTCTAAACCTCTGCATCCCAAATGGTGTAAATTTTTTATAGGAAGCTTTAAAAAATGTTGTACTTGGATTTCCTGTTAATATAATATTTGCTTGTCCATATGCAACCAATTGTAATAATCCGCCTGGCATTATCTAATATAATATATACAATTATTTTAAAGTGTTTAAATTCTAATTGTGTCTATTTAGGTGAAGATTAAAATATAAATAAATATTATACTAATATCATGGACAGATATCAAGAAGCTATTAACAATACACAAAGATTTTTATCCCAATATATTTGGATTGGGGTTCTAATAACTATACTAGGAGTATTTTGGTATTATCGTACTCAAATAGGCAAGAAAACTGCAAATGTCGATAAGATGGAAAAGGCGTACGATAAACCAAACTATGCGCCTCAATTATCAAGTATAAATGATAGCGATCCTAAATATAATGATCCTTTATTAAATTTCTATATTGCAAGTAGCTATAATTCATGTTGTGCAGGCGATTTCCAGGATAGTTATGTAACACTCGATCCCTTAGAAGAAATACTGTTTCACGGCGCTAGAGTTTTAGATTTTGCTGTATATTCTGTTGATGGTAAAGCAGTTGTAGCTGCATCTCCGTTTCAAAATCCTAATATTAAAGGAACATATAACAGTATTCCAATTGATAAAGTTTTACAACGTGTATCACAATTAGCATTTTCATCAGCAAAATGCGCAAATCCAGGCGATCCCTTGTTTTTACACTTTAGAATAAAATCAAACAGAAAAGATGTATACCCGCCTCTAACATCCGCTATTAAAAGTAATTTTGCTGGAAAATTACTTGATGCCAGATGGTCATTTGAAGGGCGAGAGAGCACAGGACATACAGCTAATTTATCAATGGAACCTCTTAAATCTTTGATGGGTAAAGTTATAATTTTAGCACATCAGGAAAATGATAATTATAAAGATGAAAATAATCCATTTTATGAATTGGTTAATTTAGGATCAAATTCTATTTATTTCAGACAATTGCGTAATCATGACGTTCAGTATGCCCCTAATGCAGATACTATGAAGTCTGAAAACAAAACAAGTTTAGCTTTAACTATGCCCGATTGGAGTGAAATAAATACAAATGTTCCAATTATTGTACATCAAGCATTGGGTTGTCAAATGGTTTGTATGAACTATCAGAATTTAGATAAAAACATGAAATATTATTTAGAGTTCTTTAACGATGGTGGTTGTGCATTTATTAAAAAGCCACCAAATCTTTGTATGAAACAAACAAAAATTACGTGCCCTACGCCTCCTCCAAAAGAACAATCTTTCAAAGGTAAGAAATATAATTTACCTATGGTTAATTTCACAATGTAATTTTTTAATCGGTCTATATATTATTATGACAGACTGTAAAAAAAATATGTCCTTTGAAGAATGCGAATTAGCTATATTACGTCAGGCGGTTGATAAAGCCGATGTAATTGAAGGGGAAAACTTATTGAAAGATCCTGAAGTTAAAAGAATTATTAAGATCGTCGAAGATTTTCTACGCGTTCGTAAACTCATTTGTTACGGGGGTACTGCAATTAATGCTCTCCTACCCGCTCAAGATCAGTTTTATGATATGAATGTAGAATTGCCCGATTATGATTTCTTCTCTCCGGATCCCTTGAAAGATGCCAAGGATTTGGCTGATATATATTATAAAAAAGGATTTACCAAAATAGAAGCAAAAGCTGGGGTTCATTCTGGAACCTTTAAAGTTTTTGTAAACTTTATTCCTGTAGCTGATATCACATTTTTGGTACCAGAATTATACAAAAAAATTGCAAAAACCGCAGTAAATATTAATGGTATTTATTACACCCCTCCTAATTATTTACGAATGTTAATGTATTTGGAATTATCCAGACCCAAAGGTGACCCTTCCCGCTGGGAGAAAGTACTAAAACGCATTTCACTATTAAATAAAAACTATCCACTAAAAGGTAAAAATTGTAAGTTTATTGAAATTCAACGTTTTTTCGATGCCGAGCATAAATTACCACAAGGTAAAGAGCAAACAATATTTCATGTTACTAGACAATCCCTTATAAATCAAGGCGTTGTTTTCTTTGGTGCTATGGCTCTTCAACTTTATATTCGTTATCTAAAAAAATTCAAATATCAAAAGTTTAAAAAAATTCCAGATTTTGATGTTTTGGCCACAGACCCAGAACAAACAGCTAATATTCTCAAAAATAGATTAAAAGATGCAGGAATTAAAAAGGTTTCAATCAGAAAAAGAAAAGGCGTTGGTGAGGTAATTGCTCCTCATTATGAAGTTTTAGTAAATAAAGAAACCATTGTTGTTATTTATAAACCTATTGCTTGTCATAGTTACAATGTTATTAAAATGAAGGGTAGAAATGTTAAAATTGCAACTATTGATACAATGCTTAGTTTTTATTTAGCATTCACTTATGTTAATCGTCCATATTATGATCCAAATCGCATTATTTGCATGGCTGAATACCTATTTAAGGTGCAACAATATAATCGTTTATCTCAAAAAGGATTGTTAAAAAGATTTAGTATAAGTTGCTATGGTAAACAGTTGACATTAGAAGGCATTCGAGAAGAAAAAGCTAAAAAATTTAAAGAATTATCCAATAAACGCAATGGAAAAGAATGGGAATATCATTTTCTAAAATATGATCCAGCCAAAAAAAATGAGAAGAAAGATAAAAAAAATAAAAAATATAAAACACAAAGAAAAACCAAAAAAAGAAAAAGAAAGCGCAAAAAGCGTAAAACACAACGCTTATTTAATTTTTAGATTATTTTATATTGAAACAAAAATCAATATAAAATTTATTTTTTATGCGTGTCTGACTTTGCCTTCTCATGAATATAAGTTTCATAGCTCAAATAAGCAAAACTAGCAGCACCTACCATTGTACCTATAACAGAATACCATCCTTCTGGTTGATTTAATGCAACACAAATTTGATTAGGTATTCTAAGCAATAACATTACAGTTAAAGATAAAGAAAGAGCCACAGAATAAGGTTTATCGTTCTTGACGGCATCTATTTGATGCATTGTACCATATATAGCAACAACCAATGCAATAATATGGAGATATCCAGTATATTTCATCATTGCCTTTGAACACTTCATTATATATTTAAGTAAGATAATAATTAACAATGACTACATACCCAAAAATCCCTCCCCCTGTCTTCCATTAAAACCTGTCCTAAATTATAATCATGATAATGTAATTTAAGTTGTTTTGCTTTTCCCTTTAATATTTCTAAGTTATGTTGTTCTAAAAATATAATAAGTGTTCTTTTAATTTGCGCGCAGACATCCTCTAATGTGTCAAAATAGTCCATATCAATATGAACTGTATATCCCGAAAATAACTCATCGGAAATTTTGAATATTTTAATATTTGTCATTTTAAAATATTAAAATCAAATTCTTTTAAGTGAATATAATGGATGAGGACGAACATAAGACTAAACGCCCTACGTGGGATGAATATTACAAGAAAATTGTAATTGCAACGAAAGAGCGCTCTCCGTGTGAACGCTTGCAGGTTGGATGTTTGTTCGTTCAAGATAACAGAATTATTAGCCAGGGTTACAATGGGTTTTTACCAGGTTGTCCTCATAATTCAATTGTTAGAAATAATCATGAACAAGCTACTTTACACGCAGAACAAAACTGCTTGGCCGATTGCGCTAAGCGTGCCGTAAGTTGTAAAGGTGCAACTGCTTATATTACACATTACCCGTGTATTATTTGTTGTAGAATGCTCTTGGCTGCCGAGATTGGAGAGATTAAATACCTAGATGATTATAAGAATGATGAATTGGTCGGATATTTTGCAACTCAATGCAAAGTAGCAATCACTAAAATTTAACGTCTACGCCTTTTTCTTGTTCTTCTTCTTTTAATTTTACGCTTTGTTCTCTTTTTTTTGTTTTTACGCTTCTTATTTGACTTACGTTTTTTACGTCTTTTCTTTTTTCTAGTTTTCTTACGTCTTTTACCACCATTTACTGGTTTAGACGGCATCGATCCCTCTGACTCCGGCATTTTCTCAAGACGGCGATCTCTAGCTGAGCTAGAAGACAAGAGTATCATTCGAAAGTAAGGCTGGAAATTTTTCAAATTTATTGATTCCAAATTTGTTTTTTGTACATCATCGTCGGAGGACTCAATCACTTCTTTTATAAATGGTTTAACCATTTCTATATATGGAACCAGTTGTTTTATATTTTTTGATTTGGGACCTTTGGAATACATCGATGATGACGTTTCTAAAAAAGAATTCATATTCACATTCAATCCAAATAATTCCTTCTTTTTCTCTGATGATAGTTCTTGTATTTTAGCTTGTATATCAGCTTGTATATCAGCTTTTATTTTTTTGCTTTCTAATTTATTTGCCAATTTAATTAATTCATCACCAAAATTACCAAATAATGCAACTGCGTCTATTAAACATTCGCTTAGTGTACCTTTAGATTTTTTTGTGCTAGTGGAACCCAGTACAAATTTCTCTTTTCTCTCTAAAATGTCCATTTCTGTGCCAGCGCCAGTGCCAGTGCCATCGCCGCCGCCCATTCTAATATTTCTACGTGTGAAATCAACTGCACCGCCTAATGCATCTGCTACAGCATCTGATGCTGTGGATAATGCATTTGATGTTGCATTTGCTGCTGCGCCCATGGCATTTCCTACAGCATTAACAGGTGCTCTAACTGTGTTTTCTACAGCTCCTCTTGCAGCTTCTCTTGCAGCTTGCGCAACCTCTTCTTTAGCCTCTTCTATATATGGTGAAAATAATGCTATAATAGCATCTTTTAAGTTAACTAAACTAGTGTGGATGCCTTCAAATTCTGGAACTGCTATGTCTAAAATTTCATCAAGCGTTGTCTTTAATCCTCTCAAGTTATCCAATGCAAAGCCAAATATAGTTTCAATAAAAACCCTTATATAATATAAAATATTTCCAGCAATTACAGTTCCTTGTATTAAACCGCCTGTTATAAATGTTATAAAATTTATATAAGCTAGAGCAAAAATAATCAATGTCATTCCCTGCATTGTAGCTCCCAAAAAACCACCTATCACCGGGATAGAACCCCCAATTGCATCCCCTATCCGTGCAGTAGTTATAGCGATTCGATAATAAATTTTATGAACCAATACTAAAACCACAATGATTAAACTAATCAATGATAGAAAACAATATAATATTTCCAGGGGTGCAGTTGGAGGAGGTAGGCACCTTGCCAATTTGTCTTGAATCTTTTCGAATCCTCTTTTTAAATCACCGTGCATAGCATCGACTCCTTGTTGAACGCCTTCAATAGAGGCGATGGCTTGCATGACTCCACTACTTATTTCCTCTTGATTTACCAATTCCTCAGCATTCATATTTACTAAGGTATTAAGCGCTTGTTCGACATTAGTAAATCGCTGGTTTACCTCGTCGCGAAAACGGGTTTGTGCTGCCGAATCCTGTTGTTGTTGTTGTTGTTGGACTTGCTGTTGCATTAATGATCCCGTCTGACTATTGGCATCTCCAACCGCCTGTACTTGATACTTGTAGTCGAATAAAATTCTTTCTTGTAAAAGATTTATTAGATCGACTATTTTTTGTTTTTCATTTTGTCCGTTACAGTCTCGCTGCTGTTGGCGAAGATATATCACTAATTGAGCTAAATAGTTATTGTTATTTCTATTACTATTGTAATTTGTAATTGCGATAGCGATATTATTTTCACCGAAACAGGTATAATTCTTAATTTCTGCCAAAAGAGTTTGTTCTCTATCCAACTTAGCTTGTGAAGCCATTATATAATATTCTTATATAATATAATATAATTACAATTCACTAGCATACTTGCTAAGCTTCATAATAAAATAAAAGCTTAATCCAAATATAGCAGTCTTCAAAACATAACCACCCATGCTCATATTTCCATCTTTATGAAACATGCTGGGGAAAAAATGAAACAGTTTTTTCTGCGTGAAAGGCAACTGAAATAATAAAAACAATGACATAATTAAAATAGGCATTTGTAACTCATTATAAAGCATATCCAATCTATCTTCTTGTTCCATCTTTTGTTTTTTCTTTTCAATGATCGTCTCATAAGTATCTTCTTCTTCTATGTAATCTTTATTTGAAGGATCTGGTATATAGTTTGGCTTAATCTGTTGATCTTGTGTAAACTGACTAGTAGGCATTGGAATATCTCGAGATGCTAAACCTGTCATACCTTGCATATGAGCCTGTTGCAACCCTTGCATGACCTTGTTCATTGAATTAGGATCTACCTGAGCTGGTGCAATTGCTACCGCTGAAGAAGCTCCTGGGTCATTATTTAATGCCGTTTGTGTTGGAGTGGGTTGAGGTGTTTGTGACACAGGTTGTCCTTCTGATACTTGCATCTTAATATTATTAGATGACTCAGATGATGGACCAGGTAGTGATTCAATACTAGTAGAATCTGACATATAATATTGAATTATATTTGATACAATTCAACATTACGCAAAACCTAAAATCTTCTTGTTTTGATCACATCTCTCCGCTTTTTCTTCAAAAGTATAGCACTTCCCATCAAAATCAAATATCTGTCCCTTAATTTTATTTATATGAGGTGCATGAAAAACTAAACAAGATCTATCATTACAAACCTTTCTAAATAACGTAGCTAAACCTAATCCTAATAAGATAGACATTACATATTTTCCAACTTCACTATATATTAATCGTCTTAAATACATCTATATATATTTCAAACATTTCATTTTTTGGTTTCAAAAGTTTGCATAGGATATTTTCTCACCAGTTTATCATCATTGGGACATTTAACTTCATTTGCCTTGAATCCAAAGCATGTACCACCTTCATCTTTGAATTGTATTTTATCTATATTATCTGGATTTGGATATACGTAAATAACGCCAGGATTAGGGGTTGTAATATAAGCTAAAAATAATCCAATGGCTAAACTTATAATAAATACAGGTATACTTATAAATTTCGTATATAGTAATATTCTATTTTATTCTTTGATTACTCCATCCATTGTAATCCATGGATCCTCCCCCTCATCATCTTCATCATCTTCATCATCTTCATCATCTTCATCATCTTCATCATCTTCATCATCTTCATCGTCTTCATTGTCCGCATCCCCTCCAGAAATAAAAGTCATGGGATCAATTTCCATTATCAAAGTCTCTAGTGTATGTTCTTTTTGAATTAAGTTAAACTTGCCCTTTTCTTTTAAAACTGTATTTATTTCATATAGTGTTTCTCGTATAATTTTCATAGTTGGTAAGATTCTATTTAAATACAAGTCAATACCATCCGTCATTAATGCTCTTTTTGAGTCAGCAAGTGTACTCTTAGTATAATCTAAAATCATACTTCTAAAATTAGAAATTAACCCTTCTAGTTCATTTTTTTTAGTTTGTATATATATTTTTTTACTAATAACTCTATCTTCTAAGCCATCAATACCTTCAATCTCAACTGTATTAAACTTTTGTAAAAAATCTTCGATCACAGTTTTATAACTGATCATTTGTTTGTATTTATCTTTTGTTTCATTAAACGATTGTTCCATTTCCTCTTCTGTTACCAAGTTAAACAAAAGATTGTATTTAATTTTACTAATATTAAACTGAAACAACCGTATATCGTGAGTTATCTTATCCAATAACTTGGGAGCATATTCATATACACCATAATTAATTCTGATATTATAAGGACACGGTGATGCTGTATCACCACACTTAGCTTCTTTAACACGACCTATAGTTGGGGTGAAAATGGTACCGACAGCTCTCTTACAGCCCAAACATTGAGGTTTGATTTTTTTTAACCGTTTTCTTTTATCTTCTTTACTTAAATCTGAGTCATGAAGAATTCTATTTTTTGCAGTATTGTATTTTGAATCATATTTTTTCTTTTTTTTATAAAATTGTTCAATCTCTTCTTTAGCTGTTGTCATTTATATTTAAATCTTATAATAATTTTTATGTAACATCACAAAATTACTTTCAAACTTAGGAAGGTTTGTAATTATTTCATTTTGCTTTTTCTTTTCCTTTTCTTGCAATGTTTTAATTTTTTCTAAAACATATTTCTTTTCCTTTTCATGTTTTTCCTTTTTCTGTTCTATAGTTAATTTTGTATTTTTTTTGTAAACTAAAATTATCCCT
>WLWF01003493.1_pt1 | contig 10247 bp, 19 predicted proteins | sample 6718331 | NCBI WGS metagenome assembly WLWF01 (sample SAMN12718692, study PRJNA515312) | sponge metagenome | isolation source: marine sponge | host: Mycale hentscheli | place: New Zealand: South Island, Marlborough, Capsize Point | collected 2003-05-01
AATTAGTAATATAATTAAATAATTATTATAATATAATGGTCACTAGAAAACATAACAACCCACCACCAGATAAAGTTGAGGATGATTCTTATTATGATGGTGTAACTTTTACGAGAGGACCAATGCACATAAACCACTTTTACGAAGTATCAAAATGCGGAGTAAACGCATTAAGACTTTACCAATACATTAGAACTATCCAGGGTTTAAAATATAAGGGTAAAGAAGAAAACTCACACCTGCCAATTAAAGTTGATAATAAAAAACTTTATGAATGGTTTGGAGTAGGACCAACTAAGAAATGGGAAGCACTAAATAAACTTGCCAATAAAAATATAATTGAACTCAAGCGCGGGGGTAGAGGAAGATTGCCAACAGTTAGAATTATAGCACCTAAGAAAAATTTAAATTAATAGGTACACCCGATCCAGGGATTGCAAATAGAGATTATAAGATTATTATTAAAACACATTAGTAATAACTCTTAAGTCCTTGTCTAAAGTTTAAGAGAAATTTAACCCAGGTTTGGTAGCCCATACCGGCCTGGGTTTTTAATTCATGGTCCTATTTGGTGGGGACAAAATAAAAGCAACAGATGTTGTCTTAAAAATATGACAAATAAAAATCCTTACAATTTAACAAGAAGTGAATTTGCGAATAAGCACCAGATATCTGTAGATAATTTAAAAAAGAGAATGAAACGCGGTTATTACAAAGACCAATATATTCTAGAAAATGGAAAATATTTATTTAGTAGCCGGGAGGGAGGCGGTCCAATCATAGTCAATTCCCTAGGGACAAATGTCCCCACTAAAGCAAGAAACAGAGGCAATCATTTTGACAGTAAAAACCCCAACTATAAGCCACAGTTTAAAAGGACCAATGAGATTAGAATGTTGGCTAAACTTAAACACAATATAGATGATGAAACCCAAGCCCTGTTACCTGAGGCCGTTGAAATTGCAAAACAGAAAAAGCAAGAAAGATTAAGATCCAAGATCCATGATCAACCCGTCAAGAATTATGGCTCAGGATTATTTAGTATGTCGAATAAAGGTTACGGAACTATATCTTACTCATCACCAATAGCGCATAGACTTGAACCTGGAAAATTTAGAGAAAATAAAAAACCAAAAAAAATTGATTGGTCTAAGAAATATTATTAGTGAACCTTGGGCCTTGCTTCTAGGATCTTGCGATAGCTTTAATAATACTAAATATATAAGTTGGTAACCATAAAAGAGCGCAGGCAAGAACACCAAAAGCCCCAGACACAGCCATTACTCCAAGGATTAAATTTCCACTATCAATCCAACCCATTAGCATGTGATTCGTAAATTTAAAATCTGGGTAAAAAAATTCGTACCAAGATAAACCACCAATTATAACAAAAGCATATTTTAAAATGTTAGGACCTGGAAAGTCTTTCCATTTTTCTAAAAAAAATTCATTTGCTTTATTAATCATAAATTAACCATCCCATGGAAAATAATGATTAACTACAGCTATAGAAATAAAATATAAAAGGAAAATAACAGTTAACACTAATCTTCTTATCCATTTGTTTTGAAATTTAAGCCACTCATGAAAAGATGTAAATCTTCCATCCTCACCATCCATTGCTAAATAAAAAATAGAAAAACCTACTACCATAAATACTAAATAATTTTGAAAATTTTCCCAAGTTCTATTCCATTCATTTATATGTAAAAACCATATTCCAAATAAACATGTATAAAACATGAAGCTGAAAGTTGGAGGAAAAAACCATTTCTTAATAAACCTAATCATTTACTTAAAATAATTTATCTTTTTTCACTTAATCTCTTTCCACCCAAGCTTTTGATAATGTTTTCTTAATATCGAGTATGTAAAAAATGGATAAATGAAATGTGCTACACTTAATGTAATTACAGCTAAAACTAAATGAACAATAGCATGTCTCCAGACACCTTGGACAGCCCAGTAAATTGGACCAAGTAAAAACACCCAAAGCCAACTTAATGGTGAAGAAACTTTTTCTATGTAATTGTTTTGTGAATTTTTAAATTTCATTTATAAATCTTTTTTCTACACTCCCTCATTACAAATTTATCTCCCTTTAGTCCTTCTTCGTTAGCATCAATTTCTTCTAATTCCTTTAAGGATTTTGCACCAAAGTAATTAAGATGTTCTTCAATACAAACTTCCATCCTTTTTTTAATCAAATCTTGTTGAGGTTTTGTTAGAGCAACATAAGTAGTGACAGAGATTATAATTGCACCAACGAGTATTGCTAGTGGTGTTAGATAAGTTTTCATTTATTACTTTTGTTCCATTCAATAACAAATTCTTTTGCAAGAGTTTCAAGGAATGACAAATAATGCTGTTTAAATTTTGCATGACTTCCTGACATAAATGCATTTCGATCAAAATAAACAAATTTACCTAAATTTTCTTTATTCATTGGATCATCGATTGAAGCGTACCAGAGCTGAAGTATTACTGCTCCACTGCACAAATCATTGTTGTGATGAATACCACCTGCAACATATAAAATAGGTATCTTTAAATTTTCCCCTGATCTTATTTTTATATTAGAGTTTGAAATTATGTACTCTAGAGAAGTAGTTATATCTCTCTCATAAAGATTGCACACACCTTGGCTTTCTTTATTCATACCTTCAATTAAAATTTCAACCTCATCTAACCCCTTCATTGTAATAGCGTGACTAGAAGTGCTAAATATTAGGTTTATAAAAAGTAAAACTAATGCAAACTTTTTCACTTATATCTTCTTATACTGGTTTCGTATGAAAATTATTATGTAAGTAATAATAAATGCGAAGATAAAATCTTCAAAGTTATCTCTACCAATTCTCCAAGAACGACCATTTAAAACATCATAAAATAAATTAAAACTAGAACCATCGGGGCCTGGGGCTTCAAATAATCTAGCTATAACCACAAACAAGAAGCCTCCAACATATGCAGATAAAACATCTAGTAAGTGTCTTTTAGTATTCTTATTTGTTATGAGTTTATTATTAGGATTTGAAGCCACCATCATTAAGAATAGTAGGCAAAAAAATGAACCTAAAATTATAGCGATCATAATTTAAAGTATCAAAAAAATAAACTCTACTCAATGTCAATTCCTGGGCCTTGATCCCTGATTATTGAGCCTATAATATTGCTTATAACAAAAGGAGAAATATGGATAAATTTACTAAAGGAATATTAACTGTAATTGCAGTTGGAATAATTGGATTAAATGTTCAGATGATGAATGGTGGTGGTTTCATTACTAAAGCTCATGCTAGTGCGGAAGTACAAAAGGTTGCAATCTGTGATCATCAAGGATTTGCGTGTGCACAAGTAAGTCCTGGATTTAGATTATATACGTCAGGAAATTAGATAATTAAATTGCTTTAACTTGCTTTGCGTTTGCGTGGTAACAAGTCTTACAGATTGATCCTGTTGAATATTCAAATTCAGAAAACATTATTGTGAAGTCGGTCCTTGCAATCTCGGTTCGATCACCACCGCAGAAGATACACCTATCATGGCTTGCGTTTTCAAATACCGATTTATGATTTTCTTTTCCTGTCCCTCTATACCAAGCCATAAAATTTTTTAAAAAATATTTTTTCTTTCATAAAAATTTTTATAATATTTTTTTGAGGTTAGGTACTTAAAACTTATTCTTATTCCCAAAAGGTTTGGAACCTCTAAAGCTCTGTGTTTGTTAGTATTACAGATCTATATAATCTAAAGGTAAATCTGTTAAGGAAAGGTCGTTAAACGAATTTTAAGCACGTTTAAGACTCCAACAGGACCCCTATCGACTAGTGAGTCATGGCGAACGCAGGCGAGCAACAGCGAGCCTCCTAGAGCTTATTTCCCCAAAAAGTAAGAGGTTAAAATCCGCATAAAGACTCGATTATTTAAAAACAAATTGCATTTATAAATTGAATAAGTGATGATTGCAGTTGTTGATTTATTTAACTTTTATTTTTTCAGCGTAAGTGATTTGTAAGTGATTTTAAATTACTAAACTTGACGGGACTCTAGAAGTTAGTAATATCAACAGTAATAAGAAGATATTTTAGAATACTTTTTGACTTCGGATCAGGAGGTTCTGGGTTCGACTCCTAGCAGGCGCACCACCAGAAACATTGAGTCTTCTATCATTTCTTATCAAAAGAAAGAAAAAAGTTGATGAGAACAGAACGAAACAAAGAACATACAAAGGAAGAAAGTAGAACTTCCGTAAGTGATTTTAAAGTGATTGTGTTTTTATACGATGAGAGCGTTCGTCGTATGTTCTGGTTGCTTGTATTTTTTCTTTTTAAAAATAAATTAGAAATAGACAAGGAGCAAACATGGGTAAATCAAAAGCAAAGAAATTAACAGACGCAATATGCAAGGGCCTAAATAGGTTAGATAAAAGATATTTTAAACCTGGTGATTATCCAGGGTTAGAGTTTTGGGTTATGCCTAGCGGTGTTAAAACTTGGTTCTTCCAATACAAAGTTAAAGGTAAAAAATATCAGCAAAGAAAAAAGATTGGTAATTATCCTGTAGTAGGTATTACCGAAGCTACTCAAAGAGCTAAAAAGGAAGCAACAAAAATATATAATGGTGAAGATCCAAAAGAAGCAGAAACAACTGATATTTTAAATATGCAATTAGGTGAAGCTATAAGAAGCTATTACCAAGATGAACTAACAACTACTAACCAATATTCTCAATCAACTATTGATGGGATTAAAGGTGTGTTTGGTCCTTGGGTTTTAAGAAATACTTACGATAAAAATATCCTGGACCGTTTAAGTAAAATAGAAGACCTGCAGTATAAAAAACTTTCTAAAATTACACCGACGATGTTTAAGAAATTGTATGATGCCGTAGGACGTAAATCACCAATAAATGCGAATAGATTGCAAGAGTATTTAAGAAAATTTTGGTATGATTTTGTTAAAACATCAGACAATCCATTCTTTCTAAAAAAGAGATACAAGAATAAAGAAAATATTTATTTAGATTTTTTAGACAAGATAGAACTACCTAGAGTTATGAAAACTTTAGTTAGGAAAGATGAAAGGACAGGAAGATTAAATTATAATTATTACAAGCAAAATTGCTTGAAGCCTGTTTCCTGTTTACTGCTTGCGTTTCTATTAACTACCGGCAGGAGGAAAGGTGAGGGAGGTTCGCTAACTTGGGGGCGTTATAAACAAGGTGAATATCCTAGAATAGAATTAGAAAAAACTAAAACATCAAAAAAGAATAATAAGCTTGTGTTTAAATTAGGTGAGGAAGCTGTAAATATTTTAAACTTAATATCAAAAGATAGATTAAATAATCCTGATTCTGTTTTCTATTTTCCTGTTGGTGATGAAAGAAATAATTATATATTTCCATCACCTGCTTATGGAAGAAAAATAAAAGGTGGTATATCCAAAGTTTTATATGTTCAAGATCCAGGGGCCACGTGGAATAAAGTATTGAAATTGAGCGGTGTAATAAGACACATGAAAATTCACTCTACCCGTCATTCGTTTGCTACAAACTTTTACCGTGTAACAAAGGACCTAAAAGCACTTGCAGAAGCTTTAGGAACAACGGAAGCGCAGGCCTCTAAATATGCAAAATTAGATGGTGAGCCTGTTGTTGAGGGAATTAATAAAATTAAATTCTTTGATGATGAAAAACCAATCTTGAAACAAGTTAATTAGTTGCGTTCTTTGTTTGTTTTATTGTTGGGGGTCCGTGATTAATGTATGGTGTTGTTATGGACAAGGGCAAAGATAAGTGGGCGGAAGTTATAAAATATTTAAGATCGACGAAACGTGATCCTAAAAAAGTATTAAATCTGTTACGAGGAAATGAAAAAGGTAAAGAAACCAATTACGATATTAATAGGTCCTCTTATTCACTAAATATTATTGCAGTTATAATTCAAAAAATGCGTGATCCTAAAAACAAAGGCAAGAGTAGAACTCACGTAATTAGAACCTGGGTGAAGACAGAAGATTTTAAAAACTTTTATAATCTTATGCGTAATGAAGAGAAGCTAATCTGGTCCAGGGATAAGGTTGAATTATATGTAAAACAAATAAATGATTTATGGTCCAAACCAAACCAATCTAAATGGAAGAAATATTTTAATATGACAGGCGGATATTTCATAATGGGCAAAGGTTCAGGAATTGGCAAAAGAAGTATCTCAAATAAATTATTTAAGATGAAAAAGTAACGACGATCCCTAACCATCGTCGGTAATCACCTCCCACCTATATTTATTTTCCAACCCATCACCTCTATATGATTGGGAATGAAAAACACAAAAAAAATTAAACAAACATCTACTGCAAAAGCATTGTTCAAAAAACATGTAGCACGGGCAGTTAGAAAAATAAAAAAATTAAGAGGGAAAAAAGTATGAGTAGAAACTCAAACATAGAAAATGAAGTTATGCCTGGCAGAGGTGATCTATCTGTAAAAGAAGAATTAAAAAAGTTAGCTTCGGAAACTAGACCAGAAGAAAAAGAATTATCCGATTATTCGGAGATGAAATATCAAGAAGCGCTAGACAGATTCAAGAAAAAGAATCCAGGTAAGACAGAACAGGATTTTCTTAAAATGATAATTAGAATCCCGCTTGGAGGTGGTGGGTCCGCTAAAATAATAAAATTTTCCGACTACAAAGACCCTAAAAAGAAAGTGAAAGATATTGACCTTGCTAGCCTATTTACACCAGGAAAAACTTTAGCCTCACTTACTGAAAGTGAGCGCGACCAGGTGAACATGCTCCTTAAATTAACACTAGGGGAAAAGGATTAAATGAAAATCAAAGACTACAACGAAATGATTAAGCACATAACAACAAATAATAACACACCGGAAGAAAATAGAATTGCTGATTTAAAACAAAATTTACCAAATCAAAAACGTATGCTTAAAAAAAGAAATGATCTTGGTATTAATACAACATCACTTAAAGAATCTATTATTAAAGCTGAACAAGAAATAGAAGATTTTAAAGCTCCCATTAAACAAGATGACCCAATGACAACGTGGGTTAAAAATAACAATGCTAATAATAAAAATCCTGGAACATTTAAAAGATTAGTTGAACAAGACGAAAAAGAATACAAACAAAAATTAGCAAAGAAAACTGCTTTAGATAAAGTTGGTGAAAATATTGTTGATGCATTGGTAACGGGTGAAGACCTGGACCCTAAAGAGCAAGTTGTTACATATGACAGTGCAACAGGATTATTTTCTAATAAGAAAAAAGATATAGCATTTAGAGATGTTACTACCGCAAGAAAACATAACCAAGCTTATGAAAAATATATTCCAGAAATACAAAAGTTAAAGAAAGCTGTTGAACCATCATCATTTATTAAACACCGACAAAAAGTAGGTGATGTTATACGGAATCAAAAAGATAAAAAAGTTGTATTACTTAATAAAACCAAACCCGTTCAACTAGAGTTTAATTATTCACCCCTGGTTGATGTAGATTTAGATAAACAACAATTCAAAGCAGATCCATATTTAGACGCTTTAGGGGAAAAGGTTTTCAGAGAAGCAAAAGAATCTCAAAAAGAAAAAGAGCGAATACAAAAAAGTGGGTTGGGTAGCATACTCCATCTTACAAACGGGAAGTATTATTAACATGAGTAATAAAAAATTCGTAAGACCTAAAGATATAGAAGATATTTTTTCAATTAAAGTTTCGACTTTATCAAAACAACGGCAAGGAAAATACGGCCTGCCTTACACTGTTGTTGGACGTGCGAAGAATAAAAATAGAGGCGGTGTAATCTTATACAATGTTGATGAAGTCAACGACTATTTAAACAAGAAAGGTCGGTCAACGCTGTATTAACAGCTTAATAGATAAGAGATATTATCATGGGTAAATTCAATAAAGACTTAGCACAAAAAACAACACTAGAAACAATGGGTGGTAATGATGGTCCACCAGATACGTCAGGAATAGAAATTAAATCGCCTGGTAAGATGTATTGGTTCACGGTTAAGGGTGTGAAATTCGATGATCTTTTACAAATAACGACAACACAATTATTTGATCCAGATGGTGAATTACAAACTTATATAATCCAGGCCGATAATAATTCTTTAAGAGAAAAGATAATCAATAAAGCCGATGACAACTTCAATGTAAAAGTTATTGCAAGATGTGTTAATTGGTTTGGTACAGAGTTCTTGTGGCTACCTGCAATTAAGTCAGGTGGTAATTCTAAATTATCTGCACAAACTGCAAGAAAATCAATCGAAAGAGCCCTAAACGGTAATTGGATTAAGGCCAAATGGAAAGACAATTCAGTTGGTTGGCAATCCTGGTCCCACCCTGGAACAGATAAAAAGGCGGAGTGGTTGACGATGACAGATGATGAAATTATCGACCAAGTATTTGATGGAAGAATAATTGAAAGCCTGGACCATGAAGCATTAATCAGAAATTCCGGAGGCAAGGTATAATGAAAAAAGATAAACACCATGACGATTATATTTGCCAAAACTGTCAGCCAGAAAAATACGACGAAGCCTGCAGGAAATTATGTAATGAGGTCCACGATAAATTCAGAGAGTTAATAAGAGAAATTGTCTTCAAACATAAGACCTGCAGATTATCACCTTCTGATATTCAAGAAGTTGTAGCCGATTGTTTAGTTGAGGAAGCAGTGGATGAACAAATCTGGAATAGAAAATATATTTTTTCCAGTTTGGAAATGGACGAGGAAATGATCGAACACTGTAGCGATCAATACAATTACTATTTAGATAAACTTGTAAAGAGACATAACGAAAAAAATCTAAATAGAAAGCCGAAAGAGGGGTTGCACTAATGCCGGTTGAAATAATGCGAACCTCTACAAAAAGAAAAAATATAAAAGCCAATAGAGTAAAAGCAAACCAAAGACTTTTTATAGACTCTGCTCCATTATTCAAAAGTAAAGATGAATTATTAATGGATCAAATAATCAAAAACATCAAACAAGAAATGAAAGGAAATAAAGATGAGAAGAAAGAAGATCAAGGAGGAACTAACAGCATATGAAATTCTTGAACTACATAAAAAATCAATACGAAAGAATCCTGGCCGTCGATTCAGAATTCCGTTTCGATTTGACAAAGACGATACCAGAAAAAGTAGTATGTTTTTGTTACACTGATATTATCACAGGATCTAAATTTGAATTCTGGGAAGATGATAAAAGTAATTTTACACCTCACTTTGATTATGACAAAGTTTTGCTTGTAAGCTACAACGCAACTGCAGAATTTGGATCTTACTTAAATATACTTCATGGAAGACCGATTAATATGTGGGACGCCATGGTTGAAACTGCAAGACTTTATAAACCAATGCGTATGGGTAAGGGCGCATTAAAACTTTTAACAACTGCAGAAAAATACGGAATAGAAGATAGGCTTACCCTGGTTGAAAAAGAAAAAAATTTAGATTTAATTTTAAGAAGAAATGAATTTAGCCATTTACCTTATGACTACACCCTAACAGAACAAAAACAAATTTTAGAATACTGCTTATCAGATACAGAAGTTTTAAGACAAGTTTTTATAAAGCAGGTGCAGGACATTGAAGATAAATTAAACTTAAAAACAGATGAAGACTTTGAAAAAGAATTATGGCAGATACAACACAGAGGCTATGCGCAGGGTTGTGTGAGCCTTGTTGAACGAAACGGTATTCCTGCAGATGTTGGATTGATTAAAAAATTTAATGAAACTTGGCCATTGGTTAAGAATGATTTAATAAAAGAAATAGATAAAGATCTAGATGTATTCACAGAAGATTTAAAATTTAATCATAAAAAATTTAATCAGCTAATAATTAGAAATGGGCTTGCGGGTAAGTGGCCAAGAATGAAGTCAGGGAATTTCACAACTAATAAACAAGTATTAAAGGACCATTTATATAATGAAGAAATTGCAAAGCTTAATGAGATAAGAACCCTGCAAAACATGACCAAATTATCATCATATATTCCCGGTAATGATAGCAGAGTTAGAGCAAGTGCCAATATGTTTGGTACTGTTACAGGCAGGGCTTCACCATCGTCAGCTAAACACCCTTTCAGTGCAAGTAAGTGGGCTAGAAATTTTATTAAACCTCACCATGGTTCATGGTTGGTGTATATTGACTATTCATCGCAAGAGCCAGGAGTGATGGGTTATCTATCAGGAGATAAAAATTTAATTAAAGC